>Ga0307379_10010005_pt1 | contig 12615 bp, 10 predicted proteins | sample UN2MG_FD_202237 | JGI IMG/M metagenome (GOLD analysis project Ga0307379, IMG submission 202237) | Soil microbial communities from Risofladan, Vaasa, Finland - UN-2 | ecosystem: Environmental > Terrestrial > Soil > Coastal area > Acid sulfate soil | place: Finland: Risofladan, Vaasa | collected... | reverse complement strand
CAGCCGTTGAGACGCGTGCGGTGCCGCCGACGATCACGATCTCGTCGGGTGCGAGTCGCACGAGTTCGTCGCTTGTCGCTACCGGCAGTATGTCTCGGTCGGTGTAGAGGAGTACGTCGCCGGGGTCGGCCATCGACCACAGCGCCAACCCGTCCAACAGTCCGGTGTCTCCGACGATGAATACTTTCACGGAAACTCCTCGACTAGGTGTATGCCTTCTGTCGTAGTGATGCCAGTTCCTTGCCCCAACGGTACAGGCCACTGTCCGTGAGGGCAATCCGGTTCGCGTTTGACAGGCCAACGAGTTCAGCGATGAGCATGAAGTCTTCGGCCTGGACGAGACGCACGTTCGTCTTCCACGGCAGCTTGGACTGAACCTGCGACGAGTTGCCGTTCGCGTCGATCGTCCCACCTTTGAGCATGTAGAGCCACCATGAGACTGATTCCCATTCCGCGTATTCTTGGCCGATCTCGAAGTGTGTGAACATGTTGTCCTCCATGATTCCTGTCTTGATGTCGTCGGGCGTGCAGGCCGGTTCGAAATGCATCGTGTCCCCGATTGAGGTTCCGAGCCACCGCCACACGGGCTTGTCGTTGTTGGTGCGGATCGCGAGCACGGCCTTGACTTGCGGTTCGGTGAGTTGAAACTCGACGCCGAAACCGGGGTCGCCCCACGGAATCCTGCGGTGCAGATGCGGGTTCTTGTCGACCCCCGGATGGTCCGGCGAGTCGGGGTTGTCGCCGCCGTAATCCAAATCAACAGCGCCGCCGTAGGAATGCCACGACCAATAGTCGGTGCCAGCGATCGGACGTTTGAGGTACGACCCGATGTAGTCGCACGGGTTCTCATACCCGGTAGCGATCAGCGCCTGTTCCATTGCTTCGACGGCGGGCACCCAAAAGTCCTGCACCTTGACGGGGTAGCGGCCCAGGAGGCGCATCGAGACGAGCGTGTCGGTCTTCCCCAGATAGGGTTCCCATTTGAGGCGGGTCACAGACGATAGATGTTTCATGGGTTCCTCCTCGAACCAGTGTAGCGGCGGCGACGAGTCGAGACCGGATGCCTGTAAGCGAAAAGCATGCGGTCCCGGCTCGTACCGAAACCAGTCGATTGAAAACCAGATGAACCCTTCGATGTTCGTGTAGGTGTCTGTGTAGAAGACAGCATCGTCGAGCCATGCAACGTTGCCACTGTCGTTGACGCATCCGGTTTGGGTTATCACGATCGGACGGTTCGTGAAGGTGCGGACCTCACGAACATACCGGTCGGTGAGGTCGGTGAAGGTTTCATACGGTGCGCCTTCGAAGATGCCGCCCCACGAATAGAGGGAGCCGCCGATCACGTCGCACCATTCGTCGCCGGGATACCACGATGCCAGCGTGTCGCCTGGGAACCCACGATCGTTCGGGGCGAAGCACCACAGGACGTGTTCTCGGGTCAACCCCATCGTCTTGCCCGTCGTCACGATGTTGCGATAGGCGCGGATGAACGCTCGATGGTCGAGGGGTTCTTCCTGTCCATACGGCGTCCAGTTGCCGTTCATCTCGGGGAACAGAGCAACGACTATGTGGCGACCCGACGCCTGATACCGAAGCAGCGCCTTCAACCAGTCCTCGATAGCTGCGTCGTGGACACCGGCAGCGATGTTGTGGATCGTGTCGTCAATCATCAGATGTTCGAAAGGCAACGTGCCCTGGTCGTACATCTGCTCGGCCCAATAGGTGTCGCTGGAGGGGCGACGCCACAGTGCTGACAGTGCGACACCCCAAGGCGTGTAGTCGTCACCGGTTTCGAGCGCTACGCCCGCAAAACCGCTCATGTTCTCCGTTCGGTCGACCCATCCCACGACTCGGCGTGGGTTGCTTTCATCCAGCCGTGCATTTCTGCCAACTGGATCTTCATCTCCTCCACATCCTTAGCCGTCTGCGCTGCTGCATGACTCAACCCGTTATTGATCGTAGTTTCCAGGCTCACAATACGGTTGACCGCCTCATTCAAAGCTATCCTATCAGAGTTCCGTATAGCGATATCTTCCCTGCGGTACCCCACCAGATCGTTCACCGAAACGACCAGTGGAGCCACACATTCCGCGACAGAGTCCTTGATTTCGTCTTTCATATCCACCCTGATCTTGTTGTCGACGTGGCTCCTACCGAGGCGAATGATGACCCCACCGATAATCGAAACGATCGTGACAACGGCAAGCAATGAAGCTACCCAGCCCCAAGCGGTCTCTGGCCAATTGAATGCAGCATCGAGGAGGATCACGTCGGGTCCAGTCGTTTAAATTCCTATCGGGATCATACCCCAGGAAGCCACAGAGCTACTTGACTCAACGATACTTGTCGAGTCGGTGACACCCATCGCCTCGACAATGTTGACTGCCGAGACAGACACGGAACTATCGACAACATCCGTGACGCCGACAGGTTCCGTTACGACACGAACAAAGTCGCTGATGCGGGAAGTCGAATCGGTAGCTCCGACGCCGTCAGTGATCGTGACAACAATCGCACCGACCGTTACGACCGAATCCGTGACACCTGCCGGATCAGCCACAGACCTAACAGCATCGTGGGTCCGTGCCACCGTGTCGGTGACGCCAACCAACTCAGTCTCAGCCACGAAGCCAGCACTACTTACCGTGTCTGTCGTGTCATCGGCAACACCTACGTCATCGGTTACAACCCGAGCAGCATCGTGGACCCGAGTAGTCGAATCGGTAACACCGACAGCGTCAGTTACAGTTCGTTTGTAGTCCACGATCCGTGCTGTCGAGTCGGTGACACCTACAGCATTGGTTGGGGTTTCTGTGTGGCCGGTTCCAGACGTCGCAGGTTTGATGACCATAGTGACGGTCTTGTGGTCACGTAGGTTGATGTATTCGGAGCCGTTGCCGCCCGATTGTGACCAGTTGCCCGGTGTCTCTGTCCCGGCTGTCGCTACTGTCTTCCAACCCCATGACATTTGGGCGTCAGCAAACCCAGTACCCATTTCCAGTCGGCCAGGAGCACCTTCGGCGTTCGTGCCCGACGTGTAGCCGCCGTCCTCAATCGTGTATCCGGCAGGACCGATAGGCTGGAAGTAGCCTGAACGGTCAGACGACTGGTTGAGGTGTCCGGCGTCGGACTGGTTGGCGTCCAGGACGATGACGACAGCACCGTCCGTGTTCGTCGTGATCGCAGCCGGAATCGGCGAATCAGTGTTTTGCGTGTTCGTCACCGTCGGCGTGACCTGATCGTCGAAGTCGGTGTCGTCTGCCCCTTCAACATGGAACATAACCGCCGTGAACTCTTCGTTCTCGCCGAACGTGAACGCCGCCGACGCCGAACCGCCTGACGCTTCACCAGACGTTACGGTGTGGTAGTAGCCGTAGAGGGTAAAGTCATCGCCGTCGCCGTTGATGTACTCGAACCATTTCGTCCACCCCGACGGGGCAGACTGCGACGTACCGACATTGTCGGAATGGCCGGTGAACACGACGAAATGGTCACCCTCAGCAATGTCAGTGGACGGGATGGCGTTGGCGGCGAACGTGACGCCTGTCGTCTGTCCGACCTGATACGAATATCTGGTCGTCTCGGCATTGGTGGGGATCGTTATCGCCATGCGACCGTCCCTACGCTTCCGTGTATTGAACGACCAAGATCAGGTCAGTGGCCGAGTTCGCCGCATCCACATCAATCGTCAGATACGATCCGGTGTCCCACGCGGTCACGTCAGGAACCGTGACAGTGGACAGATACCCGGCGGCGGCGACGGTAGGCCGGTTCCCTTGCGTCGTGTAGGCGGTGGTGCCGTCAATGTTGACGTCGAAGATCGCGGCAGACCCGGACGGGGCGCCGGACACCATCGCATAGCAGCCGGTGATCGTCCTGTCTGTTTGCGTGTAATACCGGATGGCGCCGGACCCGACCGACAGGGCACCGGCCTCGTTGAAGTTGTCGTGTTTGACGACCGACGCCAACACGCCAGCAGTGTCGGGTATGAGGACCGTGCCGGTGCCGTTATCGTTGACATCAACACCGACAGAGTTTGTGATCTGGTTCGGGCCGACCATGTCGCCGCTGGAAGCAGCATCGATGTAGATGCCGTCAGCGCCGGAATCGTTAACAAGGTTCGCCGAGACGAGGTTCCCGCCCGTGTCCGACGCGACATAGATGCCGTGGTTCGATGACCCGTCGACACGGTTCCCGACCACCAAAGCCTGGTTCGCTGTCGTGTGCAGATGGATGCCGTTCCCAACCGAATCGATAACGACGTTGTCGACGACGTTGCAATAGTCGCCGGCAACCCATATCCCTGCCGCCCCCGTGTCGGCACAGTCGACGAAACATTCGGAGACGAGGAGCGGGTTGCGGTAGCCGGAGCCGATGATCTGGATGCCATAGGCGTCGGCGATGACGTTCTCGATGTTGCATCCGACGATCCGCCCGCCGATGAGTCTGACCGCCGCTACGGACAGGCTCGACGGGTCCGTCGGTGCGAATATGACGTTGACGTTCTCGATCGTCCCAAACTGTCCCGTCTCGATCGCACAATACGGCGTTGACGCTCCCGTAGTGTAGACCTCAATGTTGAGATCGCTGCATCCGTAGGGAGCATAGACAGCACCATCACCTGTGTAGGCTCCATCACCGAACTCCAAGATCGTTTGGTCGACTCCGACACCTTGGAGTCTGGCGAGATCCATCTGCCAGTTTCCAGACGAGTAGTAGGTGCCCCTAGAGAGTTGGATGCGGTAGTAACCGGACCAGGCTTGGGCTGCGGCAACAGCGGCGTTGATTTCTTCTTGGTCGTCGGTGCCGTCGCACACATAGTCGGCGACAGCTTTGATCTTGTCCGTCGCTTGCGACGAAGCGACGAGATATGACGTTTCGATCGGCCCGCCACCACTACCAGTCGATGCTGCCCCGGCCCCACCACCCGTCTTCTTCGGCAGTTTCCTGAACTCCCGCAACAGATAATCCACGGCCTGTGACTCTGCCGCACCGCTATCTACTGGCCGTCGCTTTCTCATGTCCCACCCTCCGTCGCCAACTGTACCTGGAAGACAGGTTCAGGGTCGCCGGAACTCACGTCAATAGCAATAACCCGACAGGTTGTCGTCGGGAGGATGTCGCTGCCGAGCGTCAGTTTCTTCACGTCACCGATCTTGTAATCGATCCCAGGTATCAGGTTCGGGTTTTGGAACTTGACCACCACTATCTCCGATTCGGAGCCGGTGGTGAGCCGTGCGGCAACCTCGTTGAGCGTACCGGTGATCTCGTCCACGCCCTGATATAGCTCTATCTCGCCCCACGCCACTTCCATGTCGGTGTTGCGGCTCTCACCCCACTCCTGCTCGTCGCCCTCGACGACTGCATAGGTGGCGAGCGGTTCGCGGCGAATGATCGGGCCGACCGCAACCAGACCGCTACCCGTGATGGCCCCGCCATCAGTGGTCGTGTAATCGGTGCCCATACTGTCAACGTTGAACAAATCCAGTTCGATGTCGGTGTAATCAGTGGCGTTCGGATGCATGTCGATCTCGTATCCGAACTTGTCTTCGATGAGCGACACGACCCGGCGAAGCGACTGGCCGCGGGACAGCGACACGGACACGTTGCCGATCCAATCGTCGGTGACGGTCGAATCCTTCGTGTCGGTGAACGTGCGGGTCAGCCATGCCAGGGCGGTGCGGTCAGGTGCATGGTTCGTTCCAGCATCGTCGAGGAGTTCACCCATGATCGCACCGTAGGTGGACTCGGGTTTGCCCTCACCCATCCAACAGTCGTCGACCCAGAACACGGGCGACGCCGACGGCCCGCCTGTGGCGTTCACCCACCGGATCGTGTACTCGTATGCCTCCTGGTCGGCGACACCATTGCAACTGACCCTCGTCCATGTTGCGGTCGGTACCGCTACTTCGGTCAGCCCCGCCGTCCAACCGGAACCGCGACGCTTCATGCCGACCCTGAAATAGTGGGTCAGACCGGAGGTTTGGTAGATCCACGCACCGAGATCGTATTGTTTCCCGACCTCACAGAACACATATTGGGTCGGCCCGTCGCGTGCCTCGTCGTCAGCCATCGACGTGGTTTGGAACTTCAGGGACGAGCTACCGGTGCGCTTCACCGTCGAGTCGAGTTCCATGATCTGATAGTCGACTTCACGATGGGCGAACCAGGGGGACAAGCCCAACCCGTCGCCCGTATACACGCCGTCGTCGAGATAGCCAGGGTTCGTGCCGGTCGAGGTCGTAGCGTTCTGGCACCCGATCTGCAACCGTGTCTGTTGGGCACCGCACGTCACTTCGATGTCGAAGGTTTGTGTCGTCCCGTCCGACGCCCCCGCACCCCTTACTGCGCCATCCAATTCGACGAACGCCACGCCGTTGTAGATCCAGCCGTTCGTTGACAGGATCGTCGGGATCGTCCCAGCATCAGGGTCGGCGGCGAACATGAGGAACCGGTCACCGTTCGCCGTCGGCTCCTCGAAATTGTATTGGACCCGCACCGTAGCGCCGGGGATGACACTGATCGTTTTCGACACACCGGCCGGTGGCGTGCCGGGGAACGGGATCTGTAGCGAATATGCTCCGGTGATCGGGGACGACGGGGAAGCGGAGATGTCCCATAGGAGTTCCTCCCACGTCGCATTCGATTCGCCAGCGTCAAGGGTCGTACCGCCCAACTCAGACCAGCCGCCCAGGTTCAGATCCTCGAAATCCTCGTCCGGCAGGCCGTCCTCGAAGCCAGGGTTTTTGAGCAGAGAGTTCGTCGGCCCCCACACCCAATCGGGCTGTACGGTCGGATTGACGTCATAGTCTTGGAAATGGACGAACGAACGGTCAAGTGCCGTACCGATGCCGCCGCCCGTGATCTGTGTCGTGCGCTGCCCCGTGTCACCGATCATCGTGGCAGATTCGACGGCGTAGAAGTCGTAGAGCCAAGTGTCACCGATGAACGCACGGATGATCGAGGCGGCATCGTTGGTGCGATCGTTCAAGTCGATGTAGATGATGTCGTCAAGGTGCGTGTCGTCGGACGGTAGGGAGATAGATCCGCGTCCGAACATGCCGAGTTGCAGCGACCAGTCGACAACATTCCTGAGCGGAAACTTGCGAACGAACGTGCCCGACTCGGGCCTCGTCCACACTTCGAATCTGACATCTACCGCCATTGCGTATACCAGTCGACGGAGTGTGTCGTGCCGCCGACGTTCGTGACGGCGTTCGCACCGGGATCCAACTCGAACCACCAGGGCTTGTTGACAACCAGATACGCCGACCAGTCGGCACCGCCCGTCACCTTCGTACACGTCCCGGCACCCACGTCGACTTTGACGCCACCGGCAGGCAACGCCCCAGAGATCGTCACCGACGCACCCGAAGCAGTGTGGACGATCCCGCCGTCCGTGCCGCCAGTCAACGTGATGACAGGGTTACTGATCGGGGCGTCACCGAGGACCGTCAACGTCGTGCCCGTGTTACCGGTATCGGCGGCACCGATCCAGAACGGATGCGGGGCATGTAGTGGCCAGGTGAAAATGTGGTTCGCTTGCGACGGTGACGCCTCACCCAACAGTTCGACGTCGAGATACACGTCGCCCTGGTCCGGTGCGGTGCGTTGGAGACGAGTGAGTGTGCCCTGGGTGCCGCCGAAGATGCGCTTCAAATGCCCCAGGTTCTCCATGACGTGACCGGATGCACCGTCGGCGTGTGTGACCGTGCCTGTTGACGTCGTGTATCGGACGACGGTTTCGAGCACGAGATTCGACGCCCGGACGTATTTGCGTGGCGACGAATACTCGCCGTGCCGATACTCAACGACAGGGTTCGACCCGCGTTTGCCGGTTGAGAATTCGGCAAGCACCCGCACCGACAGGCAATAGTTGGTGAGAGTCTCCAGCGACCCCCCGGCAGGTCCGGCCTTGTATGCCCATGCTGTCCACGCCATCAGTAGGCTCCAATCAGGTCGACTTGCTCAGAGATGGATGCTCGGGTCAAGCCTTCGGAAATGTCACCGGCAAGATCATTGGTTTCGGGACGGATCACGTTCACGGTCGTGTGTCTCGTCGTACCACCCAGGCCGTCGAGCTTGTAATTGGGGATGATCGTACCGTTGCTGTACGGGCGGAAGATTTCAGGCCCATACTCACCTACCCAAGTCGGCTCGTTCTTTCTGACGCTGCCACCGAAAGCATTCCTGGGGAAGTCCCATATGTCGTCACGATTACTGTCTGCCGGATCCTGCATGCCAGTCCACGGTTCCCCGGTCGTGGTGAAGCGCGTGTTGACTTCAAACTCGACGAGCTTCGGAAGCAGCCCAAGCGCCACCAGTTCGTCATACACGGCCCTAATGTCTTCAATGGTGGCATCGACGCCAGGGATACCGCCAACACCGAAGACCTCCTCTAGGGTCGCCATGATCTGCGGGGCAAGCCCAGGTCCGCCACGGATCAGTGCCGCCTCGATTAGGCCCAACCAGACTTCCCCAGCCGAATACCGACCTTCCGTGTCGTTCTCGATCTTAGCTACGATCCCCTCCATGGCCGTGAGAAGACCGTCACCGGCAGTGAAATCGATGTTCGGGAAGTCGGCGGTGTACGCATTGAAGATGACCCGCATGAGGTCATTTTCCATGATGGATGCTATCTCGGCAACCCATATCCTGGCTGCACCTTCGCTACCCTCGAAGAAATTGACAAACGCTTCCTTACCGGCCCCGTCAGGGAATGATGCCCGTAGGAAATCTTTCACCTGTTGCGAAAGGTTGAGTTCGTCGAGGATTGACTCAAAAGCACCAACCGCGTTCACTTGACGCAACAGGTTCGGGAGCAACTCATCCCATGGGATGTCTAGCGCATCACCGAACTCGTACCACAAGTCGATCTGTCCACGGATCCGCTTGTCGGTTTCGTCGAACGCCTCGGTAAACACGGCCACATAGTCGTCGAACATGGTGTCGATGTCGCCCATGTATTCCAAGTCGATAAGGTTGCGGAGGCCAGCGGTTATCTGGGGCGGCTCACGACCGGTTACGCCGCCAACGCCACTAGCACCCTGGCGGGCACGATCCTGTTGGCGTCTCCACAATTCCGCCTCGGCCTCATCCACTTCGTAAATGCTCTCAGCTAGTTGCGAAGCAACGTTTACCTGAGCATCCAGGTATGCCTTCCTGGCCCGCTGCATCACGTCCTGAGTGGAATCATCAAACCAACGCCGAGGATCCCATCCCTTGAACTTGAAGACGGGCTGTTTCTTCATGACGTTGTTGTAGAAGGCGTTCCACTGTTCATCGCTGCCGCTTACGGCATCGGCGAAATACTCCATCGTGTGCCCAGCCGCCTCCATGTCTCTCCTGACAATGGAAACATCAATGCCTTGGGCTGTGAGATATTCTTCGAGAGAGTTCCTGTCGAATTCGTCGTTGAGTTTCCTGACCGACGCTTCGATTGATGCGGTACCGGCAGCAGAGTTCTTCGATATGGCACCAATCGCATACACGCCAGCCGTGGCCGCAATGATCGCTGCTACTGCCGGATGTGCTGCTGCCACTGCCATCGCTGCAAGGAAGGCGGGAACAGCGAGGATCGCTGCCTGCATTCCGCCGTCGAGGGCGGCGAAGAAGTCTGCGATGTAGACGCCGCCGTCGATGAACGTGTTGATCGCCGGGAGGAGCGACGACCCGAGCGTGATAGCGAGATCCTGCACCTTGTTCTTCAAGATTATCAGCGCCGACGCTGTTGTTTCGAACCGCTTCTGTGCCTCTTCGGTCAGGGCCGTGTTGTCGCCCCAAGCCGTGGCGGACAGTGCGAGGGATTCCCTCAGCACGTCCCCTGCGTTCGCGGCAGCCAACAGCGAGGCTCTGACGCGTTCGTTGCCGAGGCCGACGGCGTCGAGGACGGCGAAAGTGTTCCCGCCCTCCTCGTTGACACGACCCAGCCCCTCAACAAACAGGGTGAACGCTTCGGCAGGATCCGATTCGAACATGGCTGCGAACGCCTCGGCGGTCATGCCTGCCGTCTCGGCGAAAACGTCGAGTTCGACGCCGCCGTTCTTAGCGGCCTCAGCCATCGAGATCAGTGTCTTCTGGATCGCCGTGCCGCCGCGCTCTGCCGGGATACCGACCGAGGTGAAGGCGGTAGCGATACCTAGCACCTCGTCGGTAACCAGCCCAACGGTTGCGCCAACCGGTGCGACACGGAGAGCGAACGTGAGGATCTCGTCCTCTGTCGCAGCAAAGTTGTTGCCCAAATCAACGATCGATGCACCCATGTTGTCGAACGATTTGCCACCCAACTGCATGATGTTGTCGATGCGGGCAAACCCCATCGCTGCCTGGTCGGTGGAGAGCGTCGTCGTGACACCGATCTTGGCGATCACGTCGATGAATTCGAGAAGGTCACCCGGCTTGACACCCAACTGTCCACCCAACTCGCCGATGCGGTTCAGTTCGTTGACCCCGATCGGGATCTCCGTAGCCATCTGTCGGATGCCCTGGGCGAGCATGCGGAAACCGGCCTCGGACGTGTCAACGGTTTTGCGGATACCAGCGAACGAGGATTCGAAGTCGATCGCTGCCTTGGCTGAGAGTGCGAGTCCGGCACCGACGGCGAGAAGGCCGAACGTGGCGACCTTCATGGCAGCAGCACCGAACCTCGCCATCCCCGTCTGGGCCTTCGCCATACCGGCATTGGCCTGGTTGCCGAAGGTCTGTACCTGCGCCCCGGCAGCAGCGATCTGCGCCGGGAACGGACCGGTGACCATCATGTTGATGGCGATTGTTTTCTGGTCCATAGTTATCCAGACAGTTTGGGTTTCCGTGTCTCCGGCATCCTAACCGCAGACACGTCTTCTGGCCGAACAAGACGGAAGCGTAGACCGTAGGTGCTCGCTTCGTCCTCCATCCACGAGCGCCGCTCCCACCCGATCTTCTCACAGCCGGGGCAGCGATCAGCCTCGGCGACGTAGGCGTTCGGGTCGTCGGCATATTCGTCCTTGCGGGTACCGCACTCTGAGCAGGCTGCGAGCTTTTCGAGCCGCCACGCCATGACCTTGTTGCGGTCCGACGGGAGCCAGTACGGGTCGTCGTCCTGCTCGGGATCCCTTCCTACGAAGACGGAGTAAGGGATTCCTCTTTCTGCTGCATAATCGAGTTCAACAGCAAAGTGAGTGTCATGTCGGATCCGCTCTTGGATAAAGGGACGTCACCTGTTTCGTTGTTGACTTCGAGGGCACAGTAAAAGAGGCGTTGCAGTTCGGCTGCGTTCCAGTTCGGGTCTGAGAAGATCTCTCTAGCGTCGTCGAGCGGGATGACCGGGTCGACGCAGGACGCCGAGACGATCTCGGCAGGGAACGTGTCGGGGTTGAAATCCAGCCCCTCCTTCTTCTGCTGCGCTGTGGGACGGTTGGTGGGTTTCGACACGATCTTGTCGTATTCGAACCGGCCGATGGATTGAAACTCGAACACTGCCTGCGTGTCCTTCGATGCTTCGATGGCCTCGTCGAGTGCTCGTTGTGCTGCCGGTGCCGTGTCCTGTGAATTGGACAGCGTGTCGTAGCGTTTGGCGGCTTCGAGATCTTCACGCAAATCGTTGAGCATCCCAGCCACCTCACCGTCGAGTTGAATGGTGACCCTTTTTGTGACCGGTTTCTTCGCTGCACGAATCTCGTCGAGCGTGCGTTTCTTCGCAGCCTTGCCCTGTTCTACTTTGTCCATGTTCTCCCTTTCATACGAAAGACGACCCCGATCATAGTCGGGGCCGTCCTTCTGCGCCTATCAATCTACTGCCGTCATCCTATGGGCTTGTTATCAATGATTGTTCCTACACGGTGACGACAGCGTCAAAGATTGGGTCGGCGGAAACTGCAAACTTCGATGAGAACCTGAGAGCTTCGCCGCGCGTAACCCGAGAGTTCGAACGCTCAGAGACGCGGACCTGCCACACCTCGACAGTGTCGCCTGCCTTGATGGCATACGTTACCGCTGTCGTGCCACCGAACCGGGCAATGACGAGATAGCCCGAGGTGAGGCGTGCAAGTGCCGTCCATGCAGCATCGGTTGTGGAACCGGTGCCGTCGTCGCGGTAGAACTCGCCAACCACGTCGCCGCCGATCGTGGCAGGAACACTGAAGTCCCTTGGTGAGGCGATACTGGATGTGTCGGCATCCGTTGAGGTCTCCGGTGTGTCCAAGCCTGCCGGGGTCAGGAACGAGGTGAGTTCCACGCCGTTCGTGATCTCCGTCGGTGACGGTGTGTCCGGGTCCGCGATGGTTGTGAGGAAGTGAATCTTCGTATACCCATCTGGTGTGATTCGTGCCATGGGATGTCCTTTCTAGGCAGTAGCCACTGCGTTGAAGATCGGGTCTGCGGCAAGCGCAAACTTCGACGTGAACCGAAGGGCTTCGCCACGGGTCAGTCTGGCATTGGAACGCTCAGACACACGGACTTCCCACACCTCAACCACGTTGGTTGCGACAATGGCATTGTCGGTACCGGTCCCGCCGAAACGGGAGATGACGAGGAAACCCTGTTGGAGGCGCGGAAGCGCATCCCAGGCATCGTCGGTTCCACTGCCGTCGTCGCGGTAGAACTCGCCGGTTATGTCACCACCGATGGTTGCCGGAA
>Ga0307379_10010003_pt1 | contig 12615 bp, 11 predicted proteins | sample UN2MG_FD_202237 | JGI IMG/M metagenome (GOLD analysis project Ga0307379, IMG submission 202237) | Soil microbial communities from Risofladan, Vaasa, Finland - UN-2 | ecosystem: Environmental > Terrestrial > Soil > Coastal area > Acid sulfate soil | place: Finland: Risofladan, Vaasa | collected... | reverse complement strand
TTTGACTGGTCCCGTGAGCAGGGTTTCACCGTGGTCACCGCGGAAGAATGCTGGCATAAGTCCATGACACCGCTGATGGAGCAGGTACGCGCCACCATTGGCGATCAGCCGTGTTACTTCACCTATGATATCGACAGTCTTGACCCGGCATTTGCACCAGGGACGGGCACTGTGGAAATCGGCGGACTGACCACCTGGCAGGCACTGGAAATAGTGCGTGGCGCCAGGGGACTGAACCTTGTTGGCGGTGATCTGGTCGAGGTCTCTCCGCCTTATGATCCATCCGGCAACACCGCCCTGATCGGCGCCAACATTCTGTATGAAATGCTGTGTGTGCTGCCCGGTGTGTGTTATCCGGAAGGTTAGTGGCACAATGGCGCAGGGTCGCAGAACACCCTGTGCAACCGGTTGGTCAAACCCTATGTTGTGGCGCACCACACAACCAGTTTTGAGGCATCGCCCTTGCGTTCTGAAAAAATAACAGCCATTGCCGATTATGCCGCTACCACGGCAGCCGGTTGGCGGCAGATTTCTGCTGAAACGGTGGAGATGGCACCGGCTCCGGTTGAAATGCAACCCAATGGCTTCATTCAGGCCAACTGGCGCGACCGCCCTTATGGCAAGCTCGCCAGCCTTGAAGCGCAATCGGTGCATGACGGCACCAGCATTGCTGTTCGGTTGCGGTGGGCATCGGAAAAGCCGGAGACCGGGGGGCGTGAAGGCTTTCCCGATGGCGCAGCGATTGCCTTCCCGGTGGCTGGCGAACCGGCCCTGTGGACCATGGGCAATGAAGCTGAACCGGTGCAGTTCATCCAGTGGCAGGCCATGAAGAACAGAATCCGCTCGGTTGTGGCCTGGGGTATCGGATCTTCGGTTCCCGGATCTCCGGTCAGCGAAAGCGTGACGGCCGGCTGGTCGCAGGGGTTCTGGACAATTGTAATGTTGCGCACCCTTGCAGGCGGGCCAGAAGCCGCTACCCTGCAACCCGGCGCCGATACCCGGATCGGTTTTGCGGTGTGGAACGGCTCCAATGAGGAGCGTGCCGGCATCAAGGCCGTGTCTGTGGACTGGTCGCCGCTGATTATCGAAACCTGAAGGAGCTGAAATCCAAATGAGCAATCGCCAGGTGGCCATGGTCATCGATCTCAACAAGTGCATCGGCTGTCAGACTTGCACCGTCGCCTGCAAGACTTCGTGGACGTCCGGCGAGGGCCAGGAAGGCATGTGGTGGAACCAGGTCAATACGGCACCCGGTCACGGCACCCCGAAGGACTGGGAGCAGATGGGCGGCGGCTTCCGGGGCGGAGAACCGCAAAAGGGCGTACGCCCGGCGCAAGGCGATTTCGGCGAGGGCTTTGAGCTGAACTACAGGGAAGCGCTGTTTGAAGGTGCCGGCAATGAGGTGCTGAAACCCATCGGCGATGAACCGCAATGGGGCATGAACTGGGACGAAGATGTCGGCGCCGGTGATTATCCCAACTCCTACTTCTTCTATATTCCGCGCATCTGCAATCACTGCACCAAACCGGCCTGCATGGAAGCCTGCCCGCGCGGCGCCATCGTCAAGCGCGAGGAAGACGGCATCGTCGTCATCAATGAAGACCATTGCCGGGGTTTCAGGTTCTGCCAGTCGGCGTGTCCGTACAAGGAAATCTACTACAACCACGTCACCGGCCATTCGCAGAAATGCGTGTTCTGCCTGCCGCGTATCGAAAAGGGCGTGGCAACGGCTTGCTCGCGCCAGTGCCCGGGCAGGGTGCGCTTTCTGGGTTTCCTTGAGGATGAAGACGGACCGATCCACAAGCTGGTCAACGTGCACAAGGTGGCCCTGCCGCTGCATCCCGAATACGAAACCGAACCCAACGTGTTTTACATTCCGCCCCTGTCACCGGAGAAATTCGACGATGACGGCAACCCGACCGGTGAGGACCGCATTCCCCTGGGCTACCTGGAAAGCCTGTTCGGCCCGGAGGTCGGACCGGCGCTGGAGCGCATCAGGCAGGGCCGTGCTGACAAGCAGTCCGGCAAGGGGTCTGATCTGATGGACACGCTTATTTCAAAGAACTTCCTCGACCTGTTCGGGCCGTTCACCAACCATCCGCGCGAGATCGAACGCATTGCCACCGAGCTTGAACGTGAACCGGTGATCATGCCGCCGGAAATCGAGATAGCCTACCGGGGCCCTGGAGGCTCCAGCCAGTGAGCAGCAGGCTTACACGGCGGAATTTTCTGAAAGCCGGTGCAGCGGTGACCGCAGCGCTGGCGCTGCCGGATTTTATCACCAGTTCAGGCAAGTCGTTGTCCGCACTGGCAGGTTCGCGCCCGCCAGACTACAGCAAAATCGTCGACATTTACCGCAACAAGTGGACCTGGGACAAAACCGTTCGCGGCACTCACATGATCAATTGCTGGTACCAGGCGCACTGCGCGTTTGATGTTTATGTGCGTGATGGTATCGTGTTCCGCGAGGAACAGGCAGCCGACTATCCTCAGCTAAATGCCGATGTGCCCGACATGAACCCGCGCGGCTGCCAGAAGGGCTGCTCGTTTTCCAAGCGCATGTATGAGGAAAGCCGCATCCGCTATCCGCTCAAACAGGCCGGTGAGCGCGGTTCCGGCAACTGGCAGCGGGTGACCTGGGACGAGGCACTGGATGATATTGCCGACAGGTTCATCGATGTGGTGACCCAGGAAGGTACCGACCGGGTCATCTGGGACATGGGACCGGACATCAATGTCGGCGCCGCCAATGCCGGCCAGGCCCGGTTTGCCCAGCTCACCCATTCCATATCGCTGGACTCGAATTCCTCCAATGGCGACGGACATCGCGGCGCATTCGAGACCTTCGGCAATATCTACATGGATCGGTCCATCGAGGATTATTTCTATTCCGACGTTATCCTGATCTGGGGCTCAAACCCCATTGTGACATCGATCCCCAATGCGCATTTCTTCACCGAGGCCCGTTATAATGGCTCGCAGATCGTGTGCATTGCGCCGGACTATTCGCCGTCTGCCATCAAGGCCGATCTGTGGGTGCCGTTGAGTCCCGGCACCGATGCTGCTCTGGCGCTGGCTGTTGCACGAGAAATCGTCTTTGGCGGTCATGTCAATGAAAGCTTTGTGGCCGAACAGACCGACCTGCCGCTGCTGGTGCGCAGCGATACCGGCAAGCTGTTGTCGGAAAAGCATGCCAAGGGCGGCCGCACCGACCGGTTTACCCTGATGGATCGCTTACGCGGCCCCATGACGGCACCGTCCAAATCCCTGAAGCTTGGCACACTGCAGCCGGTACTTGACGTTGACACGACGATTGACCTTGTCGGCGGCGAGAGGCTTGCCGTGCGATCCGTCTACTCGCTGCTGAAGGACCGCCTGGAGCCATATACCTTTGAGGCCGTCTCGAAGATGACCGGTACCTCGGTCAAGGTGATCGCGAAATTCGCCAGTCTGTGTATCAACGCCAAAGCACTGTCAAACGTCTCCGGCAGCTCCATGAACAAGTATTTTCATGGCAACCTGATCGAACGCGCCATGATCCTGATCTGGGCGCTGCAGGGCCAGATGGGGCGTCCGGGCGCGGGCTATTCGGCGTTTGCCTTTCTGGCCAATGACGGCTGGGAGGACTATGTTTCCGGTTTCCGCAATGGCGACAAGATGAAGTTCGGCACCGATATCGGGCTTGACCTGCTGACCGATCTGGCTGCCGGTGATACCGCTGAGATGTTCTTCAAGAAACTCGGTAACAATAGCTTTAAGGATATTGGCGGCAACCTGCCGATCTGGACGTCTGCGGCACTGTTCTGGCAAGTGCACGGCGGCGTCATGGAGCTGGCTGAAACCGCTGATCAGTGGATACCCGGCTTGAAAAAGCCGGTGCGCGAAGCCGTCATGCAATCACTGGACAACAAGTGGTTGCCGCTGCAACCGCCTGCCGGTACCGATCCGCGTATCCTGTTTCATTATTGCGCCAATCCGCTGCGCTCGGTGCGTGGCTCGCAAAAACTCACCGAAGTTCTGTGGCCCAAGCTGAAACTGTCAGTGGTGATCGATTTCCGCATGTCGTCCACCGCCCAGTTTGCCGATTATATACTGCCGGCTGCTGCCTGGTACGAGACCACCGACCACAAGTGGGTCACACCGCTGGTGCCGTTCAACCACGTCACCAACAAGGCGGTTGAACCGCTGGGTGAATCCAGGCCGGATTTCTGGATATTCACCAGGCTGACAAAACATGTGCAAAAGCGCGCCCGTGAACGCGGCATCACATCCATCGTCTCGCACCTCGGCAAAACGATACTGCTCGACAACCTGTATGAAGACATGACCATGAATGGCCGCTTTCTGGAAGATGATACCGACAAGGCTGCAGGCGCCATTATCGAGGCCTCCAGCAACCTGTCTCATGTGTCCTGGGAGGAGCAGAAGGAAAAGGGCTATGCGCGCTACAACTCCATCGGTATCTCGCCACTGGCTATCGGCAATGCCGGCAGGCTGGAGGAGGGCAAGGCGTTCATACCGCTGACCTACCACATTCACGACAAGCTGCCGTACCCGACCCAGACCAGGCGCATCCAGTTCTATATCGACAATGACCTGTATCTGGAACACGACGAGCAGCTTCCGAGGTACAAGGAACCGCCACCAATAGGCGGCGACTATCCGTTGATGATGACCGGCGGCCACACCAGGTGGTCGATCCATGGTGCATGGCGCGACAACCGCCTGATGAACCGGCTCAATCGCGGCCAGCCCTATATCATGATCGGCATCAGGGATGCCGCCGAACGTGGCATCGCCGATGGCGACTGGGTACGCTGTCACAATGATGTGGGTGAGTTCGAGGTGCGGGTGAAAGTCACCCACGCCATGCGGCCGGGCCAGGTGTTCATGTATCACGCCTGGGAAAACTATCAGTTCAACGGCAAGGGCTCGCCGCGTGAAGTATCGCCGTCGCCGATCAATCCGGTGGAACTGGCCGGTGATCACCCGCATCTGAAAGTCGGCATGCTGGAAGGTCAGCCCAACAGTTTTGACCGCGATACCCGTATAGAAATCACCCGGATTTCCGGGCCGCAGGCAGCGGTCGGCAATGAAAGCGGCAATGACGCCGCTTGAACGATCCGCCGTCTATGGCGGCTTTGCCGCAGCCTTCCGCTCGGCAACCGGCGGCGTGGATGTGCTGGACGAAACCCTGGTCCCGTCACCGCCGGATGATGCAGACCGCGCCTTCATGGCCGCCTTTGATCCGGCAATCTCCAAACGCGGAGTTTCCCTGCATGCCTCCGCTCACCTGGAGCGCGACCAGACCGACCTCTACCAGGAACTGATCCGCTGGTACGACCACTTCGGCCTCAAACGCCGCGACGGCGGCGAACTGCCGGACCACCTGTCAATCATGCTGGAGTTCCTGCAGTTTCTGACCGCCCAGGAACAGGCTAACGCGTTAGATACCGGGGTAGTTCGCAGCTTGCACGCGGCGCAGTCAGACTTTATCGAACGGCAGGTAATGCCGCTGGTGGCGGCTGTGATCGGTAAGCTTGAAACAGACGAACCACGTTACCACGCATTGCCGCGCGCTCTGCGTGGGTTTTTGGAAGATGAGCTGGCGGTTCTAAAGGGGTGAGGTTTGGCCTGCTGCCGGTTTCACAGACACTGAGTTAAGGTGTTTATGATGGAACCGGAGGTTACGGATGCAAAGAAGAAAGTTCAGTCGCGAGTTTAAGCTTGAAGCAATCAGGTTATTGAGGGAGCGGGGAGTGTTGATATCTTTCGAGCACGAGCGTCAGTCGCATGAAGACGATTTTGCCGCCAATCCGGACATGTTCTGCAAAAATCTCTCTGATACTCTGCTCAGCTCTGGTCGGCTTGATGTCCGGAAAAACTCGACCCCGCCATTTTTACAATGCCGCCGGCCAAACCGGAAACCAAAGACCAGAAGGAGCGCTACCTGTACTTCATTGCCAGCGCCTGGTCTTATGCGGTAAATGACAGGTGCGGGCTCGGCGGTGATAACGGGTCCTTGCTCGCCAATGATGGTGAGCTGGCGGAAAGGCTTGAGTACTCGCACACAAAAAGCCCTGCAATACTTCGTCTACGGCATCAGTTTTTATGACAAGGATTATGAGGCCAATCCGAAACAGCGGTGCAAGCTGGCGTCATTTCTGCTGGACATGACCCGCGCAAAGATAGGCTTCTAGCGCTCCGGTACACCACCCATATTGATGATGTCGTACTTTTTTGACAACGCCTCCATCTTGGCAAGGTTGTTGAGGTTCTGTTCGCTCATCTTGCCGAGCTCGGCGAGAAACAGATCAAATCCTGCCGGCTGGAAGATCATCAACATGCGCGCTGCCTCGCTTCCCACGGTCAACGTGCAGGCGTGAGGTACGCCCCGCGGGATGTGTAGGCAGCTTCCCGCTTGCGCTGTCATCCAGTCTACGTCCACATAAAAATCCAAGCTGCCTTCAAGAATATAGAACGTCTCGACATGCTGGTCGTGGCGATGCAGACCCAGCGCAAACGTCGACTTCAGATTGTCCTCCATCAAAGTGTAGTGACCATCAGTGTCGGCAGCGGTAACTTTTACAAAAGTATGGTCAGACGACCATTCGTAGTCGGTTCCCCCCATCGGCGGCAGAAAGTTATAACGCTTGGCCATTCGAATAATCCTCCCTGTTGGACACGCCGCCGGGCGATGGCTCGCCCAGCTAATCCCAGCATTACCTACTTGGCGCTGAGCTGGCGCAGGGCGCCTGCCCAGTCCTCCACATGATAGGTGCGGACGATCTTGCCGCCCTCGATTGTGTGAATGTCAATCGACATGATGTCAAAGCTTTTGCCCTTGCCATCGACACCGAACATCGGACCGGCAGGGGTGCCGGTTGCCCGGCCGCGCACCACAACACGGTCACCTGCCTGGATCATTTCCTCCACGGCCCAGTTCATGTCCGGGATCAGTTTTCCAAACCCGCCGATCTGGCCAACAAAGGCGTCACGGGTTTTGACTTTGCCTGAATAGTCACCAATGCTTTCCCAGTTTACAGCAGTTGCCGATTTCATGGCTTCGGCGTGTTCAGCAGATGTAGGGTTGCTAAGGAAGTCATAAAACGTCTTAACAAGCGGCTTGTCGTCTGCCATGACAGCCGTTGTCATCGGCGCGATCAACAGCGCCAGTGCGGCCAACAATACTTTGAACTTCATCATCTCGTTTCTCCTTGTTTGCCGGAATTGCCCACCGGATTTTTCCGGTGAAACTTCCTGTGTGCAGAACATGGACGATTGTTGATTAGATGATAAGGTGGAATAATCAAAATTTACTGTTCGGAAAAATTCAATGCTGAATCAACTCCGCCAGATGGCGATTTTTGTCAGAACCATTGATCACGGTTCGTTCCGGGCGGCGGCAAAGGCACTGAAACTTTCACCATCTGTCGTAAGCCATCAGATATCGCAACTGGAACAGACCCTCGGCACGGCATTGATCTATCGCTCAACACGCGACCTGTCATTGACCCGCGACGGTGAGCGTTTGCTGTCATCTGCCCGCATGATGGTAGTGGCGGCGGAAGACGGGCTGCAGTCTGTCTCCGATCAAACCCCGGAGCCTTCCGGTGAACTGCGCATCACAATGCCGGCGGTACTGGCACATTCAAAACTGGTTGGGCAACTCGCAGATTTTTCGATCACCAATCCGAATGTGCGCCTGTCAATTGATTTTTCCGACACCCGCAAGAGTCTGATCGGCGACGGGTTTGACCTGGCCATACGCATGGGCTGGCTTAAGGACAGCGCGCTGATGGCCCGCAAACTCAGCAGTATTGAACGTCACCTTGTTGCTTCAGGAGACTACTTCATTGCCCGTGTGAAACCATTGTCACCGAAGGATTTGAACGATTGGGACTGGCTTGAGTTTTCACCTGTCGGCACCAGGAACACGGTTTTCAAAAAACCCGGGCATGAAGCAATTACCCTGAAACCGGCGTCGCGCATCAGTGTCAATGATGCCCATGCGTTGTATCAGTTTGCCCGCTCCGGTACCGGTTTGGCGCTGGTGCCTGATTTTATGGCAGAAGAGGATGAAAGGGCCGGAGTGCTCGAACATGTTCTGCCAGACTGGAACGTTGAAGCCATAGGCGTGTTCGCCGTGTGGCCGCACAACGCGCCCAAAGGCGGTCTGACCAGGTTTCTGATAGACTATCTTGCAAATGACTAATGCGTCCGCCCCTTACTTTGCAGAGGCGGAGAACAGGGCGATGACTTCCTCGCCGGTCATCATTCTGGTTTGGTTTGAAAATTCATAAAACCCGGGTTTGAAATCCGTGAAGACCTGCAACGACAGGCGCATCTTCGACTGGTCGTCGAACAGGCCGGCTGCAACCTGGTAATCACTGCTCTCGACAATATGGTAGAACAGGTTCGAGCCACATTTGTTGCAGAAACCCCGTTCGGCCCAGTCCGACGAGCGTATCCGGCTGATGTATTCCTGACCCTCAAAATCTATGGTCTGACAGCTCACCGCCATGAACGGCCCTGCCGACCAGCGCCGGCACATGTCGCAATGGCAGGCGACGACACTGGGTTTCTCCGCTGTCGCGGTAAATCTCACCGTTCCACACAGACACCTTCCGGCCAGTTTCAGATGTTCGGTCATGGACCGTCCTTTCATTGCTTGCTGAAGAGTGCCTATTCTACTAAAAATAATCGAATGTGAAACGGATTTGGAGTTTCCCATTAGAGAGGCGAAATGTATCGGTCGATCGCTTCTGTGCAAGAGAGCAATGCTCTGACCTGAATTTCAGTTAGTGGAGTTGGAGACAGATGACTGCAACAGGAATGAGCCTGCTGATTGGTACCACGAAAGGTGCCTTTATCATTTCAGGCGGCAAAGATCGCGACGGTTGGGCGGTCAGGGGTCCGTTCTGTGACGGCTGGCCGATCAATCACATTATAGGAAACCCGGCCACCGGCGCCTTGTGGGCCGGCGGTGGCGGTGAATGGCACGGCGCCGGCATCTGGCATTCCGGCGACGGTGGCGCGAACTGGCAGGTGACGCGGCTGACCAGGGGCACAATGGATGTCTGGGCCGCCGGCGATCCGGATTTTGCGAAGATGATCGCTTGGTCAGACGAGCCATTGCCGTTCACGGATGAGTTTTCACAAATCTGGTCACTCAGCCACGCTCACGGCACGCTGTATGCCGGCACCAAACCGGCCAGTCTGCTGGCCAGCCACGACGCAGGCAGGACCTGGCAACGGGTTCAGGGCCTCACCGATCATCCTTCCGCAGACAGCTGGAATCCGGGTGCGGCGGGTCTGGTGCTTCACACAATTGTGGCCGATCCGTCGGATGCGCAGAAGCTCTGGGTCGGAATTTCCGCGGCAGGGGTTTTTGCAACCGGTGACGGGGGCAGAACCTGGGAGCGCCGCAACCGCCTGTCAAATACCGAACCGTGCGTCCACCACGATCATCCGGCAGCGCCCCGCGACGGGGACATTGGCCACTGTGTCCACAACATGGTGCTGGCGCCGGGCACCGGCGGCCGGTTGTACCAGCAAAACCATCACGGTGTCTGGCGTTCCGCTGACGGCGGGCTCAGCTGGGATGACATCACCGGCGGACTGCCTTCCACTTTCGGGTTTCCCATCTGTGTTCATCCGCGCGACCCCGATACCATCTGGACATTGCCACTGAACGGCGATACTGCCGGGCGTTTTCCGCCTGATGCTGCAGCCGCGGTGTGGCGCTCAAGCGACGGCGGCACAACCTGGCAGGACATGCGCGCCGGGCTGCCACAGCAAGATTGCTACTTCACCGTGCTGCGCCAGGCCATGGATCGCGACGAACGCGACCCCGCGGGCATCTATTTCGGCACCAACAGCGGCTCGGTCTTCGCCAGTCTCGATGAGGGCGAAAGCTGGCAGGAGATCACCCGGCATTTGCCGACCATACTGTCAGTCCAGGCGCTTGATGGCGGGAAGTTCTGACATCAATGATTGGCTGACGGGTACGGCAGCGGTACTGTGTATTCCATCTGTCGGCCTTGCGACAGCGCCGCGTCTGACGCAAGTTGGTTGAAAGATAAGCAAACGATAGGGGACCAGCCATGAGAATCGTCGTGATGGGTGCCGGCGTGATAGGCGTGACCACTGCATATTACCTTGCCAGGGGCGGGGCGGACGTCGTTGTGCTTGACCGTCAGGCCGGACCGGGACTGGAGACCAGCTATGCCAATGCCGGCGAGCTCAGTTATGGCATGACTTCGCCCTGGGCAGCACCAGGTGTGCCGGTAAAGGCCCTGAAGTGGCTTTTCATGAAACGCCGCCCGCTTTTCATCTGGCCCCTCATCAGCCCGGCAATGTGGCTGTGGGGCTTACAGATGATCCGCAACTGCAACGAGCAAAGCTACCGGATCAACAAGGGCCGGATGGTGCGGATTTCAAATTATTCCCGTGACGTCATGCCTGAACTGATTGCCGAAACCGGTATTGAATACGACGGGCGCGAGCAGGGTACGTTGCAACTGTTCCGTACCGCGAAACAGATGAAGGGCTCAAAGACCGATCAGGAGATACTGGCAGAATACGGTTCGCCATACGAAGTGCTCGGTCGCGATGCCTGCATCGCAGTGGAGCCGGCACTGGCGGAAGTACGCAACAAGTTTGTCGGCGGATTGCGCCTCACCGCCGATCGCACGGGCGACTGCCGGATGTTCACCATGGCGCTGGCGGAAAAATGTGCCGGGATGGGGGTCGAGTTCCAGTATGGCCAGTCGATCAGGGCCATCGCTGTCGAAAACGGACGGGTTGCAGGGGTGGATACGGAGATCGCAGGGCGAATTTCCGGCGATGCCTATGTCTGCGCCCTGGGCAGTTACGGCCCAGGACTTCTGACCCCGGTCGGAATCAAGCTCCCGGTCTATCCGGTCAAAGGCTACTCGGTCACACTGCCGGTTACCGACGATGCCTGTGCGCCGCAATCGACGATCATGGATGAGACACACAAGGTTGCCATCACCAGGCTGGGAGACCGGATTCGGGTGGCAGGCACCGCCGAAATCGCCGGTTACTCGAACCGGCTCGGTCCACATGCCACGGACACGGTGCGCCATGTTATCAGCGACCTGTTTCCAAGAGGCGGTGATATCAGCAAGGCCGAAGGATGGACCGGCCTGCGCCCGATGACACCGGATGGCACACCGGTGCTGGGGCCATCGCGCTACGACAACCTGTACCTGAATACCGGCCACGGCACCCTGGGCTGGACAATGGCTTGCGGTTCCGGCCGGGCGGTCGCCGATTTGATGCTTGGCAAGGTACCGGAGATCTCTTTCGACGGACTGACGGCTGAGCGTTATACGCGCTGAGGCCGCTTTAGAACAACATGGGTTCGCCTGAACACATAAAGTTGCTCTATTACTTTGGAAGCGATCAGGTTTATGACTTTTGGTTGATTCAACCAAAAGTCATCCTGATCTACCCAGTCACGGGAAAGTTCCGCAATGTGATTATCCGCACATTCACCGGCTGGTGTTTGGCCTAGGTTTGATCTCAACGAAATGGCGATGAACGAAAAACAGATTGCCCGGCACCACTGCCCACCATCGGGACAATCAAAAATAAGAACACTTCCCGTCGCCGGACCTGAGCAACGTACGTCAAGCTCTGATGCGCCCGATCTTCCGGTCCCCTCCCTGCCGGAAATCGGGCGCAAATTTTTTAGAAGCCTGAACTAGCCCAACTTCGCCGATTGGAAGGGTACGAACTGTCTAAGTCATTGATTTTCATGAATCGGACCCTCATAGGTCGGCACTACATTTTTGTCAGTGGCTGGTTCGGTAGCACAGCGATTTTTGGCCGCGGTTGGTCCGGCAGCTTGAGGTTCAGCTTTTCGAGCAACAGCTTGATCGCCGGCTCGGGCTCGGTGTGGCGGGTCAAGAGCAACTCACGGCCGTCGGTCGTTGGTACGTGCATGTCGATCATTTGCATGGCAGCGAACTTCTCCAGCACGCTGCGCGGCGTCAGGCCGGGCGCCAGTGCGCTGAGGCGCCGGTCCAGGGTGACGTGCAGGCAATAGGCCAGGAAGGCGATGAAGATGTGGGCTTCGATCCGGTTTTCAAGCTGGTGGAAGACCGGCCGGATGGCGAGGTCGCCTTTCAGGGTTTTGAAGGCCTCCTCGACCGCCACGAGTTGCATGTAGTAGCCCCACAGTTGGGCTGGATTGTCTGCGGTAAGGTTGGTGCGTAACAAATAGCAGCCCTCGCGCTGGCGCACCTGGCGCAGCTTGGCGTGGTCGAGCCGATAACTGAAGGCAGCACTGTCGTCGGCCATCTCGATGGCAATCAGCCGCCAGGCGCCAGGTGCATGTTGGCGCGCGGCGCCGAGCTTCATCAGCAACTGCTCGCGCGTGAGCTTCATGCTCGACAGCTGCGCCAGCCGCTTCCACAGCCACTTCAGCTTTCGCTGCCGCATGGCGCGCTCCTAGGCGACACGCGCCCGGCTCTGGGCGAAGACATAGAGCTCTGTGTCCTGCGCCAACAGCTTCACCTGCACGCCTGGCCGAGCCTCCTGCCAGGGCTTGTCGAGCAGGTCTTTCTCCAGGCGGCTCAAGCGTCC
>Ga0307379_10010002_pt1 | contig 12616 bp, 19 predicted proteins | sample UN2MG_FD_202237 | JGI IMG/M metagenome (GOLD analysis project Ga0307379, IMG submission 202237) | Soil microbial communities from Risofladan, Vaasa, Finland - UN-2 | ecosystem: Environmental > Terrestrial > Soil > Coastal area > Acid sulfate soil | place: Finland: Risofladan, Vaasa | collected... | reverse complement strand
ACCAGGAGGAGATGACGCAGCTCGAGATCCAGAAGAACGAAGACCTGCAGGCACTGAATGAAAAGTGGGACGCTGAGTATAACCTGCGGCAGGACAAGTTCCGGCTGCAACTGGAACAGCTGGGCGTGTTCATCGACGACGAAGGTCAGAAGCGGCAGAAGTATTACGAGGACATGGAAGCAGAGTACAAGGCGCTGCTCGGGCGCCTGGCGGCCGCGACGCCCCATACCGGCAGGACTACCGGGCACCAGGCAGGTGGATATGCCGGCTCAGGCCTGTATCGTTTGGGCGAAGCCGGTCGCGAGTTCGTGCTGAGCGCAGGTTCGACCCGGGCCGCCGAGGGACTGACGGGCGGCTGGTTGAACCAGGACCGCCTGCTGGCGACGCTGGCGGCCGGGCGCGGGGCTATCGCCTTCAACCAGAGCAACACCTTCAACGGTTTGGAGAGCGGCTACGCAGGCCTCCTGGCGGCCTTCAGGAGCCAGACGATCGCTCTCATCGGCGAGTATGCGGCCGGTTGATGAGCGAGGCAGCCCCGACCTGGTCGGGGCACCTGGGTGGCGGGATGTTCGCGCACGAACACCTGAGACTGATTGTTTTGCCAGGTGGTGAGAACTGTCCTTCTCTTAAACCATAACGAGGGCAACAGATGGCAGGAAATGACCATGCCTACTACGAAGCGGTGCTGCTCGGCCCGCGCCGCGACGAGGCGCCGACACTGCTGGATGGCGATCGCTTCGTGGTGAGCGACGATGGCCATCTATATTCTGAGCAGGCGCTGCGAAAGGCGCCGCCGTTGTTCTGGCAGGTGCCGCTCCGGACGACTCATCATTGGTTTGGGCAGGATGGGTACGAGCGGCCGATCCAGATCGGTCACGTGCACGAGGCATGGTTCGTCGAAGCCGCGTGTGAGCTGCGGGCGATAATCGCAATCACGACCGAAGATGCGCGTCGTTACCTGGGATCTCTGGTCCTGCGGCGCGCAGTGGAATCCTGCGGTTTGTCGATCGATGCGACAGTCGAGGCGCTTCCACTGAGCACCCGATTGGAGATAGTCACGCGAATCGTGAAGGTGTCGAGTGTCGATCTGGCCCAAAAACCCCTCACTGGCGCCCGGCTGTTGGGCTGTCTCGAGCCGGGCAGTTGGTGAGGTGACATAGTGGCGGAATTTGTCGCGCGTAAAAAGCAGGCCGAGGTGAACTGATGACGATCATGCGAATATTCCGAGAACGCTACGAGCACAGAAAAGAGGAACGCCGGATGAATGAAGCCAAAGCGGCACAGGCCCAACAGGTGGTCAAGCAAGAGCGCTATCTGGAGAACGAACTGCATCAGGCCGAAGCATTGACGCGTGGGTGCGTTCTGTTGCTGCGCGAGCTGCAGGCTGAGCGAGACGATATCACCCCCGACCTCAAGAGCTTGCGGCGCACGTGCACGAAGTTGGCCCAATTGACCGCGGAGCTCGTGTGTGGAAATCAGCTGCTGTCAATGGCCAAAAGCCGGGAAGGGACGTGCCGGACCGCACTGATGAGATATCGCACGTGGTTGGCCAGTCCCACCGGGCAGCGTGCGCGCGGCGTCTTGGATGGTGACAGCGGCGGCGCCACCACCTGATCAAGCGATATCCCTGACCGGCCGGTCCCTACCAGGTCCGCTGGCCGGTCCGCCCGGTCCCTCGTGCCTCCCTGGGGGACCGGGCTAGTGCCGTGGCATTGGCAACGCGCGGCTGCTGATGATGAGATGGTGACAAAATGAGAAGCCTCGAAGCTCGCCTCGCTCGTTTGGAGCGGTTGATCCCGGCCGGGCTACATGACTGGCACCCGCTGATTATCGAATGTTGTGGTGAGCACGACGCCGGCGCCGCGGCGCGGATACAGGCGGCTCACGAGACGGCGCTGGCGGCCGGCTGCGGCCCGGGGGAGATCCACGTGGTGGTGGTGCACCGACCAGCGGAATGGGCGGCATGACTGGCCGCCAGGCCCGCGCCCTGGCCCCTGCCAAACGTTTGCTTTTCGACGTTTTCCCCTGCATGGTATGCTACCGCATCCATGATACGGGAAATGCGCCGTGGTGCGCTTCCTGCGCGTTTCGGGCCATTGACGGATTGTGATATCCTGGAGTCATGGACAAGCCGGACAATGCGGCGGGAACGTGGGTGACGCTGGCAGACGCGGCGGCGGCGCTGCGAGTGAGCGACCGCACGATCCGCCGGCGTATGCGTGACGGGAGTCTGCCATACCGGAAAGAGGGTGCGCGTTTATGGATCCAGCTGGCAGACGCCGTCAGGGGCAACGTTGACATTGGCAGCCCTGGCGGCCACGCCGCCGATAGGGCGGCGCTGCTGGCCGACGTGGCGCGATTGGCCGATCTGGTCACGCGGCTGGAAGCCGAGCGCGACTACCTGCGCGCGGCATTGGCGCAAGCGCTGGCGCTGCAACAGGCACGCCTCGGGGCGCCCCGGCGCCCTTGGCGCTGGCCTTGGCAGAGAGAGTGATGCCATGCACGCGTGGACGCTTTGCCTATTGACTTCTCCCTGTTTGTAGGGTACACTGTGTACGTTACCGAAGGGGAGGGGAGACGCATGACCGTCATGGTGATGAGCAGCAAAGAGGCCCGTACCAGGTGGCGCGATCTGCTCGATGGTGTTCACGGCGGCCGGGATGCCGTGATTGAGCGGAGCGGCCAGCGGGTAGCTGTGGTGATCCCATATGAGGATTACGAGGGCATCTTGGAAGAGCTGGAGGACCGGCGGGCAGATCGGCGCGCAATTGAGACATACGAGGCCTGGCAGCGCAACCCCTCGGGGGCTATCCCGTGGGCAGCGTTTGAGGCTGAATTGGTAGCAGAGGGGCTATTGGATGCCGGGCCAGTGGCGGATACTGATTGAGCGCGAGCCACGGCGTATCCTACGGCGATTGCCCAAAGACACCCTGGAGCGCATTCGAGCGGCTTTCCTGGTACTGGCCGACGACCCACGCCCTAAAGGGTGCGTCAAGCTTAAGGGGTATGACCTGTGGCGTATTCGAATCGGAGACTGGCGGGTTACTTACGCGATCGAGGATGATGAGATGATCGTCCTGATTGTGGAGGTATCGCCTCGGGGAGGCGCTTACCACAACCTATGACGACTGCAGCCGAATAAGCGAGAGCGACCCGGCAAGGTGCGTGAACACCTGGCCGGGCCTGAGCCAAACGCCGGGATGGAGCGGCGCCTGACCTCGGGGCATTCTACCACGCCCGATCTGGCAGAGCAAAGGCCCGGCATCTATGCCGGGTTTTTTCATTCCCGGCCACAACCCCGCTTGGAGGTGGGGACCGATGGCAGCAACGAACAGCGTCAAACCGTCTGAGTATGTCACAAGTGGCGAGTGGCGTGGAGGGCCCCACGAGTGGGACATCGACCTGGCTCACCGGGCGCGGCGAGCGTTGATTAGGCTGCGAATCTATCCGCCACGCGAGATGAGTGGTCAAAGTGAGGAAGTGCACGAAGCCAACGTGCGCGCGATCATGGCCCAGATTGCGGAAGAAATGGATTTCACAGATCTGGTAGCCTTACATCGGATCACCGTTCCGATGTTCAAGGTGCCTCGGGAGCCGGCTCTATTCGAGATGATCGCTGCAAGATCACAAACGCTAGTTGCGAATCTGCATGCGACAACCAGAACACACGCCGAGAGACTAACGGACATCGAGGAGGCGCGCAAATACGTCGTCTATCTGGAAGGCAAGCTGGCAGATGAGGATGCTGCACGCGCCGACTAAGTCGGGGCACGCGAGTGGGCGAGGGGGACGTCATGCAAAGCACCCGCGCGCGGGGAGCCTGCCCGCCGAGACTGGATGCCCGGCCGACGACGTGCCGGGCGTCGTGGTGGCCTCTTGACAAGGTCGCTGCTACGTAGCATTATAGCGTCAGACTATTTATACTAATCGGACGCTACCACATAGGGAGGAACGATGGGCAACGAGCTGATCACCCGCAACGGGCATGACCTGATCACCCGTGACCCGGCCGACATCGGGCAAGTCGCAAACACGGTGGCAGCCGCGCACGCCTTCGACAACTACCGCGAGCGCAAGGCGGCCAACACCCGCACCCGCCAGGATGGTGACCTGGCGGTATTCGCCGACTACCTGGCCGAGGTGGGCGCGTCGGCCGGCGACCTGGCCCGGGATCCCGACGCCTGGCGCGATATCACCTGGGGACTGGTGGCTGGCTTCGTCCAGTGGCAACTGAAGCGCGGATACGCCGTGGGGACCGTGAATGTCCGGCTGAGCACGGTCAAGACCTACGCGCGGCTGGCACTGAAAGCCGGCATGCTTTCGCCCGATACCCTTGCCGCAATCAAGGCCGTCGAAGGCTATTCACGCAAGGAGGGCCTTCGAGTGGACGAAGCACGGGAACTGGTGGATGTGCCGACGCGGATCGGGCATAAGAAGGCCGAGCCGGTGAGCCTGACGGCAGACCAGGTGAAAGCGCTCAAGCTGCAACCTGACACGCCGCAGGGCCGCCGCGACGCCCTACTCATGTGTTTGCTACTCGATCACGGATTACGTGTAGGGGAAGTGGCGATGCTGACGGTGGCGGCCTTCGACCTGAAGGCGGGCCGGTTCGCATTCTATCGGCCCAAAGTGCACCAGCTGCAGAGGCACGAAATGACAACCGACACCCTGAAAGCCGCAAAAGCCTACATGGACCAGGACGCGCCGGCCATCGGCCCATTGTGGCGCACGAGCCGCAAGGATGGGCGGTTACATGACGCCGGCGTGAGCACCAGGCGTCTCACGGGCCGCGTGACAGCCCTGGGCGAGTGCAAGCGTGTGGGCGCCCTGGGACTGAGCGCGCACGACTGCCGCCACAGCTGGGCGACGAGGGCGGCGCGCGAGGGCACCCCGATTGACTGTCTGATGGACGGGGGTGGCTGGGCCAGCTATGCTATGCCGCTGCACTACATCGAGCGGGCGCGCATTGCCAATGAGGGCGTACAGTTGGGCTGATCAGCACCGCTAACGCTGTGGATGCCAGGTCGGGTTGACCGATGCCTGGAGCCGCGGACGGAGCAAGGAGAAAACGGTGAACGCCAATGATCTTCTAATCGTGGCCGAGGTTGCGGATGTGTGCCAGGTGACACCGCCGACTGTGCGCCGATGGCTGCGCGCCGGACTGCTGCAGGTTATGCGGTCCGAGCGGCGCCTATACGTGCCAGCGGCCGAGGTGCGGCGGCTGCTACAGGCAGACAGTAGTGAGGTGAGAAAGTGAGCCCGTTCGATATTGCAGTCAAATGTGTGCGGAGACCACGCCTGCTGCTATTGCTGGTGGTGTTCCTGCTGAGCTCAGCGCCACAGCGGTTGGCGATTCTGGAGACGGCCGAAGCGATGGCCGCCCGGCAGCGAAGTGACGCGGCGGCCGCGAGTCGGAAAGCGGCTTGGCAGGCGCGGCTGCAGGCCTCGAAGCTGGTACCCTGATCGTCCCGGCGACCGGCCGGTCCCTGCACCCCGCTCGAGCGGGGCTACGCACGACGCCTGGCAGAGAAGCCAGGCGTTTTCATTGCCCGAACCTTAAAGTTTCGACGACACGCTTTCTGCATTGCCGCACAACCCCTGGTAGGGTGGGGATTGCTAACCACCAGTAGTTGTGGTACAATGCCCCCAGGATAGCAAAACCCCGCCAGGCCTGGTCAGCTTGCGGGGCGTGCTTCTGAATGCGCTCACGACGCGCTATTTCGTTTGCTGGTGGTATCATACCACAAAGGACAGGCGCCGTCAAGTCCATTCTCCAGCGCGCCCGCACCCGGCCCGATCGGGGAGCGGGCGTTTCGTTTTGGAGGACCAATGGGTGCAATTGAGCGGTTGCGGGATCAAATGAGCGCACGCGAGGCCGCGCTGGCAGAGCTGCAGGACGCCATTGATGCGCGCGATGCGTCACACTACATGCACCTAGTGGCCGAACTTGAGAGATTTGATGGCGTGCCATGCGGCACCTACAAACATGGCGTGAAGCGGCCGGCCAGCCGCCACCTGGTCGGGGCCAGGAAAACCGGCGCTCCACGTCTGGAGATGCGAGACGACTGGGAAGACAAGATTGCCCTGGTCGCGCGGGTGGATGCCTGGATAAGCAAAGGCTGTTCCCAGGAGCGGGCTTGCGAATTGGAAGATATATCTCCGCGTACCTATCGCCGGCATAAGGAGAGGAGCAAAGGGCAGAAAGGTAAACAATACATAATGCCCACTCACTCAGTGTAGACTGGAGGCAGCGAAAGACGCGGAGGTGATGCATGGCTCGGGTGGGATGGCAGCGATTGCGCGTGCCGTTAATGGAGCGGCTGGCGCTGGACGACATGGCCAGTCGGCGCGGCGAATCGGAAGAGGAGGCCCTGGCGCGATTGATTCGGGAAGCCGTCATGCGCGACCTGGCGCGCCAGGACCGGGCCGCCGAGGCCGTCAAGGCGCAGCCGATGGGAGATGCAACATGACCGGTGAAAAAAGCCCCGGCGGCGAACCGGGGCGGGTGGCTGGACACGACGCAGGTGGCGTCTTAATCGATCATACCACAATTTTGCCCTTGGCGCAACACCCCCCGTTCGACCCCATGTTGAGCCGCCACTTGGACCTGTTGGCTCAAGTCGCGGGCGTGGCCGACGCGGCTGCGTGTGATGCCTGGCAGGCCGCTCGGCACTTTGCCAGCCAGGCGGTGCGCCATGCGCAGGCACGCGACGAGGCGCTGAGCATGCTGGTAGCAGCCGAGGCGATGCTGCCATTGGGGGTGCGCGATGACGATTGATCCGACAAGCACGGTCACGGCCGGCGATGGGCGGGATGCAGCGGCGCTGGCCGACGCCCTGCGCGCGCTGCCACCCGAGGCGGCGGCGGCCGCACAGAAGGTGCTGGAGCGCGATTTCGCCAAAGAGCCGCAACACTGGCGCGTATTCACGCTGGTCGACGCCTACGCGCCGCGACCGGCGCGCCAATACGTGGTGACTGGGCTGCTGAAGCTGCCGAGCCTGAGCATAGTCTATGGGCCGCCAGGATGCCTCAAGACCATGCTGTGCATTGACCTGGCCGCTGACGTGGCTGCCGGCCTGCCCTGGCTGCCCCCGATCCCCGGCAAGGGAACGGGCAGCGGCCGCGAAACGACCCGGGCGCCCGTCTTGTGGGTCGACTGCGACAACGGCGCCGACGACATGCATGAGCGGATAGAGGCGATGGGCCGGGTGCGCAACCTTCCGACTGACGTCCCACTCTACTATGTCTCGATGCCTACGCCGTGGCTGGATGCATCGGACATCGACACGCCGTCTTTTCTGGAGCTTCAAACGGTGGCCATTGAGCGCGCTGCGAGGTTGATCATCGTTGACAACCTGGGCGTGGTGGCCGGCGATGTGGAAGAGAACTCGGCCGAAATGGCGGGAGTGTTGTCAGTGTTTCGGCAGTTGGCCGAGGCCACGGGCGCGGCCGTGGTGCTAGTCCATCATCAACGCAAACAAACGGGAGTCACAACGCGGCGCGGCGATACCTTGCGCGGCCATTCGTCAATCGAGGCGGCGCTTAACCTGGCCCTGCTGGTGGAGCGTGAGGAGCACTCAGAAACGGTCACGGTCCGGGCCACGAAGGTCCGCGGCGCCGACGTGCTGCCCTTCGGCGCGCTCTTCACCTGGGAGCATAAGCCGGGGACCGACGAGCTGAGCCAGGCGCGCTTCTTCGGGTTGGAGGTGGAGGACACCACGAGCGATCGGGCTATCGAGCGGGCGATCCTCGAGGCGGTGAAAGGCCGGCAGCCTGTCAAGAAGCACGACCTGGTGAGTGCCGTCAAGGAGCAATTGCCCGACGTGGGACTGAACCGGATTCGCACGGCGGCCGACTGGCTGGCCCGTGAAGGCAAGGTGGCGATGCAGCCCGGGAAACAAGGCAGCAAGCTCTACACGCTGCCAAGTCACGCCGTGATGGATCTGTTGGATGCGCTAGATGAATAAGTCTCACAGTCTCACAGTCTCACGGAAAGGGGCCGTGAGACTGTGAGGGTTGGGGTTTATAAGTCTCACAGTCTCACGCATGGTTAATAATGCGTGAGACGTGAGGCTTTTGAACCGGCGAGGTGTGACCGATGTTTGACGTGGAAGGACTGAAAACGGCGGTTGACTGCCGGGAGGTGATGCGGTCCGACCTGGGCGAGCCGACGCGCAAGAGCGGCAAGACCTGGCAGTGGCAATGCCCGTTTCACGCTGACGGCAAGACGCCCAGCCTGACAGCCTACCCCGATGGTTGGCATTGCTTCGGCTGCGGCGAATCCGGGGACGTCATCGGCTGGGTGCAGAAGCACCACAACCTGACGTTTGCCGAGGCGTGCCAGCGGTTGGGCGCCGGGGATCTACCCAAAGCGGCCGGCATGCCGGCGCGATTGCCGATGGTGCACCTGCCCCAGCCGCCCTCCGAGGATTGGCAAGATGCGGCGGTCGCCGTGGTGTTGCGGTGCATGGAGGTGTTATGGTCCGACGCCGGCGCCGCGGCGCTGACCTGGCTGCGCCGTCGCGGCCTGGCCGACGACACGATCCGTGACGCCTGGCTCGGCTACCAGCCGTTGCGCCAGTGGGCGGGCCCTGACGGCGTGGGCTACGCACGCGCCAGGGGATTGGCACTGGCGCGTGGCGTGACCATCCCGCATCTGATCGATGGTCGACCGTGGGCGGTGAAGGTGGCGACGATGCTGCCGGAGCAAGCGCACAAATACCGGCTCTGCAAGCCCGCCGGCGCGACCACGGCGCTATATGGCGCCGACAGCCTGGCCGGGCACGATATCGCCGTGGTCTGTGAAGGCGAATTCGACGCCCTGTTATGTTCCCAAGAGGTCGGCGACCTGGTGGGCGTGATCACGTTCGGCAGCGCCGGCACGCACGATCTGGATGCCTGGCTGCCCTGGCTGGTGCACCTGCGCCGGCTGTTGATCGCCACCGACGCCGACGACGCTGGCGACAAGGCGGCCGCCTGGTGGCTGGCCAGCACCAAACGCGCGCGGCGCCTATTGCCACCTGGTCCCGACCTGGTTGGGGCTGGCGGCGCGAAGGACATCACGGATGCCCACCTGGCCGGCGCCGATCTGCGGGCGTGGGTGAGTGAGGCGATGGGCTGATATGTCCGATTATGCCCACTGATGGGACTGCATAACGCGAGCAAGTGAGAAATCGATGAGACGACGTAGAACTGCAGCCACGGTGCTGAGCGACTGGGAATTCCGGCAGCTGGAAGAGCTGGCCGCCGCCGCGCACGAGCCGGCCGCAGCCGTGTTGCGCCGGCTGATCCGGGCCGAATACGATCGGCTACGCGCCTCGGGCCGCTGCGAGCTGTGGCCCGAACCGATGCCGTGGGCGGCTGGCGCCAGTGTCGGCCGGCATGGCGCATAATGGCCCAAAATGGCACACTTTCGGCTCGGCAACGCCGGTTCGTCCGTTGCTTGCTGACGGCGCGCACCGTCCGGGAAGCGGCGCGGCAGTGCCGCGTCGGCGAGCGCACGGCCTGGCGCTGGTTGAAAGAGCCGGCCGTCAAGGTGGCACTGGCCGAGATTAACGACGGCACATTGGGACAGGTTTCGCGCGCGGTGAGCCGGCTGGCAACATCGGCCCTGGACACACTGGCCGCCGTAATGGCCGACAAGGCCACGCCGACCGGCGCGCGCGTATCAGCCGCGCGGTCCATTCTCGATGGCGCGCTGAGGTTGGACGAGCACCTGATCGTGCACGATCGGCTCGCCGAATTGGACAGGCGCATCATGAAATTCGAGAAGATGGCGGCCGAGTGGTCGCGGCCAGGGCTGCCGCCGCAGGCTGCAGATTCGGAGGCGGAACATGAAGACAAGGAAGCGGAGGAGCGATAGGGACCCACGCGATCCGCGAGATATCGCGGAGGTGGCCGCGGAACTGGAAGAGCTTGCCATGAGGGAGATGGGTCCAGGTGCAAGAGCGATTTTGGAGGAAGTACGCTCGGTCTGCAGGGAACTGCGCGAGGCATTATTGGAGGCCCCGGCCGGATCGGGGCAGGCAGAGCCGCCAGGCGGCGACGATCCGCCATTGTTCGCGCGCGAACGTCATGCCGAGTGAGCGTAGTGGTCCCTGCTCCGACCTGGTCGGGGCCTGCAGGGACCCAGCCGGGGCCAGGTGGTGAGAACGGGCCTTCTCTTAACCTATAACGGCGGCAAGGAGAGACGATGGCCGATAACCTGACGCTGGAGATCGAGGGCTTCGACGAGCTGCTGCAGCGCATCGAGCAGCTCGAGCAGGGCAGCGGTCCGTTCGGTGACATGATCGTGAACACGATGGAGAAGGCGTTGATTCCTTTGGAGCAGGCCATTAAGGATCGCACTCCAAAGAATCTTGGGCACTTACAGGGCAGCCTTGGCTCGTTCATTCGTGGTTCGCCGGTCAGTCGTGGCCGGCCGGCGGAGATCCGCGGAATCGTGGCGACGTCCAGTCTCTATGGCGAGGCAGTCGAATACGGCCGCGCGGCCGGCAAGATGCCGCCGGTGGATGCGATCCAGCTATGGGTACATCGAAAGGGTCTGGCTGGGGTCTACAGTTGGAAGAGCGGCAGGAAATTGAGAGGCAAGGCGGATGTCGAGGCAGAAATGAAGCGCGAACGGAGCATGGCGTGGGGCATCGCGTTGAAGATCGCCCGCGAAGGGACGGAAGGCGCCCACATGTTCCGCGACGGCCTCGAAGCGGCGCGGCCAGAGATCGAGAAGCTCTTCGACCAGCTGCGCGACGACATCGTGAAGGGACTGGCCGAGTGAAGGAGAACCAAAATGGCTGAGCGAGAACTGAGCACCACGCTGAGATTCAAAACAGAGACCGACGCTCTTCAGAAGCTTAAGGGCGACTTCAAGGCATGGTCGGACGATGCCAATCAACGCGTCGAGCGGATAGGTCGGGGCCTTAAGGATATTCAGATTGGTCTCAAGAAGGACGCCGACGCGGCCAAGGACGCCAAGCGCGCTTTCGCCGAGATGCGCGAGACGGGCCAGCAGCTGAGCAGCCTGGGCATGCGCATCGGCGCCGTGGGCGCGGCCATCGGTGCACCGCTGATACTGGCCGCCAATCAATACATCCAACGCGCCGGCATGGCCGAGTCGGTCTCACGGCGCTGGCTGGCGGCGACCGACCGCATGGCGCGCAGCCAGGAGCGCGTCGGGCGCGTGGTGGTGGAGCAGGTCTCGCCGTACCTGGAGAAGCTGGCCGATCTGGCAGAGACGGCGGCCGACTTTGCGGAGAAACACCCCGATGCGGTCAAGGCGGCGCTGGCGATTGCCGGCAGCGCCGGCGTGTTGGGCGCCGGTTTGACGACCGTCGGCCAGGCGGCTACCGGCTTGGCGGCCATCCAAAGCTTGGTGGAGAAGGGCGGAGCGACAGCCGGCGCACTGCGAATAGGCGGCACAGTCGCCCTGTATGCGGGCGCGGTGTATATCGGGGCCGAGCTGGGGGCCGAGCTCGGCAACGTGCTGGGCAAAGCCATATACGGCGAACAACGCTGGAAACAGCAGTACGGAGAGCAGGGTGGTGGAATACGCGAGGCTTTGGCGACGGCGTATCAGATCGGCCAGGTGCCAGGATTGCTCATCAATACGGCGTTGCGGGACTTGGGCCTCATGTCACCTGAGACGGCCGCCAAGTCAGCTGCCGAATCGGCGCGCATGTCAGATTTCATCAAGGGAGTGACGCCGGCCGGGACCCTGCCGCGCACCGGCCAGGTGCCCGGTACCGCGGGCGGCGAGGCGGCCCTGACCGCCTTCATCGCCTACCAGGAAGCCAACACGCAGGCGGTCAAGGAGCACGAGGCGCGGCGCAACGAGATCGTCAAGCAGTACGGCGAGGAACGTGTGGAGCTGGAGGGCGGCTACGAGAAACAACGCAACCAGGCCATCACCGACTTCGAGAGACAGCAGGACCAAGCCGGCGCCGACTTCAGGCGCAGCCAGGGACGCTCCGAGCGCAACTACGAGCAGGGGCGCGAACGCCAGATGCGCGACTTCCTGCGCGAGCAGATGGAGGCCGAGGCCGAGTACTACCAGGAACGGAGCGAGCTGGTAGCCGAGCACGGCCTCGAAGCCAGGCGGGCCGAAGAGGATCACCAGCGCGACATGTCGCGCCTGCGCGAAGACTACCAGATGAGCCAGGAGGACGCCATCACGGCACGCGATGCGACGGCCTTCCTGCGCAACGCGCGCGCCTACGAAGTCAGTCGCCGCCGGGCCGAGGAGGACTATTCGGTTCAGGCCGGCCGGCGCGACGAGGATTACGCCCTCCAGCTGCAACAGATGCAGACCGCCTTCGCCGAACAACGAGACGAGCGCCTGGCTCACTTCCAACTCCAGCTCGACGACCAAAAGGCCCAGTACGAACAACAGCAGGCGGACGCGAAGGCGGACTTCAAGATCCAACAGGACCGGGCCAGGGAACAACAGCAGGAACGCCTGGACCAAATGAGCGCCGATCACCAGGATGAGATGATCCAGCTCGAGATCCAGAAGAACGAAGACCTGCAGGCACTGAATGAAAAGTGGGACGCTGAGTATAACCTGCGGCAGGACAAGTTCCGGCTGCAACTGGAACAGCTGGGCGTGTTCATCGACGACGAA
>Ga0307379_10010001_pt1 | contig 12617 bp, 8 predicted proteins | sample UN2MG_FD_202237 | JGI IMG/M metagenome (GOLD analysis project Ga0307379, IMG submission 202237) | Soil microbial communities from Risofladan, Vaasa, Finland - UN-2 | ecosystem: Environmental > Terrestrial > Soil > Coastal area > Acid sulfate soil | place: Finland: Risofladan, Vaasa | collected... | reverse complement strand
CTCGACGGAAGAAGCCCCTGCTGCAACGGCGGGCAAGCCCGCCCGCTAAACCGAATACTCTCGAGAACAGTTCGAAATCGTGATCAGACTGCACTGGTTTCTGCCCCATCGCCGGAAGTCCGAAACGGATCGTGATGCTCGGTGGAAGGGGATCCGTCGAATTCTCCGGTGGATCGGTCCCACGTGGCTCGCCTCGCCGCTGCGGCGACTCGTGCAGGCTGCCTGTTTGATCGCCTTCCTGTGGCTCTTCTTCTACGTGTGCTGGCCGTACACGGTCCAGCCGCCTCGCACCTGGAGCGACTGGCGCGTGAGCGGCGTGGAACTGACCACCGGCCGGATCACCGTCGTCACCGAGTTGCCCTCGGCGGAACCGATCGCCCAAAACACGACGCTCTACGTCGTGGACTCCAAGAGCCCGGAAAATCCGCTCCTGGGGGCATTCAAGGCGGTTGAAGCCGGCCAGCAAGAGCTGCGACTCGAACCGGCCGGCCGCTCCGCCGACGACCAACTTGCCCGGCTGTGGGCCGCGCTGGGACCCTGGTCGCTCAGCCGACCCGGACGCCAGTGGCCGCAGTGGCTCCCGGCCGAAGTCGACGCCGAAACCTTCCAGGTCACGCTGGTCACCGAGCAGCAGCCGGCCGAGGGGCTCGCCCCGGGCAAGTCCGTTTTCGTCACCGACGACGGGACTGAAGCCCACGATCCGCTCGGCCCCTTCAAGATCACGGCCATCCGGGAGAAGGAACTCTCGCTGGAACCGCTGCAACGGCCCGAAGGCGAACTGGCCGACAAGTTGCTGGCCAGCTTCGGCCGCTGGTCGTTGCACGAGGCGGAACCCGGCGCGGCGGTCCACCTCGGAGTCGCCTGGGTATTGAAGGGGATCGATCCGCCAACGGGTAACCTCACCTTCGTCACGCAGCAGCCGCCGGCCGAGACGATTCCCGGCGACGTCCCCCTGCGCATCGTCCGGCACGGCGCAGGCGGACGGCTCGACCCGGGCTCCTTCAAGCTGCTGCGTGCCGAGGGGAAAGAAATCGAACTTCAGCCGCTCGATCGACCCGGTCCAAGATGGCTCGACGATCTGTTGGCCGGTTTCGGACCCTGGTCGCTGCACGAGGCCGAGCCGGGCGCGCCGCCGTCCCACTACGCCGAAGACCTCAAGGCGAAGGAAAAACTCTCGGCCGAGTTGTTCCTGGCGTTCGATCCGCTGGTGAGCATCTCCACGGCCGTGGCCGCCCGAACTTGGGTCTGGTCGCTGACCTGCGCCGCCGTGATCCTGGCGATATGCGTCGTCATCCCGCGCGGCTTCTGCGGCTACGTCTGTCCCATGGGCACGCTGATCGACCTGTTCGACTGGGCGTTGGGGCGGCGGATCACGCGGTTCCGGCTTCTCGGTAGCGGATGGTGGGTCCACCTGAAATACTACCTGTTGCTGGCCACGCTGGCCGCCGCCGTGCTGGGCGTGCTGCTTTCCGGCTTCTTCGCGGCGATTCCCGTCATCACGCGCGGCCTGGCCTTCATGCTCACGCCGCTCGAGACCGGGGCCCAGCGCGGCTGGCATCAGGTGCCGCCGCTGGCCGCCGGGCAAGTCATCTCGATCGTGTTGTTCTTCGTCGTGCTCGGTCTGGGGCTGTTGCGTCCGCGGTTCTGGTGCCGATACGTCTGCCCGACCGGCGCCGTGTTTTCGGTCGTCAGCCTCGTGCGGCTTACCGAGCGCAAGGTGGACTCGAACTGCGTCGGCTGCGGCAACTGTGCAAAGGTGTGTCCGTTCGACGCCGTCCGGGCCGACTTCACGAGCTTCGCCGTCGATTGTGCCTTCTGCCAGACGTGCGGCGGCGTGTGCCCGCCCAAGGCGATCCGATTCGTCCCACGATGGAGTCGCGTCGAGCGGGAAGGGGTGGAAGGGCCGCCTGCTGCCGAGCGACCGCTTCCCCGCCGCCACTTCGTCACGGCCGCCGTCGGCGGCATCGCGGCGGCGTTGGGCGTGCAAAATGTCTGGGGAGCCCGGCTGGAAGACCCGAGCACGTCCGTTCCCGTCCGCCCGCCGGGCAGCGTGCCGGAGCGGGAGTTCCTGCGGATGTGCGTCCGCTGCGGCGAGTGTTTTCAGGCCTGTCCCAACGACGCCTTGCAGCCGGTCGGTTTCCAGCAGGGCGTCGAGGGGCTCTGGACGCCGCAGTTGGCCGCCGACTGGTCGGGCTGCGAGCCGAGCTGCAACAACTGCGGCCAGGTCTGTCCCACCGGGGCGATCCGGCCGCTGCCGCTGGAGGAGAAACGGGCGGCTCGGATGGGCCTGGCCGTGGTCAACGAGAAGACCTGCCTGCCTTACGCCGGGGTCGAGGCCTGCCGGATCTGCATCGACGAGTGCATCATGGCCGGCTACGACGCCATCGAGGTCCGCCCGATCGGTTCCGGTGCCCTGAGGAGCGAAACCGCTCCGGCGGCCGAGACGCCCGCGGACGACGCGCCGCCCAAAGGGCCGACCGAGGAAATGACCGAAGAAACGAGCGAAGAAACGAGCGAAGAAACGAGCGAAAAAGGCGGATTCGGCACGCCACTCGATGGGCCAAGCGTGGTGATGGGCGAGGCCGATTACGTCGATACCCGTCTGGAAGGCCCGTACGTGGTGGCCGAAAAATGCGTCGGCTGCGGCATCTGCCAGACCCGCTGCCGGGCGATCAACGTCGTCAAGCGAGAGGACCTGTTGAAGGAATCGGCCATCATCGTCGTCGCCGGCGGAGACAAAGAAGACCGCCTGATGCACGGCTCCTACCGCGAACTCCGCGAGCAAGAGAAACGGAAACGCGAGGAGGAAATGCGAAAGCTCCTAGGACGGATGTAGGACGGACTTCCAGTCCGTCGCGACGGACCGGAGGTCCGTCCTACGAAGTCGATGCCACCCCGAACCCCCGGTCCATAGCCCTAACCCCTAGCCCCTTTTTTCGACCCCTTTTTCACACCGCCATGCACTCTAAGGACATGACAGCGGCAACGGCAGATCGGCAGGCCGAGCTGGCCGCCGTGGTGCGTGCGCATCAGGCGGGCGTGTGGCGCTATCTGCGCTTCCTCGGCTGCGACCCGACCGAAGCCGACGACTTGGTGCAGGAGACGTTCCTCGAGGTGCTTCGCAAGGGCTTCGAGGACCGCTCGCCGGCGCAAACCGCCGCCTATCTCCGCACGGTCGCGAGAAACCGCCTGCTGATGGCCCGGCGAAAGGCCAGCCGGGCGCCGCGGGCGGTTGATCTGGAGGCGGCCGAGGCGGTCTGGGCCGAGGTGGCCGGCGAGGACGGCCTGGGCGACTACCTGGTCGCGCTGGGCGATTGCCTGGAGGTGGCCGTCAATCCGCGGATGCGCCGGGCGCTGGAACTCCAGTACCGCGATCGGGCCGGCCGGGCCGAGATCGCGGCGGAACTGGAGTTGGAGGTCGAAGGGGTCAAAACGTTGCTGCGCCGTGCCCGATCTGCCCTGCGAGATTGCGTGGAGAGGAAACTCGGACGATGAGCCCACCCAACGAGCCGAAACACGACGAACTCCGTGACCGCCTCATGGATCAGGCGCTCGGTGAAGTGCTCGGCCGCGAGGCCCCGCCCGACCTGTCCGACAAGATCCTTGCCGCTGCCCAGAGGGAATCTTTCACTTCAAGGCAACGAAAGGAGCGTGTGATGAACGGGTCCAAGCGACGTTATTGGGTATGGGGTCTATGCGCCGTGGCGGCGTGCCTGCTGGTGGGGATCGGCTTCGCCATGATGAATCCCGACGTGAGGCAACTGGCACTCGGGCCCCCTGAGGCGGACGAACCAGCCGAGGCAGAGCGCGAATTCGCCAAGACGGCCGCACTGCCGCAGATGGCTGCGCGGATGGGTGCGGAAAACGCGGAGAAGACGGCAGAGTCGGAGGCATCGCAAAAGAGTCCTGCTGTCGATCCGTTTTACTTGCATAAGAGCACCCAGCTTGCCAACATTCGCGCGCCTTCCGCCGAGCCTTCCGCGCCTCCCCCGCCTGGTCAGGTTTTCGGCCGTCCTTTGTCTGAAAAGCCCAAAAGTGTGGGTGATTCCATACGTGCAGAAGAGTATTGGGGGACTACACCGGAAGGAGAGGGACCGGGCAAGGGTGGAGACCAATACGGTCATCTCCCGGAAAACCCCTTCTGCACCGTCAAGGACCATCCGCTTTCGACCTTCTCGATCGACGTGGATACGGCCTCGTATGCGAACGTGCGGCGGTTTCTCTTGAGCGAGGGCCGCCTTCCGCCGCCGGACGCCGTGCGGATCGAGGAGCTGGTCAATTACTTCGACTATGGCTACGAAGGGCCCGAGGACGACGTCCCCTTCGCCTCCCACATCGAGATCACCGGCTGCCCGTGGAAACCACAGCACCGGCTGGTCCGCGTGGGCCTGAAGGGCCGGGAGATCCAAGCCGAACAGCGGCCGGCGAGCAACCTGGTCTTTCTGCTGGACGTCTCCGGCTCGATGAATTCGCCCGACAAGCTCCCGCTGTTGAAGGCGGGCATGAAGCTCCTGGCCGAGCAGCTCGACGAAGACGATCGGGTGGCGATCGTGGTCTATGCCCAAGCCGAGGGCCTGGTGCTGCCCTCCACGCCCGGCTCGGAGCATGCGGACATCATCGCCGCGTTGGAGAACCTCCAGGCGGGCGGATCGACCAACGGCGGGGCCGGCATCGAGCTGGCCTACAAGATCGCCCAGGAGAACTTCATCGAGGGCGGGGTCAATCGCGTGCTGCTGTGTACCGACGGCGACTTCAACGTGGGCACGACCAGCCAGGGCGATCTGGTCCGCATGGTCGAAGAGAAGGCCCGCTCGGGCGTGTTCCTCTCGGTGCTCGGCTTCGGCCGCGGGAACCTCAACGACGCCATGATGGAGACGGTCTCGAACAAGGGCAACGGCAATTACTCCTACATCGACGGCGTGACCGAAGCCCGCAAGGTGCTGGTCGAGCAGATGGGCGGCACGCTCGTGACGATCGCCAAGGACGTGAAGATCCAGATCGAGTTCAACCCCGCCCGGGTCGCCGCCTACCGGCTGATCGGCTACGAGAACCGCATCCTGGCGGCCGAGGACTTCAACGACGACAAGAAGGACGCCGGCGAGATCGGGGCGGGCCACACGGTCACGGCCCTGTACGAGGTGGTGCCCGTCGGCGAGCCGGTGGATACGCCGTCGGTCGATCCGCTGAAGTACCAGGCGCCCGTCGAGCCGAGCGGCGACCCGTCGATCCGCGACGAGATGCTGACGCTGAAGCTCCGCTACAAGGAGCCGGACGCGGACGAGAGCCGGCTGCTGGAGTTCCCGGTGGTGGATGCGGGGACGGACTTCACCCGGGCGAGCACGGACCTGCAGTTCGCTGCGTCGGTCGCCTCGTTCGGCATGATGCTTCGCAACTCGCAGCACAGCGGCGACGCGACGTTCGACGCCGTGCTGGAGATCGCCGCCTCGGCGACCGGGCCGGACGTACACGGATATCGGGCGGAGTTTCTCGATATGGTCCGTCGGGCCAAGGCGCTGGCGTCGCAGTGAGCCGTGGGGCACGTTTTCAACGTGCCTATTCGGTTCCAGGCACGTTGGAAACGTGCCCCACGTTGGTTCTAGGCACGTTGGAAACGTGCCCCACGTTAGTGAACCGACAGTCCTTGCAGCGGTTGTTCCTCTTCGACCTGCTGCATCGCTTCGGCGATTTCGCGGCGGCCGCTGAGGTAATAGCAGACGCCGATCGCGGCGATCAGCACGCAGATCAGCCGATAGCCCAGCGCGACGACCAGGCCCGTGCCGGCCGCCACGATCACGCCCGGCTCGGGCGCATAGGCGGCGATGGTCCCGTAGAGCGACTCGAGAACCAGCTCGAACGGCCCCACCGGCAGCGGCAGGACTCCCGTCGAGGCGCTCAGCGGGCTGACAACGAAGTGCGTCCGCAGCGAGAGCACTTCGCCGAACAATCCCCGGGCGATCAGGTAGACGCCGGTGGCGAACAGGCTGTGAACGCCCACGCTCATCAGCACGGAGACGGTCAGCACGAGCGGCTGCCTGCGATACATTCGCACCGCCTCGATCAGGTGCTCGATCGGTTGCCCGATCTTCGGCAGCCGGCCCAGCGCCCGGGTGCCGCGGCCGTCGGTGAAGCCGGGGATCATCAGCACGGCGATCGCCGCGGCGCCCAGCGCGGTCAGCAGGAACGTGGCGTTGCAGATCACCTGGATCTCGGCGATGCGCAAACGGTGCAGTCCGGTCAGCAGGATCGCGGCGGTGGCCACGACGAACAGCGTGTACAGCCCGATGAGCCGATCGATCACCACGGCCGCCACGGCGCGGACCCGCTGCCGGGCGTCGTACTCCCGGGCGAGCATCACCGCCTTCAACACATCGCCGCCGACGATGCCCATCGGAGCCAGATTGAACAGGTAGCCGAGAAAGCCGATCCGCAGGCCCTCGGTCAAGCGGAACGGCAGGTCCAACGCCCGAACCAGGTACCACCAGCGGATCAGGGTCAAGGTGACGGCCGACGCGCAGAAGACCCAGGCGGCGGCCAGCAGTCCCCAGTTCTTCGGCTGGTGGACGAGTTGTTGGAAGACGTTTTCGCCGGATTCGTTGGTCGTGCCGGCGGCGTCCCAAGCCAGCCAGGCGACGATGGCCAGCGAAATGCCGATCTTCAGCGTGGTGACGATGAGCTTCTTCAACGGCGAATTCTCACCAGCCGGTTCCCGACGCGTGGGCGTCCGCAGCTACCAAATTCCCAGGCTCCAAATCACGGCCACGATCCAGCCCAGGGCACAAACCTGGCTGGACCGCGAGTTGAGAGCGACGTCGACCGGCGAGCCGCCTTCGTTTTCTACGTTGGCCAGGCGGAGATAGTTGAGGATTCCGAAGGCCACGAACGGCATCGAGGCCATCTCGCGGCCGGCCCTCAACACTTCCGAATCCATAGTGTACAGGGCATAGGCCAACAGGGCCACCCCAGCACAGATGGTGATCGCCTGATCCAGGAAGGCCTGCGTGTATCCTCGGAGACTGGGCCGATGGTTGGGGTCCAGCCCGGCCGTCAGGTCGGCCCGACGCTTGACGAAGCCCAGGAACAGGGCCAGCGACGAGGTACACAACAGCAGCCACGCGGAGGCGATTGCCCCCACCAACGCACATCCCAGGAGCACGCGGATGACGAAGCCCGAGGAGAGCAGGAACACGTCGAGCACGGCCACGTGCTTCGCGCCCATGCTGTAGGAGACGTTCAGAGCGAAGTAGGCCAGCACCAGGGTGACGGCCTGGAGATGCCCGGTCGACGCACACAGTCCGACGCCGAGCAGCAACAGGACGGCGATTTGCACGACCGCGGTCGCCGGCGAGACCAGCCCCGCCGCGATCGGCCGGCGGCATTTGCGCGGGTGGAGCCGGTCGGCCTCGGCGTCGAACAGGTCGTTGAGCGTGTAAACGGCCGAGTTGATCAGGCAGAAGCCCAACAGCCCGACCAGGAAAGGCAACATATCGAACCGCACGGCCGTCGCGCCCACCGCCGTGGCAGCCGCCATCGCAAAGGGGACCGGAATCAGCACGAAGACGTTCTTGATCCAGTCCCGCGGCCGGGCGAGACGCAAAAGACTCGCGGCCGTTTGCGTCTTTCCGTGAACGTGCTCTACATGCGATTTGCCGGTAATGCTCATGCCATGTCCTCACGCATCAACCATTATTCGAATACGGAATCTCAACATGGAAACCCTTGTCCAGCACGGACTGCGGCCGCAATCGAACGGCGGGCAAGCCCGCCCGCTAAACGTTGTTATCACAGCCTCTCCTTTCTCTCTCCACGCGGCCTCAGAACTTGATCCTCCGCATCACGAACCGCGGCAGGTTGCGGATCACGCACATCACGTAGCGCCACGCCGGGGGAACGTAAACCTCCGGCCGGCCCCGCTCGATCGCCCGCAACACCCGCCGGGCGACGTCGCCCGGCTCGCCGGCAAAGGGCGGCGGGTCCAATCCGGCGGTCATGCCCGTCTTGACGAAACCCGGCTTGACGCACACCGTCTTCAGCCCCTCGGCGCGGAACTTGTGGTCGAGCCCTTCCAGGTAGCGCGAAAGCCCCGCCTTGGCCGAGCCGTAAAGGATCACCGGCTTGCGGCCGCGCTCCCCGGCCACGGAACTGAACACGCAGAGCGTCCCCCCGCCGGCGGCCAAGAGTCGCGTTCGGGCCTCTTCGCAGAACAGCACCGTGTTCGTGAAGTCGGCCGCCAACAGCCGGGCGGCGAACTCGCGATCCGCTTCCAGCTCCTCCTGCGTGCCGAACAACCCGGCCGTGACGATCACCGTGTCGAATCCACCGAGTTCCTTCTCGGCCGCGTCCAGGGCCGGGGCGAAGGTCTCCGGTTTAAGCAAATCGCAAACGGCCCAGTTCACCGGAGGGTCGGCACCGCGGATTTCCAGGTCCCGGGCGGTCCGATCGAGTTCTTCCGGCACGTGTTCCAAGAGAAAGAGCCGCTCGCCGCGCTCGGCCAACAGCCGCGCCAACGCCCGACCCATCCCTTTCGTCGCGCCCAGCAAAACGGCTTTCATTTTTCATCTCCCAACAAGCGAACCGACTGGGCGCTGCGGAGTCTGCCCTGCGGGTCCCATTTCCGGCGGACTGCGTTGAAGGCGTCCAGCCGCGGCTCCATCGCGCGGAAATGCTCCGGCCGGGTGAAGGCGTCCTTGGTCAGGTAGATGCGTCCCCCTTCGGCGATCACCCGCTCGTTGAGCCGATCGACCAGCGGCTGGGTCTTTCGGCGGTGGACGGGAAAATCCATGGCGATCGAGATGCCCGGCCGGGGGAACGAGATCATGCCCTTGCCCTCCGGTCCGCAGTCCTTGATCACGCAGAGGAATCCCATCCCGCCGCCGGAGACGAACGCGTCGAGGAACCGCCTCGCCGGGCCGTTGTCTTCGGCGTGGGGGAGCACGCACTGATACTGGGTGAAGCCGCGGCGGCCGTAGACCAGGTTCCAGTCGTCGATCGCGTCGAGCGGATAGAAGAAGGCGTCGGGGCGTTCGATGCCGCGCCGGACCCGCCGGAAGTGTTTGTGGTAGTAGAGCAGGTTGAACGCCTTCATGCTCGCCTTGCCCAGCGCGAAGGCGGGAAACTCGAAGGGGATGCGTTTTCGGCGTTTGAGCTTCGGCGGCCGGTCGGGCGCTTCGTGCGATTCGGCCCAACGGCCCTTCATCAGGATGCCGCGTCCGAGGCTCTTGCCGCGTGCCAGGCAATCGACCCACCCGACGGTCATCGGCCACTGTCCGGCCGCCTCTTTCAGCCCGGCGATCATCCGGTCGAGGTTCGGTATCCTTTCGCTTTCACCCCAGATCCACGGCGAGGGAATCCGGTGCATCCGGAACTCGACTTCGAGGATATGGCCGGTCAGTCCCATGCCGCCGAGGGTTGCCCGGAAGAGTTCCGGCTCGTGGGCGTCGGAACACTCGATGATGCGGCCGTCGGCCGTGCGGAGTTTCAGGCTGCGGACGTGCTGGCCGAAGCAGCCGTCGACGTGGTGGTTCTTGCCGTGCACGTCGGAGGCCACCATGCCGCCGAGGGTGACGAACTGGGTCCCCGGCGAGACGGGCGTGAACCATCCGCGGCGGAGCAGCAGGCGGTTGAGTTCCAGCAGCGAGAGCCCGGCCTCGGCCCTGAGGATGCCCGACTCGACGTCGAACGAAAGGAGCCGGTCGGCGAGCGTCGTGTTGGCGACCGTATCCTCCGCACCCGCCGGCAGCGATGAATCGCCGTAGGACCGGCCCAGCCCGCGGCAGAGGTTGGCGTTTTCGGTGCTCTTTTCGAGGTCCTCCGACTTGATCTCGAGGCCATCGACCACCGGGCAACGGCCCCAGCCGGCCAGCTTCGTCCGATACGCCTTCCGCGGCATGGCTGCGTGCTCGACTTTCTCGGCCGGTTGGAGGCGACAGGGCTCTTCGCCCACGCGTGCCGCCACCCACCGGTCGCAGGGGCCCGTAATGACAGACCGCTGGTCCATTTCGGAGGAGGTTTCGAGAGTACTGGTTTCTGTAGGCATGATCGTCTCCCTAGAAAAAGGATAGATCGGGCCGAGCCGGTCATTTAGCAAGTAACGCCATCTGTGGCAAGATCGAACGGCAAACGGGTTCTCATGGAGGGGGGTTGAGAGTCAGGTAGCAATCATGCGGAATGTGAGACCGCAAAGTAGCCGTCTCGCTCCGCGAGACTTGGCTACATCTCGCTCCAGCGAGATGGCTACAGTAGCTCCTTCTTTACTCGCTCCAGGTCCGCGTCGACCATCATCCGCACCAACTCGGGGAAACTGACTTTCGGTTGCCAACCCAACACCGTGCGGGCTTTGGTCGCGTCGCCGCGCAACACATTGACCTCGGCCGGGCGAAACAGGGACGGATCGGTCTCGACGTACTTCTGCCAATCGAGTCCCACGCGGTCGAACGCCAGCGCGACGAAATCGCGGACCGAATGCGCCTCGCCGGTGGCCACCACGTAGTCGTCCGGGGCGTCCTGTTGCAGCATCATCCACATCGCCTGGACGTAGTCGCCCGCGAATCCCCAGTCCCGCTTGGCGTCGAGGTTGCCCAGCTTCAGCTTCTGCTGCACGCCGAGCTTGATCCGGGCCACCGCGTCGGTGATTTTTCGGGTGACGAATTCCTTCCCCCTGAAGGGCGATTCGTGGTTGAAGAGGATGCCCGAGCAGGCAAAGATATCGTAGCTTTCCCGGTAGTTCACTGTGATCCAATGGCCGTACACCTTGGCCACGCCGTACGGGCTGCGGGGCCAGAAGGACGTATTTTCCGTCTGCGGTTCCTCCCGCACCTGGCCGAACATCTCGCTGCTGCTGGCCTGATAAAAACGGATGTCGCGGTCGACCAGCCGGATCGCTTCCAACACGCGCGTGACGCCCAAGGCCGTGAACTCGCCGGTCAGCATCGGCTGGAGCCAACTGGTGGGCACGAAACTCTGCGCGGCCAGGTTGTAGACCTCCTGCGGGCGCACGTCCCGTACCAACGCGACGATCGACAACTGATCGAGCAGATCGGCGTGATGCAGCACGAGCCGGTCTTGAAGGTGGGCGATCCGCTCGAAGCTATCCGTACTGCTGCGGCGGACCATTCCGTGGACCTCGTAGCCCTTGCCCATCAAGAACTCGGCCAGGTAGGCCCCGTCCTGGCCGGTGATGCCGGTGATGAGTGCTTTGCGAGTCATGGGCGGGTCCTGGGGGGTTGTCAGTTGTCAGTTATCAGTTGTCAGTTTTCAGTGGTCAGTTTTCAGTGGTCAGTTTTCAGTGGTCAGTGGTCGCAAGCGGCTTAGGCGGATTTGCTGAGCGTGGTCGCCTGGTTGAGTTTGTTGTAGAGGGTCTTCAGACTGATGCCGAGTTCTTCGGCCGCTTTGGGTTTGTTGCCGGCGTGACGATCCAACGCATCGTGGATCGCTTCCATCTCCAACTCGCGGAGCGTGCGGGGAGTTCCGCTTCGGAATCCGACCGTCGTAGCCCGGCGGGAGGCGAATCGCTGCGGCAGGTCATCCGGCGTGATCGGCAAGCGGTCGCAGAGGATCATCGCGTGCTCGATCACGTTGGCCAACTCGCGAACGTTGCCCGGCCAGGTGTGCTGCTGAAGCGACGCGAGGGCCTCTGGGGTAAATACTTCGTCGTCGGGACGCGCCGAGGCGCCGAATCGGGCGGCCAGGTGTCGGGCCAGGAGCGGCACGTCGTGGAGCCGCTCCCGCAACGGCGGCAATGGGATCTCGAACGTGTTGACGCGAAACCACAAGTCCTCGCGAAATTCGCCCTCCGCCACCATCGCGTCGAGTTGCCGATTCGTGGCACAAATCACCCGGACGTCGCACGTGAACGACTCGTTCTCGCCCACCCGCCGAATCTCGCCGCTTTCGAGGAACCGCAGCAACTTCGCCTGCATGGCCTTGGGCAACTCGCCGATCTCGTCCAGGAAGAGCGTTCCCCCGTTGGCCACCTCGAACAGGCCCGTGCGATGCTCTTCCGCCCCGGTGAAGGCCCCCTTGCGATGGCCGAACAGTTCGCTCTCGATCAGGTTCTCCGGCAGCGCCCCGCAGTTGATCGGCACCAGCGGCATCTCGGCCCGCAGGCTCTGATCGTGCAGCGCCCGGGCGACCAGTTCCTTGCCGGTGCCCGTCTCGCCGAGGATCAAGACGGTCGAGTTGGTCGGGGCCACCTTGGCGATCAGCCGCTCGACCTGCTGCATTGCGGCCGAATCGCCGATCAGGTCCGGCGAGCCTTCCAGGCGGTCGAGTCGCTGTTTCAGCGCCCGATACTTGTTCGTCAACTCGCGTTTCTCCGCCACGCGGCGGAGCACGGCTTGGAGGTCGACCAGCTTGCACGGTTTGGTCAGGTAGTCGAATGCCCCGTGACGCAGCGCGGCGACGGCCGTTTGCAGCGACGACTTGCCCGTGAGCACGATCGCCTCGGTGTCGGGCGCAAGCCGCTTCGCCCGGGCGATCACCTCGATGCCGCCCGGGCCCGGCATATCGAGGTCGACGAGGATGCAGTCGTAGGTATTGCGATCCAAGGCGGCGGCGGCCGTGGTTCCGTCGGGACAGACGGTCACTTCGTGGCCCATCCGCGGCAGCTCCAGCCGCATCAG
>Ga0307379_10010000_pt1 | contig 12622 bp, 7 predicted proteins | sample UN2MG_FD_202237 | JGI IMG/M metagenome (GOLD analysis project Ga0307379, IMG submission 202237) | Soil microbial communities from Risofladan, Vaasa, Finland - UN-2 | ecosystem: Environmental > Terrestrial > Soil > Coastal area > Acid sulfate soil | place: Finland: Risofladan, Vaasa | collected... | reverse complement strand
TCTTATCGCCGGGGCCATTTTTTTTGTTTTCGCGGCGCTCTTCGCCCTCAAAGCCCCGCCTTCGCCGACGCCGGCGGACGGATTGCCGAGTGACCGGGAGAATGATAGAATCCCTGAATGGCGAAACTGAGAGCCATCCTGGCCCAGGGATGAACCGGTGAGCGTTCGCGAGATGATACTGTCCCGGAGGACGGTTCGCCGATTCAAGCGGGTGCCCATCGACCGCTCGGTGCTCCAGGATGTGGTGGATGCCGGCCGTCTGGCTCCCTCGGCCGCGAACCTCCAGCCCCTCGAGTTCGTGGTGGTCGATGACGAGATGGTCCGACAGCAGATCTTTCCCTGCCTGCGCTGGGCAGCCTATATCGCCCCCCGGGGAAATCCCCGGCGCGGCCAGGAGCCGATGGCTTATGTCGTCACGCTTATCAATCTCGGCATCCGGGAAAAGGGCTTCGAATACGATGTCGGCGCGGCCATGGAAAACATGATCCTGGCCGCTCGTGAGGCGGGGCTGGGGAGCTGCTGGCTGCTTTCCATCGACCGGGAAAAGATCGCCGGAATCCTCGATGTTCCTCCAGGTTACAGGGTCGATTGTGTTCTTGCGCTGGGCTTTCCCGCCGAGAGCCCGGTGGCGGAAGAGATGACGGATTCTTTTAAATACTGGCAGGATGCGGAGGGAGTGCTCCATGTTCCTAAACGATCCCTCCGATCGGTCTGCCGCTTTAACCGCTTTGGCTGAGACTACTCGCCGGCCACGGTCAGTTCACCGACCTTGATCGTTGGGCCGCATACAGGAGCCCGGAAATCAAGGTCGTTTCCGACCGCTTCGATTTGATTCAAGATCTGTTCCAGGTTTCCGGCGATGGTCACCTCGGAGACAGGATAGGCGACCTGGCCGCCCTCCACCCACAACCCGAAGGCGCCTCTCGAAAGATCGCCGGTGACCGGATTGAGCCCGTGCCCGATGGTCCGGGTGAGGAGGAGTCCCTTTTCCGTAGAGGCGATGATCTCCTGCGGAGTCGCTGTGCCGGGGAGGAGAAAGAAGTTGTTCGGGCTGACTCCGGTTCCATCGGCGTTGCCCGTCGAGGGAAGGCTCAATTTGCGGCCGGCGTAGCTGTTGCAGAGGAAATGGCGGAGGACTCCGTTTTCGACCACAGTGGTCTTGCGGCAGGGGAGGCCTTCGCTGTCGAAAGGCCGCGAGCCGAGTCTCCCGGGCATCAAGCCGTCGTCGACGACGGTGATGTTCCCCCCGCCGATACGGGTTCCCAGTCTTTCGGCCAGAAAGGTGGCCTTCTGGTAGACGGCGACGCCGGAAACGCAGGCGAATAAGAAGCCCAGGAGCCAATTTGTCATCCCGGGCTCGAAGATGACAGGGACGGCCTGGGTCCGGATCTTTCGCGGGTGGAGTTGCCGGACCGTTCTTTCGACGGCCTTTTTGGCCACGCTCTCGGGCGTCTCCAGGTCCCGGAAGTGCCGTTTCACCGAGGCCCAGTGGTCCTCGACCTTGTCGTCGGTTCCTCCTGCCTGGAGGCCGACGCTCAGGCTGCAGAAGGTCTGGTCATAGGAACCGAGAAATCCGTGCGAGTTGGCCAAGACGGCCGTGACCTCGTTGCTGATGAAGCTGGCTCCATGGGAATTGGTGATCCGGCTGTCCTCGAGGGCGATCCGTTCGGTCTCCAGGGCGAGCCGGATCTTCTGGGAGGGGTCGAGCCGCGAGATCTCGGGATCGACAAGACGCAGGGAGGGAATATCGATATCCTCAGAAGCCAGAGGAGGAAGCCCGGAATGTTCATCCCGGCTGGCCAGACCGGCCCGGACAACGGCGTTCCGAACGAGCCGGCGGACGGTCTCTTCAGCGAGGTCCGAGGAAGTGACATAGGCCGTCTTCTGATCCTTGATAACCCGGAGGCTGAGGTGGAGGGATCCGGCTTCGACCAGGTTTTCGACCTGCCCCAAGCGAACATCCACGCTGAACTCGCGGCCCTCGACCAGGCTAATCTCGACCTCGTCCGCTCCGCAGGTCTTCCCGAACTCGACGAAGCGTTCGGCTAGTCCCAAAAGCGAGTTGTCCCGACCCTTCTCTTTCATCGCCGGCCTCCCACGGTCATCCCGGAGATCTTGATCGTCGGGCAGCCGTCCGTCACCGGCACCTCCTGGCCCTCCTTGCTGCAGGTCCCTGTCTGGAGCCCGAACTCCAGGTCGGCGCCGACCATTTCGATCTTCTGGAGGATGTCGATGTTCGTGCCGATCAGGGTGGCCTGCTTGATGGGGGCGGTCAGGCGTCCCCCCTCGATGAGATACCCCGCGCTGATCGAGAAGGTGAACTTACCCGAGTCTTCCACCTGCCCCCCTTCGAACCTTTCTGCGTAGATACCCTTGGTGACGGACTTGATGATCTCCTCGGGGTCGTCCTGGCCTCGGTCGACGTAAGTGTTGGACATGCGGGGGATGGGGATACAGGTATAGTCCTGTCGACGGCCGTGCCCGGTTAGCTCCCGACCCATCAGCCGGGCTGAGAGTCTGTCCTGGAGAAAGGAATGGACGACACCGCGGTCGATGAGCAGAGTCCTTGCGGGCGGGGTGCCTTCGTCATCGATGCTGTAGGATCCGCGGAATGATGGTCGAGTCGGGTCATCATAGATCGTAAGCAAGGGAGAGCCGACCTTCTGGCCGAGCTTGTCCCAGAAGATCGAGGTCCGCTTGCGGTTGAAATCGGCCTCGACCAGGTGACCGACCGCCTCGTGGACGAGGACCCCGGCGTGACCGGGAGCCAGGACGACGGGCATCTCTCCGGCCGGAGCCTCGACCGCTTCGAGAAGCCGCAAAGCCTCCTCGGCCGCTTCCCGGCCGATCTTCTCCGGAGTGAGCACCCGTTCAAAATACTCCAGGCCGACGCGGCCGCCCCCCCCGGAAAACCCGAACTCCCTCCGCCTGTCTTTCTCGGCGACGGCCGTGCAAACGAGTTTCACCTGGGGTCGCGTGTCTTCGGCTATCTGGCCTTCGGAATTGACAACAGATACGTATTGGACATGGTCCTGGAAGAGGACCTTTACTTTCTGGATTTTCGGGTCGATCCGCTGACAGGCGCGATAAGCCCGTCGGGCGAGCTCGATCTTGTCCTGGAGAGAAGCCAGATGGGCGGGCCGGCTCAGCGGATAGAGGTCCCTGTGGCCGGGCGTCTTATGGAATGGAGGGATCGAAAGCGTCTTCCCGGAGTCCGTGATCGCGGCGGCGGTCAGGGCCGTCTTCTTGATCTTCTCGATCGACAGGTCGTTCGTGTAGCCGTAGCCGGTCTTTTCTCCCGAGATCACCCGTATCCCCAGGCCGAGGCTGACGCTTTCGGCCGTTTCCTTGATGATCTCCTCCTCCATATTGATGAAGCTGAAGAGGCGGTATTCGGCAAAGATCTCGGCGAACTCGCCGCCACGGGAGAGGGCCAGATCGAGGATCTTTTTTCGTTCGGTGTCGGTCAGCCGGAAGGGGTTCTCGAGGTGGATCATTTTTTTCTCCTCCTCCACAGAAAAAGCCGGACTAGAATCAGGATGGAGGCGATGGCAGACAGGGCGATGTAAGTCAGCTTGTTTCTGAACACGCGCCCATATTCTATGTCCTCCCGGAGGATTGTCAAACCGGCCGCTTCCCTGCCTGCCGTTTAAGAATGTCCCTGCTCCACTCGGGTTTTTCACGCTGTTCCCTCTGCGTTTTTTTTGGCGCTGCGGAACTCCGCATGGATATTCCTTCGTTAAGGCGCACGATTTATGCCCTCCATCGCAACTCCGAGTGATTTTTGCGTGCTCAAACAGTCCTCGCGGGCGCAAGCGCGGCTTCCCTTAAAAAACGCCTCGGGAAAGCTAAACCCTCGATGTCGCCTGTCCATTCTCAAACGGCAGGCTCGAGAATAAAGACTAGGTCGCTTCCCACGGACCGCCGCGGTTTGATAGAATGTCGCCGTGAACATGGACCGAAGGAGGGAATCGATGCGATCGAGATTATGGAAGGGTCTCATTTTTTTATCTTGTCTTGTGCTCGTCGGCCAGAAGCCGGTTTTGGGCGGCGAAGAAATGCCGGGGCCTCAGGCGCCGACAGGATTACGTTGCGAGTATCTGGTCAATCCCTTGGGAATCGATACGCCCGCACCGAGGTTCTCCTGGGTCCTTGAACACAGCGAAAGAGGACAGGGACAATCGGCTTACGAGATCATCCTTGCTTCTCAAGCGGATGCCGCAACCGGGGATTGTTGGGCGAGCGGAAAGGTGGATTCGACCGATTCCGTCCAGGTCGTCTATGCAGGGAGAGGATTGGCCGGCGGCAGCTCGTATTATTGGAAGGTCAGATACTGGGACAAGAGCGGCCGGCCGAGCCCATTCAGCCGGGTGGCCCGCTTCGATACGGGTCTGCTGGTTGGGGACGACTGGAAGGGAAATTGGATCGGCGGGAAGAACCAGCTGCGGAAGGAGTTCGAGCTGGAGAAAAACGTCGTCCGGGCGAGGGCTTATGTCTGCGGGTTGGGATACTGCGAGCTCCGTCTGAACGGGCGCAAGGTCGATCGGAACGTCCTCGATCCCGCCTGGACAACCTATGACAAACGGGCGCTCTATGTCACCTACGATGTCACCCGGTTTCTGCGGCCGGGGAAGAACGCGGTCGCGGCGATGCTCGGCCAGGGGTGGTTCAAATCGACCGCGCTCCTCTTCCAGATGATCATCGAGCTCGAGGGGGGTGAAAAGGTCGAGGTGGTGAGCAACGAATCCTGGAAGGGGACGGGCGGTCCGGTGGTCAAGGACAGCGTTTACAACGGCGAAACCTATGATGCCCGCCTGGAAACCCCCGGCTGGGATAAGGCTGGGTACGACGACGGCACATGGGCTGCCGCAGAACTTGTTGGCGGACCGAAAGGTGTGCTCTCCGCCCAGATGATGCCGCCCATCCAGGTTGTGGATACGATCGTCCCGCTGATCCTATCGAACCCCAAGCCCGGTGTCACCGTCTATGACCTGGGCCAGAATTTCAGCGGCTGGGCCAGGCTGCGGGTCCGAGGGCCTCGTGGCACAGCGGTCAAGCTGCGTTTTGCCGAGCTGGTCTATAACGATGGGATGATCAACCGGGAGAACCTGCGGGGGGCGCGCGCCGAGGACGTCTACATCTTAAAAGGGGAAGGGGAGGAGGTCTGGGAGCCCCGCTTCACTTATCACGGGTTCCGGTATGTCGAGCTCACCGGGTACCCGGGAGTCCCCACCATCAGCGCTATCCGGGGACGGGTCGTCCACACGGCCGTCGAACCAGTGGGAAGCTTCGCCTGTAGCAAGCCCGTTCTGAACAGCTTGCAAAGGATCATCGTCTGGGGACAGAAAACAAACCTCCACAGCATCCCCACCGATTGTTGCCAGCGGGATGAGCGGATGGGCTGGATGGGAGACGCTCAGGGAACGGCAGAGGAGGCCATCTATAACTTTGACATGGCCGCATTCTACACGAATTTCCTGCGAGACATCCGCGATGTCCAGGACGAAAAGGGAACAATCACGGACACGGTGCCTCATATCTGGGGCTCGCGGCCGGCCGATCCGGCCTGGGGCACGGCCTATCCACTGATCGCCTGGTATGTCTATCAATATTACGGCGACCAGCGCATCCTGGAAGACCATTACGAAGGCATTAAGATGTATGTCGAGTTCCTGCGCTCCCGGGCGGAGAACGGCCTCGTCAAGTTCAGCCATTACGGGGACTGGGTGGCCGTGGAGAAGCCGCCGGGAAACATCGTCTCTTCGTTCTATTACTACTATGATGTCAAAATTTTAGCCGACATGGCCGCGATCCTGGGGAAGGAAACGGACGCCAAAACGTACGGCAATCTGGCCGCCGCCATCAAGACAGCGTTCCATAGAGAGTATTTCGACCCGAAAACGGGGAGCTATGCCAACGGCACACAGACCGCCAACGCCCTGCCGCTTTTTCTGGACCTGGTGCCGAAGTCGGACCGGGGAGCCGTCTGGGGGAATCTCTTCAACGACATCGTTTATAAGCACGACTCCCATCTCACCACCGGGATCATCGGAACCAAATACATCATGGAGTTCTTGACCAATTCCGGGGCTTCCGACCTGGCCTACGATATCGCCACAAAAAGCACCTATCCGAGCTGGGGTTATATGATCGAAAATGGCGCCACCACCCTCTGGGAGCTCTGGCAGCTCCGCCAGGGGCCGTCGATGAACTCCCACAACCACCCGATGTTCGGGAGCATTGGGTCGTGGCTTTATAAAGCGTTGGCAGGGATCAACCTGGCGCCGGAATCAGTGGGCTTTGAAAAGATCCGGATCGCGCCCCAGATGGTCAGAGACCTACGGTTTGCCGCCGGGTCGACGCGGACGGTGAGGGGAGAGGTCTCCTCCTCGTGGTCACGCGATGAGAGGAGCGTCCGGCTCGAAGTCGTTATCCCGGTCGGCAGTGAGGCCGAGGTCATCATCCCGAAGTTCAATATCGAGAATGTGGTCATTCAGGAGAGCGGCCGGGTCGTCTATGACGCCCAGGGATACCTTGCCGGTTCGCCGGGCGTCCAGAGCGTGGAGACGGCGCCGTCCGGCTTCTTGATCAAGGTCGGCTCCGGCCGGTATGCTTTTGAGCTGACCGGAGACTAGCCGGAGCCTATTAGCGGTTTCCACCTGGACTGTCCTCTTAGTCTGTGCGGCGATTGACAGGTTTATAATCTAGTATTGTTATATAATAAGTAGGGATTTGATGAGGAAAGGAGACATATCATGACCGTCATCCGGTCGATTCAACATATCCAGCGCAGCCGGCCGACCATCGAAGGGGCGGGCGTGCATCTCAAGAGGGCGTTCGGCTCGGCCGATGTTCCCCAGTTCGATCCTTTCTTGATGCTGGATGATTTTCATTCAGACAGACCGGCCGACTATATGGCCGGGTTCCCCTGGCACCCCCACCGGGGGATCGAGACCGTCACCTACATGATATCCGGAGAGGTCGAGCACGGCGACAGCCTGGGCAACAAGGGTGTCATCCGCTCGGGTGAAGTCCAGTGGATGACCGCCGGAAGAGGCATCATCCACCAGGAGATGCCCCACCGTCAAAAGGGGACTCTCTGGGGGCTCCAACTCTGGGTCAACCTGCCGGCGAGCCATAAAATGATGGGACCGCGCTACCGCGACATCCGGGCCACGGACATCCCGGAGTGTCGTCTTGGTTCCGGAGGAATAGTCAAGGTCGTGGCCGGCTCTTTCAACGGCTGTCGCGGACCTTTAGGGGACCTGATCGGCGATCCGGAATACCTTGATGTTTCGATTCCCGGCGGCGCTGAATTCGCCCATGCTATCACCAAAGGACACACTGTTTTTGCCTACATCCTCGAAGGAGAAGGGCGTTTCGCGCCGGGTCAGGAAAAGGCTATTCCGGCCGAGAGTCTCGTCCTCTACGGCGATGGGGATAAGGTCTCCATCAAGGCTGAGAAGGCGGGCCTCCGGTTTCTTCTGATCTCCGGGCGGCCTCTTGGGGAGCCGGTTACCTGGCGCGGGCCGATCGTGATGAACACCGAAGAGGAGCTGGCCGTCGCTTTTTCCGAATACAGGAACGGAACCTTCATCAAGGTTTGAATCATTCAGGCCAAATATTCAACTGTCCGATATCCCTAAATTCGGAAAATAATATACTGTCCCCCATTAACCTGATCTATTCACCAATAATGTAAAAAAATATTCCCCCTCCCCCGGCGGGAGGTCGACAAGCTACCCTCCTCTTTTCTCCCCCCGAGTTGGGGGGAGATTAAAGGAAGGGGAGGGGGAATCTTTTTACAGTCACCCTCTCCCCGACCCTCTCCCGTCCAGGGAGAGGGAATTTTTTACTCATCATTTTATGAATAATTCAGGTTAACGTACTGGCCCCAATTATTTAAATTATCTGCGGGCCTTCGCCCAGAGAATGGCGAAAACAAACCAACCGATAGAGCCCAGCAAAAAAAACAGCTTGAAATCCGGCGCTGAGAGCCTCCCCAGGAAATGCAGTATTGCCGAGACAAGACAAGCGGCCAGGCTGATCAATGAAATTGACCCCAGCACGACTTTCGCCACTCTATTTTCTCCGGATGGCACTCAATATGGTGTAAGAAATAAGGGCGATGAAATAGCCCGGGAGCCAGCGGAAGAAGAGATGAACGGGCAGAAGGAAGCAGATGACGAGTGTGCCTGTCCAGACGGCCAGGGCGATCCAGTTGAAGACCCAGCCGCGCTTTTCGGCCCGATACTGTTCGAGCTTGAAGAGCGGAAAAAGCCAGTGCTCGGCGAAGACGATGGCCCCGATGGGCATCAGCACAAGCCCATAGATGGCCACGTAATCGAGGAGCTTCAGGAAGAAAACGGGGAAGCAGGAGAGGACCGTGGTGATCATCCCGGCGAACAGGGTCACTTTCCAGCGCGGCCAGTTCGGCGTGATCGCCTGGAGGGCCAGGCCGGCCCTGTAGAGCGTCGGGTTGGCCGTTGTCCAGCCGGCGAGGAGGACTCCCGCCACACCCGCCAGTCCAGCCGCCTCGAAGGCCATCAACCCGGGGTTCATCTCGCGTCCCACCGCCGCGACCATGATTCCCGAACAGATCCAGGCGAGCATATGTCCTGGATACATCCCGAAGGCGGAATAGAGGCCGTATGTCCATCGTTTGGCATACCGGAAGAGAGCCAGGTCAGAGAGGCCGATATGCATGGCCAGGTTACAGAACCAGGCGAAGAACATGATGTGCCAGAGGCCGAATCGGTCCTGCCCCGCAACCGGGACGCCGTTCCAGACCTTGGTCGTGGCGATCTCCCAGAAGTTGTCGAGGCTGGGATGGACTCCCAATCGCGGCAGCATGGCCACCGCCCCGGCGATAAAGACAATGAAGATCCAGGGCGAGGCGACTTCGGCAAACCGGCTCAGTCTCTCGAAACCCAGGATGGCCAGGACGACGAAAAGAGACCCGATGGCGAAGGTCAGGAGAACCCAGGCGAGGCTGTTCGGCAGAACATCGTTGAGCGAGGGAGTCTTGATTTGGAAGGCGAGGCCAACGGCAGTCGCCGCGACGGAGATCATCGCTCCGGCCAGAATGCAGTAGAGGACGGCGTTGGCCAGGTTGTAGATGAAGGTCAGCCCTGGACCGGCGATCTTCCGTAGGTACCAGTACAGGGTCAGCCGGGTCCGGACAGCGATCGGCGCGCAGATGAAAGTCCAGGAAAGGATGGCCAGGAGGTTGCCCACAAGGAGCCCGATCAGCAGGTCTCGGGCGGTGACGCCGTGAAGGACGAAGAAGGCGCCGATCACGAACTCGGTGGCGGCCACGTGCTCGCCGGCGAACAGACCGGCGAATTTCCCGCCCGATTGGAGCTTGTCGGCGGAGACCGGCTCGCGGTCGAACTCGTAGAGCCGGTCCATCCGCGCGGCGATCGACGAAAACCTGTCGGCCATGGTTTTTCCCACTATACATAAGAACGGCGGGCTGTGCAATGAGAACAGAGCCGCTGACATAATCTTCAAACGAGCCCGGCCGTTTCTCGCCGTGACAGGCATCATGGCTTTTGGTATAATCGGCGGAGATGTTAGACCCCAAATTCGTCCGAGATGACAAGGACTTCGCCGAAATCAAGAAAAAGATCGAAACCCGTGGTCCCTTCGGGCCATTCCTGGATGAATTCCGGAAAGTGACTCTTAAAGAAAGGGAGAAACTCCGGGAACTTGAGGAACTCAGGGCCCGGAAGAACAGGCTGTCTGAGCAGATCATCAAGGACAAGAGAGAAGGTAAAGAAGTCGAAGGCTTGATCCAGGAAAGCAAGAAAATCGGGGACGAGATCGACCGGATCAGCGAGGAAATGAAGGGGATTCCGACGAGTTCGAGCAAGCTGGGCCTGGCCATCCCCAATATTCCGCACGATTCAGTGCCGATCGGGAAAAGCTCGGAAGACAATGTGGTGGAACGTGTCGTCGGCCAGGTCCCGGAATTCCCTTTTGAGCCGGAGGCCCACTGGGATATAGGCACGCGATTGGGGATCCTGGATTTCGAACGGGCGGCCAAGATCGCTGGCTCCCGTTTTGCCGTCTATCTCGGCGCCGGAGCGCTGCTCGAACGGGCCCTCATCAATTTCATGCTCGATATTCACACTCGGGAGAAGGGTTTCATGGAGGTCATCCCGCCCTTCATCGCCAATGAAGCCAGCCTGACGAGCACCGGGAACCTGCCCAAGTTTGCCGAAGACCTGTTCAAGCTTGAAGGCTATGAGTTGTACCTGATCCCGACGGCCGAGGTCCCGCTGACGAACATCTATCGGAACGAGATCCTTGACGGGAACATCCTGCCCCAGCGGTTCGTCGCCTACACGCCGTGCTTCCGGAGCGAGGCCGGGTCCTACGGGAAGGATATCCGTGGACTTATCCGTCAGCACCAGTTCAACAAGGTCGAGTTGCTGATTTTTTCTAGGCCGGAGAGGTCCTTTGATGAGCTGGAAAGCATGACCGAGGCGGCCGAAGAAGTGCTGAAACGGCTGGGACTGGCCTACCGTGTTGTCTCGCTTTGTACGGCTGATCTCGGTTTTGCCAGCAGCAAGACCTACGACCTCGAAGTCTGGATGCCGAGCCGGGAAAACTTCGTCGAAATATCGTCCTGCTCCAACTGCACGGACTTCCAGGCGCGCCGCGCCAACATCCGCTTCCGCAAAGAACCCAAAGCCAAGCCGGAATTCGTCCATACTTTGAACGGTTCAGGGCTGGCTGTCGGTCGGACGGCGAGCGCCATCCTCGAGAATTATCAGCAGGCGGACGGTTCCGTGTGGATTCCCGAGGGCCTCCGCCCCTATCTGCACGGCCTGGAAAAGATCAGCACCGTCTGAGATCGTCCAACCTTTCTGCCATTGACTTTCATGCCGGACTCGCGAAATAATCTTCGCCTCTGGAGGCCCACATGAGACAACGGTTGACTCTGATGCTGCGCTCTTTATGCGTTTTTCTGCTGGGCGCAACCCTGCTTTTCGCCCAGAATCCCTATTCTCCCGACAACCCGGAGCCCGGCTCGGTCGAGGCTATCGCCAAATTTGTGACAGAAACACGCTTCAGCAATCCCTGGGTGGCCTATGTGCCCGAGTCGAAGACGGTCATATCCCCTTCAAAATTCCTGAAGCACATCGTCGGCGCTCCGGGGGAACTCTCCAACGTGGAGACCATCCACGGCTACTTTCACGAGCTGGCCCGGACATCGCCACGGGTGCGGGTCGAGACCATCGGCCGGTCGGATGAAGGCCGGGATATTCTTCTTGCCATCGTCTCCGATGAGAAGGCGATTCAAGAATTGGACCGGTTAAGAGAGGCCTTGGCCGCCTTGGCCGACCCCCGGAAGATAACGCCAGAACAATTGGAATCCGTTATTGCGACCGCGAAACCGTTTTATTTTCTCAATGCCGGGCTGCACTCCTCCGAGACCGGTAGCCCCGAGATGGTGATGGAGCTGGCTTATCGACTGGCGGTCTCCGAGCAACCGATGATCAAGGCCATACGGCAGAACGTTGTCGTCCTCATCAACCCGGTTTCGGAGCCCGACGGGCGCGACCGTTTCGTCGAATGGTTCTACCGTTACCTCAAGGGCAAGACGGACTACGATAACCTGCCGCCGATCCAGCCTCCGTACTGGGGCCAGTATGTTTTTCATGACAACAACCGGGACACCCATCAGGCGGCGCTCGAGACAACGCGGGCCGTCCGACGGGCCTTCTTCGAGTATCATCCCGTCGTCGTCCATGACCTCCACGAATCGATCGCCCTCCTTCTCACCTGGAACGGCACAGGCCCCTACAACCCGAACCTCGAGCCGATCGTCATCAGCGAAATGTTCGATATGGCCTTCACCGAGGTCAGGACGCTGACGGCGATGGGAATGCCGGGGGTTTGGACCTGGGCTTTTGGAGAGGGTTTCGGCCATCACTACCTCGAATCGGTGGCGACGAACCATAACGCCATCGGCCGCGGCTACGAGACGTTCGGGAACGCCACGGCGGAAACGGTCGAACGTGACGTCAGGCTCTCGCGCTTCCTCAAGCGGCCGGTCACGAGCCGCGAGTGGTACCGGCCCCTGCCGCCCCCCAAACGCTTCCGTTGGTCCCTGCGGGATAACGTCAACTACATGCAAACCGGGGTTCTGGCGGCGCTCGATTATGCAGCCCTTCACAGCCGGGACCTGTTGCGGGAATTCTATCGCAAGGGTTATGAATCGTGGCAAAAGGGATTGAAGGAGAAGCCCCGGGCGTTTGTCATCCCGGCCGAGCAGGGCGACCGCCGTCGGGTCGCCCAGATGATCAATCTGCTTCTCGGCCAGCACATCGAGCTTGGCCGGGCGGCCGGGCCGTTTGCAGTCAAAGAAGAGAAGTTCCCGGCGGGCACGTTTGTCGTGCGCTTGGACCAGCCCTACCGCAACTATGCGCTCGACCTGCTGGCTCCCCAGAAGTTCCCGAAAGACGCCGAGTTCCAGCCGTATGACGACATCTCCTGGGCCCTGCCGGTCCATTTCGGTCTCACGGCCACACCCGTCGAAGGCGACGAGATCATGAAGGTGCCGATCAAGCCCTGCAAGACAGAAGTGACAGTGAGCGGCCGGGTGTTCGGG
>Ga0307379_10009997_pt1 | contig 12623 bp, 11 predicted proteins | sample UN2MG_FD_202237 | JGI IMG/M metagenome (GOLD analysis project Ga0307379, IMG submission 202237) | Soil microbial communities from Risofladan, Vaasa, Finland - UN-2 | ecosystem: Environmental > Terrestrial > Soil > Coastal area > Acid sulfate soil | place: Finland: Risofladan, Vaasa | collected... | reverse complement strand
ACTGGGACTTCTGCTTGCAGCGGTTAATCTGCTAAGTGCCAGAAAAAGTTGAAGGTTAATAGTTTATGGACACATTAAACATTTTTGTTATGGGCTTTATATCCATCGTTTTAATCAACAACCTTGTCTTTACAAAGTTTCTGGGCATTTGCCCGTACCTTGGGGTATCGGGCCGAATAGACATGGCATTCGGCATGGGTATGGCCGTTACATTCGTGGTTACACTAAGCGGCACACTGACCTGGCTGGTTGACCACATGGTGCTTATACCGCTGGGACTGGAAGTTACGCGTTATGTTTGCTTTATACTTGTTATTGCCGGGGCGGTGCAGCTTGTGGAGATGTACCTGCGGAAGTTTTTTCCGCGATTGTACGAAAGCTTCGGGATATATTTGCCTTTGATTACCACAAACTGCGCCATATTGGGCTTGTGCCTTTTCGTGAATCTCTGGGGCATCGACAATCTGCCTGAGGCGGTGGTTTTGAGCTTTGGAGCGGGTGTCGGTTTTACCCTTGCAATTTGCATTATGGCCGGTATCCGTGACACATTGAAGCTGGCGGACGTGCCGCAGTGTCTCCAGGATGCACCCATTACGCTTATTACAGCAGGGATTCTTTCTCTGGCGTTTATGGGTTTTGCCGGCATGATTAAGTAATTTTTCGACATGGTTGCCTATGATATTGGCCGACTTGCTTGAATTATGGGCTGGTGCCTGGCGGGCCGGGCTGACAATGCTCGGCCTGGGGGCGGTATTTTCCGTAATTCTTCTGGTAGCCAGCGAAAAGCTCAGGGTGCATATCGACCCGAAAATCGAGCAGATTCATCAGGCCCTGCCCGGATTAGACTGCGGGGCGTGCGGCTTTGCCGGATGCAAATCGTACGCCAGGGCAGTAGCGGAAAAGCCGGTCCTGATAGGCAAATGCGCTCCCGGTGGGTCAGCCACTGCCGAAAAAATAGCCCGGCTCCTGAACCTGCAGATATCCGGGGGTGGTCCCGCGTTAAAACCTGTCGTTCACTGCCGAGCAAAGGCCGAAGACAAAACCTACATAGCAAAATACCTGGGCATACCCAGCTGCACCGCTGCAAACGCTTTGCCAAACGGCCAGGCCTGCAAATTCGGATGTCTCGGATATGGGGACTGTGTACGAGCGTGTAAGTTCGATGCGCTGCACATTATTGACGGGCTGGCTGTGGTCGATTATGAAAAATGCACGCGATGCGGCGCCTGCAGCCAGAGTTGTCCCCGTAACCTTATTGCGATGGTACCGTTCGGCAGCGAGGAAATAATCACCGTGGCCTGTAATAATAAGGAAAACGGCAGGACCACACGCAAAATGTGCACGGTCGGCTGCATCGGCTGCGGATTGTGCGCAAAAGAAAGTCAGATTTTCTCGTTAAAAGATAACCTCGCTGGCGTAAATTATAGTCAATATCAATTTACCGACAAAGAGGAAACTGCGCTGAACAAATGTCCGACGAAGGTAATTATCCGGGTTGGTAAAGCTACTTAAATTCCAGCGTCCCGAAAAACTCCGGCCTGTGAAAATCGGGCCTGGGAGTATCTATCAGCGACCAGGTTAAACCATGCGGATGCGAGGTTTTTCCTGCGCATTTCTGGAAATTGGCGAGCCAGACGACACCGGGGGCCGGTCTTGTAACGGGAGCGTATTTTTCCAGTACATCAATCGGCAGGCGATATTCAATCACCCAGGTGGTGGGCTCTTTCTTTTCGGGGTCAACAATTTTCGGCTCCGAATGGTAAATCCGGACCCTGTCACAATCGCTGTTCTCCACCGCCACTACGTTGACTCCACGGAGGGTTTGATGCTTGAACAGCATCGTGCCGCCGCAGTTTATCTCTATATTGAAGTAGCCCTCCGAAATATCTCCGCTGGGCGTAAAGAAAAACTCTACGCAGCTGTCCAACCATACATCGTCCTGGTAGTTTCGTGCCACGGCCTGCACATATTTATCCTCGACCCGGAAGAATACGTAAATATAGTCGTCGTCATATAAAACTTTGGCCTCTGTTTTCGGTTTATGGTCCGGTTCAGAGCCCGTAAAGTTTTTTATATCGAGGGCCTCGACCCCTTTCCACGGCCCCTGGTCCCATTTACCGTCCAGCCTTACCGGCCCTTTTGTCCTTTGCACCTGATATTTCTTGTACATTTGTTCACCTTTCTGATTTAAAACGGCGTTACACCCACCCAAAACCAAACCCAACACAATAAATACCACCGTTGTTTTCCACATAGCTATAATCCTTTAACAATGCCTAAAGTGAAAAAATAATTCAATAATCAATGGATTCCGTATTAATGTAGTTCTGTGCGCCACTGGTGAGATACTGTTTAGATTCCGGCCCGGAAGTTACCAGAATCGCTTCAGTTTGCGGCATTTCTTCGATTAATGCAAGCCCTTTTTTCACTCCCATTACGCTGACCGCGGTGGCCAGGGCATCGGAGTCGGCGGCATTTTCACAAATAACCGTTACGCTTGGCAGACCTTCGCTGCTGTGGCCGGTCAATGTATTGATAATATGGCTGTACCTTTGTCCCTCTATAAGGACAAACCTTCGGTAATCACCGCTGGTAGTAACCGCTGAGCCGATGCCGGAAGGCAATTTTAACTGCATTAAAACCTCAGCCGGTTTTAAGGCATTGTCTGCCCTGGCAGGGTCCTGAAGACCTATCAGCCAGTGTTCCCTGCCGCCCGGCGGGCTGCCGAAGCAACGAATATCACCGCCGACATCAATCATCCCACCTGCGGCTGCCTTTTGCTTCATGGCATCAACGGCCTTGTCAATGGCATAGCCTTTTGCGATGCCCCCAAGGTCCAGCTTCATACCATCAACGGCAAACTGCACGCTGCCTGTGTTTGCATCGAGTATAAGCTTATCATATCCGACCCTGCCTGCAACATCCGTCAGTTGCTGTTTGGTAGGCAATGAGTTCGCTTCCGCCGCCCGGCGCCAGAGCTCTATCAAGGGGCCGACCGTAATATCAAATGCCCCCGCCGAGCGTCTGCTAAACTCCAGAGCTTTTTGCAGCACTTCGAAAGTTTCCGCGCTTACCTTGACAGCCGTTCCGTAAGCGTTACGATTACATTTGCTGATTTCAGAATCTTCGCGGTGGATACTGCAGAGGTTCTCCACAAAAGTTAGCTGCTCAAAAGCGGCCTCAATACACTCCTGGGCTGTCTGAGAATCCGGCGCAACGGCAACAATTCGGGCAAAAGTGCCCATAACCACCCGGTAACCACTGTCAAGCTCGACCGTACGGCCGTGGCGACCTGATATGCGGGTAACTGCAAAATAAAAAGCTGCAGCCGCAAAGACAACGGCAGTCAACCAGGCAGCAGTGCGATAATGTTTTCTTGTCATAAAATCTCTTTCGACAGACGCGTAATTGTAATTTCTCACCTGATTTGCTTCAACAATTTTCCCCGAACGGTATAATACGGCTATGAACAGCAAAACAGTGACAATATCAGCCGAACAGGTTGAAAAGGAATTTTTGCCCTATGTGCGCAGGCCCAGCAGGTATATCGGCGGCGAAATAAACCAAATCAAAAAAGACCTTGCCCGCTGTGACCTGACAGTTGCGCTGTGTTTTCCGGACATCTATGAGGTGGCAATGAGCTATGCGGGACTGATGATTATCTACGACATACTTAACAAAATCGACGGCGTAGCCGCCGAGCGCTGTTTTGCGCCATGGGTGGATGGTGAAAAGATTCTGCGAGACAAGGCCATTGCGCTTTTCAGTCTGGAATCGAAAGCCGCGTTAAAAAACTTCGACATAATCGCATTCAGTTTAACCAACGAGTTATGCTACACAAACGTACTGAATATGCTGGACCTCGGCGGTGTCAACATTCGCAGTAAGGGCCGGGATGAAAGTGACCCGTTAGTAATCGCCGGCGGCGGCATATCGAACTGCTGTGAACCAATGGCCCAGTTTATTGACCTTTTTGTGTTGGGTGAAGGTGAGGAAGTGGTTGTTGAGCTGATAGAACTGGTCAGGGCCAAAAAAAAAGCCGCAGCCGTCAAAAAAGAAATCCTGCTGGCAGCGGCAAAGACATTTGAATGGGCCTACGTACCCAGCCTTTACACCTGCGAATCACAAAATAACACTTCGGGAAAACCTGCAGCGGTCCTGCCTGATTTGCGAACGAAGTTCAGTAATGCGATAGTAAAAGATTTTGAGAACTGCGCGGTACCTTTGCGCCCGATAGTTCCGTTCGCACAGGCTGTGCATGAGCGTGTTACTGTGGAAATCATGCGGGGCTGTCCCGGCAGGTGCAGGTTCTGCCAGGCAAGCTTCTGCAGAAGACCGGTCCGGTTCCGCAGCGTGGAAAGAGTTGTCGATACAGCAAAAGCATGTTACGAATCAACCGGATTCGATACCGTAGGCCTGCTGAGTCTGTCAACAGCTGATTATCCCGACCTGGAGCGGTTGGTACGGCAACTGCAGGGTTATTTTCAAGACAAACACGTCGGGCTTTCCGTACCAAGCCTGCGGGTGGACAAACAATTAAAGCTGCTGCCCGAACTGGTAACATCGGTGCGCAAGAGCGGCCTTACCATAGCAGTTGAAGCAGCCAGCGAAAAGGTCAGGCAGATAATAAACAAACCGCTTAACGACAAGGATTTGTTCGCCGGTGTCGAAGCGGCCTACAGGGCCGGCTGGCGGCAGTTGAAACTGTACTTTATGGCGGGCCTGCCGGGTGAAACCGACGATGATATAAAAAGAATCGCGCAGTTGTCTTTCGAGCTGGCCGTCCTTGGAAAGACAGTCACCGGCAGAACAGGACAAATCAACATATCGGTAAGCTGGTTTGTACCCAAGCCGCACACGCCGTTCGGCTTCCTGGGGCAAAAACCGAAAAGTTATTTCCAGCACGCAAAAGAATTAATACTTGACGAGAAAAAAAGACTCCGCGCAAATTGCCTGCATTTCAAGTTCCACAATATAGACACAAGCGTGCTTGAATCCGCGATAGGACGGGGCAACAGGCGTATTTGCGATGTAATCGAGCAGGCCTGGCGAAGCGGAGCAAGGTTTGATTTGTGGGACGAATGCTTTGACTACCGGCTGTGGCAGGAGGCGTTTGCGAAGTTTGCGATATCAATTGAAGACTGTGCGCAAAAGCAGTTCGGGCCTGACGAGGTCCTGCCCTGGGAACATCTGGGAGGACCGGATAAAAAATACCTGCTCGAACACCTTCAAGAGGCAACAGGCAAAATTGAAAACTAAAAGCCGCCGCTGTCCCGGCCGTTTGGCCGGTCAGGAACCGTCGGTTCCAACCTTGTTTTTTTTCATTCCGCTGAGCAAATCCAGACCGCTGCGGCCCTTTGACTGGCGGAAATCCACGATAATCTTCGTTGCAGCCTCCGGCTGGTCAACTACACTGAATAAATTCATATCCTCCTGGTCGATATAACCCTGCTTTTTCAGCATCATTTGCTTCATCCATTCGACCAGCCCTGCCCAGTAGTCACTGCCCATAAGAATCACAGGGAAAAATACCTGCTTCAATGTCTGAATCAATACCATGGATTCAAAAAACTCATCCATAGTCCCATAACCGCCCGGGAAAACGACAAAGCCGTGGGCGTACTTTAAGAACATAACCTTGCGGCAAAAGAAATACCTGAAGTGCAGCGAAAGATTCTGATACTTGTTCGGGATCTGCTCGACCGGAAGCTCGATATTCAGGCCGATGCTTCGCCCGCCAGCCTCTTTAGCCCCCCTGTTGGCGGCTTCCATAATACCGCTGCCGCCGCCGGTGATTATCGCAAATCCCGCCTTGGATAATTCGCAGGCCGTCTTTTGCGCAAGTTTGTAATAATGGTTGTTCTCATCGACCCTGGCTGAGCCAAAAAACGAAACCGCCGGGCCTATCGAGCCAAGCTCCTCGAATCCCTCCGTGAACTCGGCCATCACCCTGAAAATACGCCACAGGTCCTTAACAGGTCTATCGGTACTGTCAATCATAAAAACCTTTCTTTCCAATCCCCCGGTAATATTACTTTTACCACAAATCCGGATTGTTTGCCGAAGGACAATGCCGCGAAATCAGGCAATTTTTACAGTCGGGCTTACGGGCCTTACAAATGCTTCTGCCGTGCAAGATTAATAAATGACTGAACAGCGTCCAGTTGGACCTGGGCACTAATTCGGCCAAATCAAATTCCAACTTTACCGCGTCAGAATTCTCTGAAAGCCTTAAGCGCCTCGACAGGCGAATAACATGCGTATCGCAGGCAATCGCGGGCTCACCGAACGCATTGCCCAACACCACATTAGCGGTTTTTCTGCCCACACCCGGCAATTTAACAAGCCCTTCAAGAGTGTCCGGCACCGCGTTATTGGGTTGCCGGGCTATGTCGGCGCAGGCGGCCTTTATGCTGCGGGCCTTGTTGTGATAAAAACCCGTAGTCTTTATGTCCGATTCAATCTGCTTAATATCCGCTGCCGCCCAGTCAGATGCAGACCTGTATTTTTTGAACAAATCCCTTGTGACCATGTTTACCCGCGTGTCAGTGCACTGGGCCGAAAGAATAGTGGCAATCAAAAGCTCAAGCGGATTCGAAAAGTTAAGCGCTGTTTTGGCATTCGGATAGGCTTTCTTTAATATGCGCAGAATCTTTTTAATCCTCTCAGCAGCCTGCTTTTTATCGACTTTTAATTTTATTTTCTTCGGCATCTGTGCGTACCGATTACCGTTAAGGGATTTTCTCCAGAGACTCTTTCAGCTCGCCGCCAAAAAATATATTGCGGTATCGAAGCGGCTCTTTCGTACCCGGCAGGAACAGTATTGTAACAGGCACACCCGGCTCATTATACACATTTTTCAAAGCCAAAGTTGCAGGATAATCCTTCACTGTTGTGTCGGCTTTAACAGCCAGTACAGACTTTTGCTTTATAAGCTCGGCAATATCATCCCTGCCATACACGTTCTTTTCCACCACCTGACAGCTCAGGCACCAGTCAGCGGTGAACTTTATCAAGACCGGCTTATTGTCATCCATGGCCTTTGCGATTACATCGGCATCGTACGGCTGCCAATCGATAGCCTCGTCAGCCGGCGCAGGCAGCAAAGCCCACCCTGCTGTAACAACCAGCACAACAGCACCAACACGAACAAGCCATCTACGCAAAAACCTCGTATTGTAATCAACCCAGGTGCCCCACATCCAGACGCCAAACCCAAGGGCCACTGCAAAATACAGAACAGACATTCTCCTTTCCGCCGGCAGCGCCGAAATAAGCTTTATGGCGATAACCAAAAGAATAAATCCCACAGCCTGCTTGAACAGTTCCATCCATCGGCCGGCCCTTGGCAGGCGATTCAACAGTTGCGGCATGGAAGTCAATATCCCATAGGGCAAAGCCATACCAACGCCTATGAACATTATGGCTAATGTCCCCAGGTACAAGGTCTGGGCCTGTGCCCAGGCAAAAGCGGCAGCAAGTATCGCAAAGCTGCACGGAGTACTCAGTATTGCCGCCAGAAAACCCATACCAACCGCTGCTGCATAGCCTTTGCCTGAAGCCGATTTGGCAGCTATCGAAGAAGGTACCGTAAAGGTGAACAGCCCAAAGCAGAACACAGCCAAAACCACCAGCAAAAGGGCCATTACAGCCACAAAGGCCGGGTTGCGGAACTGGTCGCCCCACTGCAGTACAGTTCCGTAAAACACCTGCAGGACAATATTGGCAAATGCAAGACAGGCAAAAAACAACAATATACCCAAGCAAAAGGTCAGGCCCATCATCACAGACCGGCTTTTGCGACGTTCAGCCTGCTGAACAATACGCATGATAATAATTGGCAGTATCGGCCAGACACACGGCATAATGTTCAGCGACAGACCCGCCAGTACCGCCAGAACCAGAGCAAACCAAACCGAATAATCCATCCACTGACCGCCCAGCGACGGCCTGGCCGGTAACTGTGATTGTGTTTGGTCGCCCAGCTGAAATTCCGGCTGGGTCATTGGTGCCTGCGGTGTAATCCGCACGTCCGTAGTCAATCGGCCAAAATCAGGCATACGACACTGCACATCGGAACACACCGCACCTTCTATACCAACCCGAACATCAACAGTCGTTTCCGCAACACCTTCAGGCACAGAGGCGGCAACGCTGAACGGCAAAAAAACAGTGAATTTATTACTGAATACTTCCAGCGTTTTACCGGAGGATTTGTCAAAATAACGGTGCGACCGCGGAAACAGCGGTTCAGCAAAACTTATATAGCCCTCAGCAACGGGTTTGATTTTAAGGTTCATGCCGCCCGGCGCGGTATCGGCAGAGGCGTAAAAATGCCATCCCTGTGTCAACTCGAAATTCAGCGCCAAAGCCGATACGGTACCGGGCCGAACTGCTTGATATTGCTGCTTGACTGTAACAGTAGCGATATCGGTTTTAACTACATCTGCGGCCCCGGCCAAACTGTCAGCGGCACAGACTAAAAGCAGACAAACTGTGATAATTCTTCGGTACATAACAATTTCGGAAGGCAAATTAAAAGTGTCGGCATTTTTTGGTTTTCGTTACCGCCTCGGGAACCTGAGATTAGTGCTTGTCTTTGCTGTCGTTTTCTTTAGCCTGCTCGGCTGCTAATAAATCAGTGACTGTAGGCTTGTTGAGCTGCCCACCCTTAAGAATCAGTTCCACATCATCGGCGTCCAGAGTTTCGTACTTAAACAGTGCATCGGCTATGCGCTCAAGCTTCTCCTTGTTTGCTCTTATTAATTCCCGGGCCTTCTCGCAGGCCTGGTCCGTAAGTTTCTTGATCTCGCCGTCGATTACTTCGGCTGTTCTTTCGCTGTATTCCTTCTCGCCGATTATTCCGTACATGCGGTCCTTATACCCGGTTTCGGTTTCGTAACTGACTAGCCCAAGCTGTTCACTCATACCCCACGTCAGAACCATCTGTTTTGCGATACGAGTTGCCTGCTGGATGTCAGCCTGGGCGCCGCTTGATATATCATCACAAAACATCTCTTCGGCTATTCGCCCGCCGAAACAGACCTCCATAAGCGCCATACAGTATTTCTTGGTAAAAATGGTCCTGTCTTTTTCCGGCAGCGCGAAAGTGGCTCCGCCCATAGGTCCTCTGGGGATAATACTGACCTTATGCAGCGGGTCTGCGTCTTTGAGCAAAGACTGTACGAGCGTATGCCCGGCCTCGTGATAAGCGGTAATCTTTTTTTCCGCCAGGTCGATAACCCGGCTTTTTTTAGCTCTTCCCCATCTTACCTTGTCCCTTGCCTCCTCCAGGTCAGCCATCTCGATATGTTCCTTGTCGGCCATGGTGGCCGCCAGGGCAGCTTCGTTAATGATGGCAGCCAGTTCTGCTCCGCTGAACATAGGTGTGCCGCGCGCCAGTCTTTCAAGGTTCGTGTCGGGCCCTAATTTGACCTTTCTTGCATGGACATTCAGAATATCGGCCCGGCCCTTTAAGTCCGGCAGCCCCACAAAAATCTGCCTGTCAAACCTTCCGGGACGTGTAAGTGCATCATCGAGTATATCGCCCCTGTTGGTGGCGGCGATGACTATGACCTGGTCGTTGGTGTCAAAACCGTCCATCTCGACCAGGATTGCATTCAGGGTCTGCTCTCTTTCATCATGTCCGCCGCCGGCAAAACTGGCACTGCGCCTGCGCCCGATTGCATCAACCTCATCGAGGAAAATAATACACGGGGAATTCTCTTTTGCCTGTCTGAAGAGGTCCCGGACCCTCGATGCCCCGACACCAACAAACATTTCGACAAAATCGCTGCCGGATATACTGAAGAAAGGCACCTCAGCCTGGCCGGCTATAGCCTTGGCAAGTAAAGTTTTGCCGCAACCTGAGGGACCAACAAGCAAAACGCCCCGCGGGATTCGCCCGCCCAGCCGCTGAAACTTTTTCGGGTTCTTGAGAAACTCTATTATCTCAGCGACCTCGTCTTTGGCCTCTTCGATACCGGCTACGTCCTTAAACGTAACCTGAACCCGGTCCTTGCCGTGCAGCCGATGCCTGCTGCGGCCAAACGACGTCAACATGCCGCCGGCACCGTGACGAAGATTTCTGGCAAATACGAAATACAGAAAACCCACCAGCAACAGCAGCGGAAAAACCCACTGCATCAGCATAATAAGCCAGACATGCTGCTTGGCAAACTTGACATTTATGCCGCTTTCCTGCAGCATCTCGAGAAGTTTTTCGCCGACTAAGTCCGGTTTGTAGTCCACCGTGAATGTATGAGGTTGCTTTGGCTGGCGCTGGTCGATGGCTTTTTGATTGAACTTCCCTGTTATTTGTGTCTCGTCAACCTCGACACTCTGTACCTGGTCGTTCTGCAGATATTTTACAAATTCGTCCCAGTCTATGTTGTCTTTAGTCTGCCATTGCTGCATCATCATCATAGCAGTGAATATAACAATGGCAATTATCAGCCAGCCAAAGGGCCTGTGCTTATAGCCCCCAAGCGACGGTTTCCCTGCATTTTTGCCCTTTTGACGCAGATGTTGTTTGGATGATTTCCTGTTTCGGTTACTACTCATATTCTTAATTCGGCGATTTTGACCTCACATCCGGCAATTTTCAGTTTCAACCTCATCAGCGGCTACCACTGCTTTTCCATCGATTCTACGATTTTTTCCGCCAGGTTGTTTGCCGCAATGGCTGAGGCATAACCAAAGCCCTGATTCTGCCACTGTGAAAAACTTGCTGACGCTGTCACTGTTCGATTATCAATAAATAACTGGCCTGTTTTGAGATTCTTCCAGTTGACCACGGCCCGCACCTGCAACTGGTTCTCCAGCGAGCGGCCGGTTTCTCTCTCGGCGCTTAATGCCGAGAAACCGACCGAGACGATTTTGCCGCTTATTATCGTATCGGCACGGTCCCTGCTGGAAATAATTTTGTACGGAGTATGCGCCTCAATACGCTTTGCCAGGGCATCGGTCACCTCGTACTCAACGCCTCTGTGGAAACTGGCATTGTCAAACATCTCCACATAAACAGTACTGACATCTTCCGGAAACAATGTTCGACTGCAGTAGCCGTTGCCCTCTGCGCCCGGATTAGCACATCCGCAAAAAGCAATGCACACAGCAATGCTTACAAAAGCAACTATAAAAGCAGGTCCACAAGTTTTTCTACCGGTGTTTGTTTCCACGGTTTTTCCTTTTCACGGGGCATGTTTTCAGTCTCAATGGCGGTTTTGGCCATTTCCGCAGCTTCAGTTTGCGGCCAATTATCCATGACCATCTGATAATAGAGATTGGCCGACAGCCTACTGCCGGTTTCCTGGTAATACCGGCCGATACTGAACTGCTTATAGCTAAGCTGGTTGTTTATTTGTCGAATTATCGACTCTACATCAATCGCTTCGGCATCTTTTGGATAGCGAAGTTGAAAACTCTGGTAATAGCTTTTTGCGCTAATAAGGTCCGAGGCATCGTAGCTATGGCCCCTGTATGCGGCATGCTTGCATCCGGCCATTGATAATAACGCCTGCTTACCCGCTTCGGAGCTGCTGCCGTATTGAGATGCTATCTGGGACCACTTGTCGTATGCGTGATTAAACTTTTTTCTTTTCTCATAATTTTCGGCCACGGCAACAGCGGCTTTCAGGCCTATCGGGGCCTGGCCGGCACGGTCGGTGATTTTTTCCATGATGTGAACACCCGCGGCATAGCCTCTAATCTTAAATACTCTTAAAACCGTTTTCTTCTGCCCTGCTAAAAATGCAGTAGCTATCGCGAACTGCCTGTCCAACGCAGCCTGATAAAATGTGCTTTCCGGAAACTCGCCGAGAAACTTGTCATAAGCCACAACAGCTTTGGAAAACCTTCCCTGGCAGTAAAGCATTTCCGCTTTTATGAAGGCATCAAGGTCAGGACCGGCGATTTCGGGGAAGTCGTTCTTAAGTTTGTCAAAAGCCCGTCCGGCGGCATCGGTCTGGCCGCTGCTGACCAACTGTTTAATTTCCGCCACCGCGCTGATGTATCTGTGGCCTTGCTGGTCGGACAGGTCTTGCCACTGCTGGTCTTTATCCAGGTGCCACGTCTTGCCGCAGACCGTTGAAAAACCGCAAAATACAACACCTGCTGCCAATACCACCATAAATGTCATTCTGTGCAAAACCATAGCCGGACCCGCTCAACAATTTCGGAATTTGTGTGCCCTTAACCAAAGCGTTATTATAGTTATTAGTCCGTCTATTGCAAACCCACAATCGAAAAGTAAAAATTTGGCAGTTGAGGTCGATTTTATGCCGCAGACACGCAACTAAACTCATTATCGGCACCCGGGCAGCTACCCTTCAGAAAGTCTCCACGTGCCCTTTGACACAACACCTCCGGACATGCTATCATCTTACCGAGGCTGCCCAGAAGTGTTTCAGGAGCAGATAACAAACCGAAAAGACCGATAAAAAGCCTGTTACCAGCTTTGACAACGACAACAGCATAGCTGTCTTGCAGGCACGATTTTTAATTAAATACCCCCTTTTTAAGAAAAAAGCCGTATTTTCGATATGAACCGTATTTTCGTTGCCAGCCACCGCATACGACCCGTTCAAGCATTTTCTTTAACTAACATTAGGTTCTTCATTTGA
>Ga0307379_10009994_pt1 | contig 12624 bp, 8 predicted proteins | sample UN2MG_FD_202237 | JGI IMG/M metagenome (GOLD analysis project Ga0307379, IMG submission 202237) | Soil microbial communities from Risofladan, Vaasa, Finland - UN-2 | ecosystem: Environmental > Terrestrial > Soil > Coastal area > Acid sulfate soil | place: Finland: Risofladan, Vaasa | collected... | reverse complement strand
ATGGGCTTGAACTCGACTTCGGCCCAGGGCTTGACCTCGCCGGCCTTCAGGAGCACGCTCGGCTTGGCGCCGCGATCGACGGCGGCCTGGAACTTGCCGTCGGATCCCAGGTGAACGATCTCTTCCACCTTGCCGAGCGTGACACGGGCGCTCGAGTCGGATAGCCGCTCGACCTTGGGCGCCTCGGTGCCCCGCAGGTTGGGCATGATGACGACGAGCCACTTCGTGAGGCCGGCCGGCCCCTTGACGCGCAGCCACTTGGCCATCTCGCCGCCGTCCCACGTGCCGGGCTTGAAGTCCTTCGGGATGTACGCCCCGAAGTTCTTCTTCTCGTACTCGGCGCCCTTGGCGTTTCGCCGGCTGGCGGAATCGATATTTCTCCATCCCCACTCGCGCTGCTCCACCGGGCCCAGCTGGGGGGCGACGAAATGGGCCGTCACGTCGACGTCGAGTTGCCCCGGAAAGGTGAAGGCCTGGCCGGCCCGCTGGATGTCGCGGCCCAGGACGTGCAGGTTCCACCCGACGGCCTCGGGCGAGGAGATCTCGTCGCGGATGACCAGGTAGTCGGCTATCTTCGACGTCTTGGGGTCGTGCTTGACGAGTAGGACGTACCGCCGCATCGTCCAGGGCGTCTCCTCGGGCAGGCGCGTGGTCGGGTACTCCCAGCCGGGCTTGTCGGCCAGATGAGGTTCCATCGGGACGGCGTTGACCTCGTGAGTCCGTTCGTCGGCCACGAAGACGTCGGCAAAGGGTCCCTTGACGAACGCGCGGCGTGCGGCGACGGCCACGGGCCGTTTGCCGTCGATGTCGGGCCGGTTGTGGATGGCGGCCGACCACGGCCGCGGCGAGTAGTGGCACGCGTAGTCGATGGCCAGCGGCGTGCCGAGCGAGCAAAAGTGGAACGAGAGTTCGTCGCCCTGGAAGTGGTTGCGGGCCGGGCCCGCCTTCACGGTCACAAACGACTCGTGCCGGTCGTCGTACGCGTTGGCGCGGAGCATGGCGCCGAACCCGTAGAACTCGCGGCTGGTGATGTCGATGCCGTACGCCCGTTTCAGGGGGAACCGCACGAGTTGCTTGGCGAAGGCGGCGTCGATGGCCTGGTACAGCGGGCTCATGGCGTTGAGTTCCTTGAGGTAGTTGCCGGGACTCGTGTCGCCGATGGGGGCCGTTTGCCGCACGCCGTAACGCGGGTCGGTGGGCGTGTGCATGCAGGCCAGGTACGTGGCCACCTCGCGGAGGCGCGGCCAGTCCTTGAAGGGGTTGGCGGCGCGGGCGTCGCGGAGTTTTTTGGCGTTCTCGACCACACGGAAGAAGAAGGAGGCGTAACTGAGCGATTCGGCCCACGCCCCGCCGGGGAACGAGTCGCGCTCCAGGTTCCCACGGGTCTCCTCGACGCCGTACTGCACCCACCGCTTGGCGTGCGGGTGGTCGGGCATCGCCAGGCCGATGGCCAACGGGATGGAGTACATGTCGGTGTGGAAGTTCGGGTTGCCGATGGCCCACCGGTACTTGGGCCCGGGCCAGTAATCTGGATTCATGAAGATATAAGCCAGAACGGCCAGGTCGCGGCTCTTGACGGGCCCCTTGGCGGGCAACTGCTTGCGGACCATCCGCGGGAACGTCGTCGGGTTGAAGTTGTGCTGGTTCAGGTGACCGCTCAGGTACACCCCCGCCATGCCGGCGGTGACCTGGGGGGCGCCGGACTTCCACTCCAGCACCCATTCATTGAGGACCCTTTCGAGCGGCGTGTCGGCGTGCGAGCGGGTCAGGCGGCTGAGGGCGTTGCGGACGTCGGGCGGCCCCAGGATGATGGCCCAGCGGCGCGTGCCGCCGTCGGTCGGAATCTCCACGCGCACCTGGCCCGGCTTCTTCGGGTCGCCATGGACGCGGAAGTTCTGCGACTCGAGGGTCGTGTCCGCGGGGCTCTGCCACTGGCTGCCCCGGACGGCGGCCAGGCCCAGGCCGTGGTCGGCCTTCGAGTTGTAGACGAAGGCGAACGGTCCGCCGCCGAACCAGATGTCGCGCCAGATGGGCCCGAGCGTGGCTATGGGGTGCTGCGGCGGCTCGAGCGTCGTGTCGTCGGCCTTGCCGTCGGTCTTGAACGTCCGCGCGTTGTACGTGTGCGGGTGGTACACGGCATCGGCCTTCAGTGCCGCGAGATCGAGCGTGATGGCGGTGCCCTTGCCCAGGGCGTACTCGTCCTCGACGCCGATCCACGGGTCACCCGCCCGAAAGTCGAACCGGATCCGGTACTGCCGCTGGGGGCTGGTGAACCGGAAGACCCGTTCCAGCACCGCCCGGGCCGGGCCGCGCTCGTGCCAGGTGTCGGTCACGCCCGTGGCCACCATGCCCAGGGGCCAGGCGAACGTGCCCATCGTGCCGGCGGCCGACCCGGCCCGCAGGACGTTGATGGGCACCGGCCGCAGCGGGTCGAACTCGACCGTGTACACCCCGTTCGCGACGACCGTGCGCCCGCCCTTCCGGGTGACCGAGACGTGCGGCCAGGGCGGGGGGGCCGCGGCGCCGTCGGCCACGGTGAAGGTGAGTCTCTGGTTCTTCCGCAGCGTGGTCTTGAAGAGGACCCGCACGGCGCCCTGGTCTTTGAGCGGGTAGAACTGGGCGGGCACGGCCTGTGCGTTGAACGCCTGGGCCTCGCGGGCCAGCAACTGGAGCGTGGCCGGGTCTGCGGAGGGGACGTCCGGGACGTCGCGCGTCAGCCACTCGTCGGGCCAGTCGCAGCCCAAGGGCTCGGTGATGGTGAACGAGGCGAGTTCGGCTCCCCCAGCGGCCGAGGCCAGGCCGACGCACACCGCCAATGCCGCCAACACCGCGCGCATCGTGTCGCTCCCGTGCTTGCCTTCGAGGTGACCTTCCCTCCTATAGAAAACGCCCCGGGCCGCGAGGTTTTCGTGTTTCTGCCGCGCCGATTCCTTCTACAGCGTCACATCTCGCGCGGCGGCCTTCCCAGGCCGCCGCGATCCGGCCTGACGCATGTTCGGCTCGCCCCGGGCGAGCCGTGATCAACACGCCTCGTGCGCGGTGGGTCCCCGTACCCACCGCGTACGAGGCCCGTTCCCGCGGCGGGTGCGGGGACCCGCCGCGCTCGCACGTTAGAGGATTCCTGTCGGACCGCACGGACGCGACGCCCCCGCCGCGCCCCGCCGATAACTTGATTGACCCCCTGCCTGCCGGGGGATAGAAACAGGGCAGACGGCTTCTTCGTGAAGGGTCCCGCCATGCAGAGCGACGTCCGCGTCCGCGAGGTCCAGACGTTCCGCGTGCCGACGGCCTGCCGGACGCCGCTGAAGTTCGGTGCCGTCGTCGTCGAGAAGACCTACACCGGTTACGCCCGCGTCACGGTCGAGAACCGCGCCGGCCGGACCGGCGTGGGCTGGGGCGCCATGTTCCTGATGGACCTGTGGGCGTGGCCCGTGTCGAAGGCGTCGCACGAGGCCCGCGAACGGGCCATGGCCGACCTGTTCGACGCCTACGCGGCGTGCGTCGCGGGCTTCAATCGTTTCGCCCATCCCATCGACATCTTTATGGAGACCGAGGGTGAGCTGCGGCCCCTGGCGGCCCAGGCCGCCGCCCGGCATACCCCCGACGACGCGATGCCGTTTCTGGCCGCGCTGGTCGTCGCCAGCCCCATCGACCACGCCGTCCACGACGCCTTCGGCCGCGCCGCCGGTATCGACTCGTACCGCGGCATGGGTCCCGATCACATGGCCCACGACCTGGCGCGGTACCTGGGCGACGCCTACCGGGGCGTGTACCCGTCGCAGTTCCTCCGCCAGGACTACCTGCCGCGCGTGCCCGTGTTCCACCTCGTGGGCGGCCTCGACGTGCTGCGCGAAGAAGACGTGCCGCCCGGCCTGCCCGACGACGGCGTGCCGAACTCGTTTCAGCGGTGGATCGAGCGCGACGGCGTCTTCTGCCTGAAGGTGAAACTGCGCGGCAAGGACCTGGAGTGGGACGTGGCACGGACGCTCGAAGTCAGCCGCATCTATCATGAGGTGCGCCAGGCGACGCCGCGTAACCTGCCGCCCCGGCCGCACCTGACGGCCGACACGAACGAGCAGTGCGCCGGGCCCGAGTACATCGTCGAGTACCTGGCGAAGGTCCGCGAGGCGTCGCCGGAGGTCTTCGACGAGATCCTCTACATTGAGCAGCCCACGGAGCGCGACCTGGCGGCCCACCGGTGGGACATGCGGCCCATCGCCCGCCTGAAGCCGGTGCTCATCGACGAGAGCCTGACCACGGTCGACGATTTCCGCCTGGCGATGGAACTGGGATGGTCGGGCATCGCCCTGAAATCGTGCAAGTGCCTTTCCAGCGACATGCTCTTCGTGCCGATGGCCGAGATGGCCGCCATCCCCTACGCCGTCCAGGACCTGACGAACCCGTCGCTGGCCCTGCTGGAGTCGGTCGGCCTGGCGGCCCGCACCCACACCATCATGGGCGTGGAGGCGAACTCGCGGCAGTTCTTCCCGGCCGCCAACGAGGCCGTGGCCAAGGTCCATCGCGGTCTGACCGACGTCCGCGACGGCTACGCCTACACCGCCTCGATGACCGGACCGGGCCTGGGCTACCGCGTGGACGAACTCGACCTGGCGGCCATGGGGCTGTAGCGCAGCGCGGCAAGTAGCGTTGTAGGATTAGTCGGCGTACTCGTCGGCCGGGTCGAACGGCGGGATGACGACGTTCAGGATCTTCAGGCGTCCGACGGCCCGGTGCCGGCACCCGGGCCGGATCATGACGGCCGTCATCGGCCGCACCGGCACGCGCTCGCCGTCGAGTTCGACGTGCCCCTCGCCCTCCAGCACCACGTAAACCTCGGTCATCTTCCGGTGCCAGTGCACCTGGGTCTGGGCGGCGATCTCGACCAGGTGGACCGAGGCCGTCGGGTTATCCGGCCCGACGAACGCCCGCCGCGACGACCCGCACGGGCACGGGCTGGCCTCAAGCGCGTCGAGTTGGGCTACGAGATAGTTGGCCATGGCAAGATCCTTTTCTTTGAGTACCGCTCCCCTTTGGGTCGCGGCTAATATGGGTCGCGGCTAATATGGGCCGCGGCTAACTTGGGTCGCGGCTAACACCTTTATGCGATGCGGTCGAGCAGGTCGCGGCTCTGGACGGCCTTGGGGCGGCCGCCCGACAGGAACGCGGCCACGTCGTCGACGGCCTGGCGTCCGATGTTCAGCCACGGGGCCCCCGCGATGTGCGACGTCAGGACGACGTTGGGCAGCGTCCGCAGCGGCGAGTCGGCCGCCGCCGGCTCGGGGTCCGTTACGTCGATGAAGGCCAGCAGGCGTCCCTTCGCCAGTTCCGCCACCAGGGCCGCTTCGTCGATGCACGAGCCGCGCGCCGTGTTGACGAACACGGCGTCGTCGGCCATGGCCCGGAAATGCTCGGCCCCCAGCATCTTCTCGGTGGACGGCAGCGAGGGGGCGTGGACGGTCACGGCGTCGGCCTCGCGGCACAGGCGCAGCAGGTCGTCGGTGCGGGTGACGCCCAGCGCGGCCGCGTCGGCGTCGGCGAGGAACGGGTCGTACACCAGGATGTGCCGGCTGCCGCAGGCCTTCAGCAGGTGGATGAGACGCCGGCCCACGGCCGAGGCGCCCACGACGCCGATCGTCGCCGTGTCGAGCGACCGGATGCCCGTCGGCATCGGGGTGGCGCCGGCGCGGTTGGCCTCGCGGTTCTCGAGGATTCTCCGCAGGCCGATGAGTATCTCGCCCAAGGCCATCTCGGCCACCGTGTCGGCGATGGCCGTCTTGCACGAGGCGACGACCAGGCCCTGCTCGGCCGCCAGCGGCGTCAGCATGGCGCGGACCGTTCCGGCGGCGTGTTCCCACAGCACGAGGTCGGGGCAGGCCCGCACCAGGGCGTCGGACGTCGGGCAGGGCGTGCCCCACGATCCGATGCCGACCTGGCACCCCTGGAGCAGGGCGATGGCGTCCGCCTCGTCGATGGGCTCGGCCGACTCGGTCCAGCGGACCTCGCCCAGGGCGTTCAGCCGCGCCCGGTCTTCGGGGGCAAACATCGTCTCGGCCAGCGTCGTGTGGATGACGACGCCTATCTTCGGTTTCCGTTCGGCCACGTGCGTGTCCTTTCGCGGTCTCGATGCGCGGCCAGTCTAGGCAGGGGGGGCGCGGCGGTCAAGGTTTCCGCGTTATCCCCAGCCCGCACAGCGGCACGACCTGGCGGGCGGAGGTGGGGTTGAACTCGAAGACGGTGAAGCCTTTCGTGCCGAGACGCCGGGCGATGAGAATCTGGTCGATGAGTTTGCCCACGTCGGCCGTGTTCGGCCACACCGACAGGCCGATCCCCGGGTAACAGGGCACGCGGCCGGCCCACTTCACCTGCTGCTCGACCTTGCCCTCGAACTCCATGTCGTGGGCGGTGTAGTCCATCGGGCAGACGAAATCGAGGTACCCGCGGTCGCACCAGACCTTCCAGTCCTGGCCGATGGTTCTGCGGTCGGCGGGCCAGTTGGGGAAGACGGCGGCGCTGATGCGGCACGTGGGCCGCTCTTTGCGGACGATGCGGCTGACCTCGGCCACGACCCGCGTAATCTGCTCGCGCCGGAAGTCCAGCCACTTCTCCTCCAGCGCCGTGTCCTTCCGCACGTCCTCGGGCCAGTTGGCGACCTTGCGGCCGAGGGACTTCTCGAACCGTTCGCGGCACCCCGGGCAGAAACAGTGGTCGCCGCCGGGGTACCGGATGTAATCGAAGTGGATGCCGTGCACCTGGTAGCGTGTGGCCACCTCCGCCATCGACTCGATCTCCAGCCGCTGGTTCTCGGGGTGCGACGGGCACAGCCACCGGTCTTCGGGCTTGCCGCCGAAGTCGACTTGGGTGCGGCCTTCCTGTTTCATCCGGTCGAGGAACTCCTTGGGCGTCCGCCAGCCCATGTTCCAGTTGACCTTCCAGACGTGGCACTGGATGCCGTACTTCTTGCACGCGGCCAGGCACGCGGCGATCTGGTCGCCCTTCTCCCGGACGTCCGGGGCGACGGGCAGGACGCGGCTCTGGCCGAACGTCACGCCGCCCCAGAGCATGTTCGGCAGGATAGCCGTGAACCCGTTGTCGGCGAGGACCTTGATGGACTCGTCCCACGTCATGCCGGCGGGCCCGAAGGCGCTGTGGCACCAGAAGGCGCGGTGCTCGCCCGCCAGCGGTTTTTGCGCGCGGCAGCGGGCCTCCACCAGCAACCGCGCGGCCTGGGCGGCGGCGTCCATCGATTCGGGGAACTTCGACTCGGCCAGCCGCGCGGCCGCCTCATCGCGGCTCTTGGTGGCGCGGGCGAGGGCATCCAGGGCCGTGGCGTCGCCGGCGGCGTCGCGGGCGATGCCACGGCGGGCCTCGTCGAACGTCTCGTACGGTCCCATGCGGCCGAGGCCTTCGAGCGTGCCGGCGGCCGCCTGGCGCCAGACGTCCGGCACCAGGTGCCCCACCATCGCCAGCAGCATCCGCCGCTTGTTGGCCGCGTCGTCGTCCAGCAGCACGTGCGTCATGTACACGCAGCGGTCCGAGACGACGACGGCCGGCAGGCCGGTGTCGCGGCCCTGGTCGTCGAACCAGGTGGCGGCGACGCGGCTGCGGTCGCCGTCGGGGGCCACGTGCTGGACGTTCCACGACATCTGGCCGACGACCGGCCGGGCGCCCACGGGGGCGCCCGGCCCGAAGCGGATCGACGAGAAGGACCCGGGGTACTTCTGGCTCACGTGGCCCTTCCACTGGACGCCCGCGACCGCTGCCAGGTTGCCGGGCAGGCTGTAGAAGGCGAGCAGCTTGCCGCCGCCGTCGAGCCACCGGGCGAGCGTCTCGGCCGCGGTGTCGGCCATGCCGGGGTTGTGCGGCAGGATGACCAGGCGGGTCTTGCGGAGCCGCTCGGCCGTCAGGTCGAGGTCGCTGACGACGGCGCCGCCCAGCCCCAGGTCGGCCAGGGCCCGGACCATGCCCTCGGTGTACTGGCCGACCGACTCGACCTCGCGCGGGGCGGTGCGGGCCAGCGACTCGGCCCGCACGACCACGATGTCGGTCTCCAGGCCGACGGTGGCGAGGTCGGCCAGGTGGAACTCGGTGTCTTCGTTACGTCCGCGCCAGGCCGAGATGCGGATGGTCCGTATCTCGCCCCACCCGGCCGGGCGGCCCTCGATCCGCGTGTCCTGCTTGTCGACGGTCACGACGTGCCAGCGTCCCCTCTGGCGCGGGGCGAACGACGCGGCGTACCAGCCTCCGGGGCTCTCGAAGTACAGGCTGAAGTGCCCCACCGGCGAGGCGTCGCCCACGTACAGCAGGAACCGGATGCCGCGACACGCCGTCAGGTCGAGTTCGACGGCCCGGTCCCACGACGCCCGTTCGATGCGTGTCCCGGCGAAGTTGCAGGGCATTCGGAGGCACGCGCGGCCGCCGACCGTGGCGGCCTCGACGACGGCCGTGCCCGACATCGGCTGCCAGAGGGCCTGCGCTGCGGTCGAGTCCGGGTACGCGCACCCGTCGACGACGGTCAGCACTTCCCGCGTGGCCGCGGCGGCACCGAGGGCCATGGCCGAGAGCAGGCCTACCGCACAGGCAAGGGCACAGGACGGTCTCATGGCAGGTCTCCCCGGCCGACGCGACTTGCGCGACCCTGCGGACGAGTGTAACCCGGCGCGGCCGGGAATCAACCGGCAACCGGCGGCGGGCGCGGGGCGCGACGGACCGCCTTGCCGCAAGAAGTGTGGACCCTCTTGCACAGGCCTACCGAGGCGGCGTAACCTGGAGGCTGACGGGGGGCGCGCCACGTCGTGGACGGCCGCGCCGGGCGGTCCGGCGGGGCGTTGCGGCAGGGCGCCGGGGCGGCTGTTTGGCCCCGCCGACGGAGGAAAATCGGCAAACCTTTTTGCTCTTGACAGTCTCTTGGCCGCGTCCTTACACTCCGCGCCGTACGGCCAAGGGGACGAAGGGAGTCGTCTATGCCCCGTAAGCGCAAGTGCCGACAGCAACCGGACGACAGGCGGACGCGCGATGTGGCAGAGCCGACTCCCCAGCCGGCGAGCGTCAGGGGCGAGGTGAAGGCCAGGACGAACGGGCCCGTCGAGTACACCGAACTCGTGCTCCTGGTGCACGCCGGCAACATGCTCGAAGCCGAACTGTTCAAGGCCGAACTCGAGGCCCACGGTATCCCGACCATGCTGGAAGGCGAGGGCGCCGGCGTCGCCGGCATCCCCGACGTCGGGGCAGGCGTGCCCGTGCTGGTACCCGAGGAACTTGCGGACGAGGCGGCCGAGTTGATTGCCGAACTCGAATCCACCAGACCGGAGGGCGACGACTTGGACGACGATGAGACCCTGGACAAACGCGGGGAAGACCTGGAGGACATCGGGGGCGACGACCTGGAAGAACTCGACTCGCTGGACGACGATCTCGACGACGACGACGATGACTGGGACGATGACGACGACTGGGACGATGACGACGACGAAGACGACGACGATGACTGGGACGATGACGAGGAGTGGGAGGATGACGACGAGTAGCCGTCGGTCCCGCGTGCGGTCGTCCCGGGCCGGGTGCCTCGGCTGCGGCTGACCGTCTCGCGGGTGTCTCCCGCCTTGAGCCTGATCCGGCCGGAACCGGCCACCCCGCCTCGCCGAACGGGCGGGCCGCACGTCAAATCTGGAGGGTCACATGGCCTACCTCGTGGGTATCGACATCGGCACGAGCGGAACGAAGACGCTGCTGGTGGACCCTCGCGGCCGGATCCGGGCGTCAGTCACCGTCGAGTATCCGTGTTACGCGCCCAAGCCCGCCTGGAGCGAGCAGGTGCCCGAGGACTGGTGGCAGGCCACCGTCCGGAGCGTCCGCCAGGCCCTGGCCGCGGCAAGAGTCAAGGGCGCCGAGGTGGGCGGCGTGGGCCTCTCGGGCCAGATGCACGGCAGCGTGTTTCTCGACCGCGGCGGCAAGGTGTTGCGCCGGGCCATCCTGTGGAACGACCAGCGCACCGGCGCCGAGTGCGACGAGATTACCCGCCGGGCCGGCGGACGGGCCAAACTCATCGCCATGGTCTCCAACCCCGCCCTGACCGGTTTCACGGCCCCCAAGATCCTCTGGGTCCGCAAGCACGAGCCGCGCGTCTACGACCGCACCACCCGCATCCTGCTGCCGAAAGATTACGTGCGGTATCGCCTGACGGATGAGTTTGCCACCGAGGTCAGCGACGCCTCCGGCACGCTGCTGCTGGACGTCAAACGCCGCCGGTGGTGCCGGAAACTGCTGGGCCTGCTGGATATCGACCCCGCCCTGCTGCCCGACGTGTACGAGTCTCAGGAGGTCTCGGGCCGGCTGACGCCGGCGGCCGCCAAGGCGACCGGCCTGGCCGCCGGCACGCCCGTGGTCGGCGGCGGAGGCGACCAGGCGGCCGGGGCCGTCGGCAACGGCATCGTCCGCCGGGGCGTCATCTCGGCCACCCTGGGCACCAGCGGCGTCGTCTTCGCCCACGCCGACACGGTCGAGACCGACCCCAAGGGCCGCGTCCACACCTTCTGCCACGCCGTGGCGGGCAAGTGGCACGTGATGGGCGTCGTGCTGGCGGCAGGGGGGAGCCTCCAGTGGTTCCGCAACGTCCTGTGCCAGGACCTCGTGAAGGAGGCCCGGCGCCGCAAGGTCGACCCGTACGAACTGATTACGGCCGATGCCGCCAAGGTCCCGCCCGGTAGCGATGGCCTTTACTTCCTGCCCTACCTCACGGGCGAGCGGACCCCTCACGCCGACCCCAACGCCCGGGCCGCCTGGATCGGCCTCTCGAACATGCACACCCGCGCGCACATGGCCCGGGCCGTCATCGAGGGCGCCACGTACGCCATGCGCGACTGCCTGGGAATCATCCAGGGCATGGGCGTCCCGGTGACGGAGATTCGGGTGTCTGGCGGCGGGGCCAAGAGCGCGTTCTGGCGGGGCCTTCAGGCCGACGTTTATCGCCAGAGCGTCTGGACGGTCGCCAGCGCCGAGGGTCCCGCCTACGGCGTGGCCCTGTTGGCGGGCGTGGGCACCGGCGTCTGGAAGTCGGTTCCCGAGGCCTGCGACGCCACCATCCGCAGGCTCCGGCAGTCCAAGCCCAACCGCCGCAACGTCCGGACGTACGACGCCCTGTACCCCGAGTACGGCCAACTCTACCGGAGCCTGAAAGACGACTTCGCCCGGATGGCGGGCGCGGCCCAGGGGTAGGCGGGCGTTTTGTATCCACCGCTGTAGCGCGGGGGTTTATCCCCCGCGCCAACCGGCAATCGGACCTCCAGCGCGGCGGGTGCGGGGACCCGCCGCGCAAACACGCAAAGTTAAACCGCTATAGGCGGGCGCGTGGGCGCGGAATCCGCGTCCGGCGAGGCTGAAATCCCATTTATGCGTCAAGATGGGGAAGATAGGATGCGTGCGCCGGACGGAATCTGAGATTTTTTTGCCGCTTCGATTTGCCTCAAGCCTTTTCTCGGGTGCAATGTAAGTGGTCCGGAGGGAGCCGCTCTCCGGACCTTTTTATTTGGCGGGCGAGTGCCTTGGCATGTCTGGTTATGCCATGAACAGGATGACGGTAGACTAGCGATGCGTACCATGAGATTTTGGATGGCTGTCGTGGCCGCGATTAGCCTGTGCACAGGTGCCGTGGCCAGGGCCGATCTCATTCACCTCGAGGCCGAGGACTACAAGGTCGGCGGCGAGGGCATCGGCTATCACGACGACGCCGGCAAGGACGGCGACGGCAGGTACCGGGCGCCCGACACCGTCGGCGTCGAGATGGGCAGCGAGGGGTACAACGTCGGCTGGACGAACGGCGGCGAGTGGATCGTCCTGACGACCGACACCGGCGTCTGGCTTCACGCGTGGGCATGCATGCCCAGACGAAGGCGGTCTGGGCATGCCACCCGTCACGGGAGGTGGTACACTCAACCGTGAACTGCGCTAGCCTTCCGCTTCCAGCAGGTCCTCGATGGTGCGGCCCGAGAGGACCGACTGCGGCTCGTCGCGGACGGGGTTGCGGTCGGGGTCGGCCTCGGCGTCGTTCTTCTTGATGAGGAGCCAGTTCTTTTCGTCGCCGCCCAGCCGCGCGTGCACCAGTTTGTACCCGCCCCGCAGTTTCTGCCCCTCGAGCCGGACCTGGAGGAACCCCGCGGCCAGGGCCTCGGCCGCGGTCGCCGGCCCGTCCTCCGCGGGCAGGTACGCCCAGAACCCGGCGTCCCAGACGATGACCGGCCCGGCCCCGTACTCGTCGGCGGGTATCGTGCCCTCGAAGCCGGCGTACTCCAGGGGGTGGTCCTCGACCATGACCGCCAGCCGCTTGTCCTTGGGGCTGGTGCTCGGCCCCTTCGGCACGGCCCACGACTTGAGGACCCCGTCGACTTCGAGCCGGAAATCGTAGTGCAGCGTCCGGGCCTTGTGTTTCTGGACGACGAAGATGGGCGGCTTGGCGCCGGCGGGTTCTCCCTTGCGGCCCTTGCCCGCCGGTTCGGGCGACTTCGCGAAGTCGCGTTTCTTGCGGTACTTCTCGAGCGGTGCCTTCCTGGCCATTTGACTTGGCCCTCCTCCCGTAGCGGGTTAAGATAGGATGGCAGCGCGGTGGGTCCCCGCACCCACCGCGCCAACGCG
>Ga0307379_10009993_pt1 | contig 12624 bp, 9 predicted proteins | sample UN2MG_FD_202237 | JGI IMG/M metagenome (GOLD analysis project Ga0307379, IMG submission 202237) | Soil microbial communities from Risofladan, Vaasa, Finland - UN-2 | ecosystem: Environmental > Terrestrial > Soil > Coastal area > Acid sulfate soil | place: Finland: Risofladan, Vaasa | collected... | reverse complement strand
CGACGCGGATGCCGGCGGCGCGACAGGCCGCGATGGCGTCGGCCACACCGGCACGAGGCGGATCGATCATCGCCTGCAGCCCGACGAACACCAACCCATCGGGTTCAGTGACATCGTCCTGGTCGTCCAACGGTTCCGTGAAGGTACGCCGGGCGAGGCCGAGCACGCGTTGGCCGTGCGCGGCCATACTCCGCGCCGCGCCGGCCACCGCGTCGGCATCGAGCGGTACCGGTCCGTCGTCGGTCAGCATCTGCGAGCACATCCCCAGCACCCGTTCAGGGGCTCCCTTGACGAACACCGTGTGCTGGTCCTGGCGGACCCGGATGCTGGCGGAGTACTGCTGGGTCGGCTCGAACGGGATCTCGGCGAACACCGGATAGGCCGTGCGCACGTCGCCGGGCTCGAGCGCCGCTGTGAGCGCGGCCAGGAGCAGCGCGATCTCGGTGGGGTCGCCGGTGGTGATCAGCTCGTCGTCGGTCCAGTAGAGGTCGGCCTCGTTCGTGAGGACACCGGCGAGCAGCGTCGCGTGCAGACCCGGGTGGTCTCCGATCACGGCAGGTTCGTCGCCCTCGAGGAACTCGCCGTCGGGCACTCCCCCAGCCAGGGTGTATCGATGGCCGGGAGTCCAGATCTCCTCGACGGTCATCCGGTTCTCGGTGAGCGTGCCCGTCTTGTCCGAGCCGATCACGGTCGTGCTGCCCAGCGTCTCGACCGCCGGAAGTCGCCGGACGATCGCGTTGCGCCTCGCCATGCGTCGCACCCCGACCGCGAGCGTGATGGTGACCGCAACGGGAAGGCCTTCGGGCACGGCGGACACCGCGAGCGCCACCGCGACGAGGAACATGTCTTCGACCGGTTCGCCGAGCGCGACGCCGCTGACGAACGCCACCACCGCCGCCAGTCCGACCGCGATGCCGATGATCCGGGCAAAATGATCCATCCGCCGCTGCAGCGGCGTGGCTGCCACGGTTTCGGACCGCATCAGGCCGGCGATGGCACCGAGTTCCGTGTTCGCCCCGGTCGCGACGACCACGCCGCGCCCGCGCCCTGCGGTGACCGTGGCGCCCGTGTAGGCCATGCACGACCGATCGGCCAGCAGCGCTCCGGATGACACCGGCGCGACGGTCTTGGTGACCGAGACCGATTCGCCGGTCAACAGCGACTCGTCGACCTGCAGCGCGTTCGCTCCCACCAGGCGCAGGTCGGCCGGGATCCGCGCACCGGACTCCAGCAGCACGACGTCGCCAGGAACGAGATCTCGGCTGTCGATCTCCTCGTCGCGGCCGTCACGGACCACGCGGGCGTGGGGCACCACCAACTGCATCAGCGCGAGCACCGCACTCTCGGCTCTGCGTTCCTGCGTGAACCCGATCACGGCGTTCAGCACCAACACCGCGGCGATCACCGCCGCATCCAGATGCTCGCCGAGCAACACCGTCACGGCGAGTGCGGCGAGCAGGATGAAGATCAGCGGGCTGCGGAACTGGCGCACGAACACCAGCCAGGGGGGTGTCGGCGGCTCCTCCTCCAGCTGATTGGGGCCGTACCGCGATCGGCGAGCGGCCGCGTCGGCGTCGGAGAGGCCGTGTCCGCCGGTCTCGAGACGCCGCTCGACCTCGTCCCCGCCCAGGCTGTGCCAGTCGACGGCGACGACGTCGACCGCGTCCGGGGGGACCGTGCACGCAGCGGTGGATCCCTCGCCCATGGGTCCCAGCCAACCAACCCGAGCGACCACCGACCAGGGTCGAGAGACACCTTTGGCCGGCGGCACCGGTGCAAGAGTCCGACCGGCTCACGAACCGGTCGACGGCGCTCAGGTCTCGTCGTTGTCGATGGCGTCGAGCACCTTGTGGGCGGCACCGGCGACCTTGCCGGTGATCCCGTCGTGTTCGGCGATCTGCTCGAGTCGTGCGTCGACGATCCCGATCTTTGCTCTGCCCATCTCCGCAAGCGAGATCTTGCCGTCGTCGTCGAGGTCGTACGCGTCGACCTCCCCAGGCGTTGCGATCTCGACCTCGTCGTGATGACGGAACACGTGACCTTCTTCGACCTCGCTGTCTTCTGGCATGGCTCAAGTATGGCCCCCGAACGGGTCCGACCTACGCTGCGGACGCCGCCGACGAGAAGGAGCCCAGTGGACACATCACCGACGCGAGGATCAGCCACCGTGCGCATCGACGCCACTGCGGACGACGCCTTCGCCCATCTCACCGATCTGACGAAGCTCCCGGAGCTGAGCCCCGAGAACGTTCGCTGCGAGTTCCTCGGACCGTCCGACCGACTCGAGGTCGGCGCCAGATTCCGCGGGCACAACAAGGCCCGCGACTACGAGTGGCACGCCGACTGCGTCGTCACCGAGTTCACCCCGGGGCACTCGTTCTCCTACGAGGTACCGCCCGACTTCGAGCACGCCACGGTGTGGAGCTACCTGGTCGAGCCGGACGGCGACGGCTGCGTCGTCACCGAGTCGTTCCACGCCCCGCTGCTCGAGCATCCCGAGATCTACCCCGGCCGGATCGAAGGCCGACGCGACCAACTCCAGCGGGGTTGCGAGACGACAATGGCCAACCTGAAGGCTGTGCTCGAGGGTCGGTGAGCGACGACTGGGACGACATCGCAGAGTGGTGGATCGCCGCCACGGGCGATGGCCCCGCCGACTCCGACGAGATGCTCGACGTCGTACGGGCACTGATCGAGCCGACCAGCGGCCGAACGCTCGACCTCGGGTGCGGCGAAGGTCAAGCGCTTCCCCTCCTCGGCCCCGGCGCCATCGGCGTGGACCTGTCGCACCGACTGCTCACCCGCGCTCTCGAACATGCCCCGGCGGTTCGTTGCCGGTTGCCCGACCTGTCCTGGGTGCGCCCGGGCTCGATCGATCAGGCGGTCGCCAGCGGCCTACTCGATCTGATCGCCGACGACCGCGAGTTCTTCGACCAGGTGGCATCGGCGGTTCGGACCCACGGGATCCTCGTCGTGGTGATGAACCACCCGGTGGTCACCGCACCCGACTCCGAGCCCCTGGTCGACGATGCCGGCCGGATGATCTGGCACTGGGGTCACTATCTCCAACGGGGTTCACTCACCCAACCGGCCGGGCACCGGACGGTGGAATTGCATCACCGCCCGCTCGGCGAACTCCTCACGACCGCCGCTGCCGCCGGATGGCATCTCGACCGGGTCATCGAGGCGGGAGCCACCACCCACACGGTGACCACATCGTTCGATCAACGGGGCCAAGAGCACTTGCCGAGCCTGCTCGGCGTTCGCTGGCGACGCCGCTGAGCGGGACCGGTTCACCCCGCCCGACGCTCTCCGGCAGCGCACCTCAGACAGACGACTCCGAGTCACGACGCCGCTGCCACGGCCACCTGCCCTCGGCTTCCAGGACGAGCGTCCACGACAGGAAGGTCCTCACCACGACCAGGAGTCCCAGGGCGGCCACGTTCTCGATGGTCGGCTCCAACGTCACGGTGCGGATGATGTCGGCAGCGATGAGTAGGTCGAGGCCCAACAGCACCCCATCGGAAAACGCCTGCCGGAACGTCCAGAGTGCTCGTTTCGCGCCCACCCCGGTGACGGCACCTCGGATCATGACGGCACTCGCGACGACCACGGTCACCGCGATCACCGCCACGGCCGCGACCTCGATCCACTCCGAGACGTTGTGCGCGACTTCCCAACCGCCGATCGTGGGCCCTCTCGTACTCACGACACGACTCCCACCGGCTGCCCGAGCTCGCGCAGCCAACCCTTGAGCACACGATGGAGGGCCGCCGGGCCCTCGACCGGCGCCGCGGGGTCGGAGAGGTCGGCCGGGTAGATCACGAACGGTCGGGTCTGCGGACCGCCGAGACCGCCGTGTGAACTCACCTGGTGCTCGAAGGCGGCCACTTCGTCGCGCTCGGCGTCGTACATGCTGTTGACCATCACGTCGCCGGCGGTCGCATACGCAGCCGCTCGGCCCACCATCGCCACGGCACCCGGCCCGAACGGTTCGAGCGGGTCGTCGCCCTCGACCTCGCCGGTGTCGATCACGCGGCGACCGGTCGCCGAGATGACGACGGGGCCTGCCGCAGCGGTCTGGACGAGCACGAATCCGACACCGGGATGAGCGACCAGCCCAGCCACGAGGTCCGGATACAGGTCGTTGATCTCCTCGAGCGTCAGCCGACGTTCGCCCTCGGGCAAGTACACCAATCCGAGGTTGCCGGAAGCCAGGACCATCGGCTCGGTCTCGGAGCGTTCCAGTTCATGGTCGTCGTCACGGGCGCTGCGCAACCACGCCGACGATTCCGTCCGGCCGGCCTCGGAGTCGTCATCGACGTCGACGACCGCACCACACAACCGACCGACCACTGCGGCGAGCGAGTCGCCATAACGCTCCTCGAACGTGGCCCCTTGTGTCTGACCGTGATCGGACAGCACGACGATCCGGTACGGCCGCGGCGCGAACGCGACGGCACGTTCGAATCGAGCGATCTGACGATCGATGTCACGCAACACGCGCAGGGTGTCCTCACGCAGCGGTCCCGAGTGGTGTGACACCTCGTCGTAGCCGAGGAAGTCGATGTAGATCGCGTCGCGCCCCTCGGCCATGTCGTTGAGGACGCCGTTGACGCACACGTCTCGGCTGATGATCGTGGTGAATGCCCGCAGGAGGGCATAGGTCCAGTTCCGACTCACACGCGGCTGGACGCCGCGGCGGATCTGGTCGCGTGCGGCGCGGCGCTCGCGGAACAGCTCGGCGATGGTCGAGTTCAGCGTGCGAATGGCGTTCGACGGCCTGGAGAAGTACTGCCCATACCCGGCGCCGAGCTTGTTCTCCTTGCGCCGCCCAGCGACGCTCATCGTCAGCACCGAGCGCTCGGCGTCGCCGGTGAACAGGTTCGAGTAGCTCGATCCGTTGTTGGCGAGCAGGCCGTTGCCGTCGCTGTGGCGGCGTTCGATCTCCTGAGCGGACTTCGGATGGTTCGACACCATCAATTCGCCCGTCGACTTCTCGACCCACCGGAACGCAGGCATGTCGATGGTTGATCCGTGCAGGATCCCGCACTGGCTCACGCCGGTCTGCGACGACCATTCCGTTTGCCAATCGACCCTGCGGTGGCTCCCGTCGTTCAGCCATCGATGCAACGTCGGAGCGTCGCCGGACTCGAGCGCGAACCGCAGTGCATGCTCTGACAGACCGTCGACCTGAACGAACACGACGCCGGGAACGTCGGTGATGGTCGTGCCGCGGTTGCGACGGCGACGGCGTGCCGTTCGCTGGTCGTACCAGCTGTCGTCGTCGAGCGCGAGCGCGCTGCTCAGCAAGGTCGCAACCGTCGTCGTGATCAACGCGACGAGGAGCGCCGTCCAGAACCCGTCGAGACGCACACCCGGGATCTCATCGAGCACGACCCACGTCACCAGGGCATTCACGGCCAGGTTCGCCAAGCCGAGCGTGTAGACCGACAGCGGCACCAGGAGGAATGCGAAAGCCGGCCAGACCAGCGCATCGACCAGACCGACGACGGCGCCGGCCAACAGTGCGTGACCGAATGTGTCGATCGAGAACCCATCGAGCACCCACGCGGACAGGATGAGAGCGACCGTCACGAGGAGAACCGTCGCGATGCTCCGCCTGACCACTTGACCCCACGACGGGCGATGACTCGCCGGCCTCAATAGACCGGAGTCATCCGCCGCCATCAGCGTGCCCAGTCTTCACGGGTCGTCAAGTCGCGTGGAGTCATCACTGACCTGCAGCGTACGCACGCGGACCCCACCCCTGCGAGATTGACCGCACGATCGGTTACTTCAACAGCGGGTCGCGCGGGAGCCCGAGGATGCGTTCGCCGATCTGGTTCCGTTTGATCTCCGAAGTACCACCGGCGATCGACATCCCCCGGTGCATCAGCACGAGCAGGTTGCTCATGGCGCCCGGGCCGTCCATGAACAGCGAGTCGGGCCCGTTGAGTTCGGTCATGATCGCCGCCGCTTCGTGACCGATCTCCGACAGCACCAGCTTGGTCATCGCTCCTTCCGGCCCAGGCTCGCCACCGGCAACCGCACGATTCGCGCTGCGCAGGTTGAGCAGGCCCATCGACTGGTGTTCCGCGATGTAGCGACCGATCCGAGGCGCTCCCCCGTCGAGCCGCTCGGGATGCGCATCGAACGGCGCGATCAGCGAGGCGCCCGGCATCGACATACCGCCGCTGCCGCCGCCGATGCTGACGCTCTCGTTGCCGAGCGTCGCCCGAGCAACGGTCCAACCGCCGTCGACCGGCCCGACCACGTCGTCGTCGGGCACGAACACGTCGTTGAAGAAGACCTCGTTGAAGTCCGACGCACCCGATGTCTGCTTCAGCGGGCGCACCTCGACGCCCTCGGCGTGCATGTCGATCGCCATCATCGTGATGCCGTCGTGCTTGGGTACGTCGGGGTTGGTGCGCACGGTGGCGAACCCCATCCCGGCGACGTGGGCGCCGCTGGTCCAGACCTTCTGTCCGTTGACCAGCCACCCGCCGTCGACGCGGGTGGCCTTGGTCTTGACGCCAGCGGCGTCGGACCCGGCGTCGGGCTCGCTGAAGAGCTGACACCAGATGACCTCCTGGTTGAGCGCCGGTGTGACCCAGCGGTCGATCTGGTCCTGGGTGGCGTACTGGATGATCGTGAGGATGTTCCACGCCGTGATCCCGTAGGTGGGGCGGGTGATGCCGGCGTCGGCGAACTCCTGCTCGGTCACCAGCTGTTCGACTGCGCCGGCAGCGCGACCGTACGGCTTGGGCCAATGCGGCATCACGTAGCCGGTCTCGATCAGCGCGGTTCGTTGTGCGTCCGCCGTGAGATCCTTGACGCGCTGCGCAAAGGTCCTGACCTCGTCACGGATCTCGTCGGCCTCGGGCGGCAGTTCGATCGCCTTGTCGCGCACCACGCCGCGGCGGGTGAGGTCGGTCAACTCCGCTGCAGCCTCGGCCGCGGCGAGGTAGTGGAGCAGGGTGGTCGCCCGGCGCATGTAGAGGTGCGCGTCGTGCTCCCAGGTGATGGCGATGCCGCCGTGCACCTGAGTGCTGAGGTTGGCGCACAGATCCGCAGCGGGCGCAGCCAGGGTGGCAGCCACCGCGGCGGCGTAGGTGAGCTGGTCGCCTCCGGTGGCGGCAGCGCGGGCGGCGTCCCACGTGGCGCTGGTGGCGAGTTCGGTGGCGACGGCCATGTTGGCGCAGTGGTGCTTGACCGCCTGGTACATCGCAATCGGACGGCCGAACTGGATGCGCTCCTTGGAGTAATCGGCTCCCATCGACGTGCACTCGCGGGCGACGCCGACCGCATCGGCCGCCAGGATGACGCGGGCCAGATCCACCATCGTGCGTCGAGCGCCCGAGATCACGATCGCAGGAGCGCCGTCGAGACTGACACGGGCACTGCGCCGGCTCGGATCGAGATTGGTCGGCGTGTCGATGGCGACGCGAGCGCCCACTTCGACGACCGCGACATCGTCGCCGACCGGAACGAGTATCACCGACGCCAGGGCGGCTCCGAGCACGACACCGGCGTCGCCGGTGGCCACACCGTCGGTCACCGTCACCGAACCGCCGAGGGCGACTGCCCCGACCGTCGATCCGTCGGCGAATCCTGGAAGCAGTCGCTCGCGTAGATCGCGCTCGGCCGTCGCCGCCAGCACGGCACTGGTGATCACGGTCGGCACGAACGGGCCCGGAGCGACCATGCGACCGAGCTCCTCGACCACGATCACCAACTCGTCGATGCCGTAGCCCGACCCACCGACATCTTCGGGAAGGTGGAGGCCCAGCCAACCGAGTTCCGCGAACTCGCTCCAGAAGGCCGGCAGCGTCTCGTCCGGCGACTCGAGGAGCGCTCGTGCGGCGCCGCACAGGTCGCGCTTCTCGGCGAAGCTGCTCACCGTTTCGGCAAGCGAGCGATGGTCCTCGGTGATGGCAATGGACATGATGATCTGACCTCGACTCGACGGCAATGGGGCGCCGCCATCTTCCTCGACCGTCGGGTCTCGCGACGACTCAGACCAGCACGAGTCCCCACCCATGAGCGAACCGACCGCATACGGCGGCCTCGCTCATCGCGGCCAGCACGACTCCCCACCCATGAGCGAACCAACCGCATACGGCGGCCTCGCTCATCGCGTGGCGTCTGTCCAGCTGCGGTCAGGCGGTCGGGGCATAGCGGGCGAAACCGTGCTCGGCGCGGCGCGACATCTCGCCGAGTTCGCGCAGATGCTCGAGGTGGGCGTAGGTCTCGCTCTCGGCCATCTCGCCCCACGACCGCTCCTTGAACAGCACCTGCATGAAGTCTTCGACGGTGCCGTTGGGCAGGTCGTGGCTTGCGTCGCGGATGATGTCGAGACGCTCCTCGTGATGCTCGATGATGTGTTCGGCCCGCCCACCGAGATCGGTGAACGGATGACCGTGCGCCGGCAGCGCGACCGAGACATCGGCGATGTCGGTCATGCGCCGCAGCGAATCGAAGAAGAGAGCGAGTGGGTCGCTGTTCGGCGTCAGCCCGCTGATGTGCGGTGTGATCGACGGCAGCACGTGGTCGCCGGTGAGCATGACGCCGAACTCGGGGTCGTACAGGCACAGATGGTCGTACGTGTGACCGGGCGTGTGCATGGCCACCCACTCGCGACGGGCGAGCTTGATCGTCTGGCCGTCGACGAGCGGGATCGTCGGACGAGGCGTGGCGAACACCGAACCGGGAGACGACCCACTGCTGCGGATGCGCTCCAGGAACTCCGGAGACGGACCGCTGCGGCGCCCACCCCAGGGCGACGGGGTGGCCATCCAACGTTCCATCGCAGCGACGCGATCCTCGGGTGAGTTCATGTCGAGTCGTTCGGAGTCCTCGTGATCGTCGGCCTCCGCCAGATCGAACAGCGTGCGGAACGACTCGTGGGTGACCACGTCGGCGCCCGCTTCGTGATGGAGACGCATCGCGCCACCGAAGTGGTCCGGGTGCGAGTGCGTCACCACGACGGTGTGCACGTCGCCGACGGCATAGCCCGCTCGCGTGAGTCGATCGACGAGATGATCCCACGACTCGTCGCCGGGCAGGCCCGGGTCGACCACGGCGATCCCACGTTCGTCCTCGAGCAGATAGCAGTTGACATGGCCGAGGCCCGGCATGCTGATCGGCAGCTGGGTGCGCACGATGCCGGGCGCGACTTCGGTCACGTCGGTGGTCGCCTGCTCCTGCTCCTGCTTGGGGGGCCGCCTGGGCGATGACTCGTCGCCCGCGTCAGGCGATGCCAGCTGATGGCCGTGTGTGTGATCGTGTGAATGATCGAGTGTGTGATCGTGCTCCATGGTGTCGACTCCCCAGATCGGCGACGAGCGCAGATCAGCCGACAGCGAGCAGGTCGACCACGAAGACGAGCGTCTCGTTCGGAGCGATGACGCCGCCGGCACCGGCAGCGCCGTAGCCCATGTGGGGCGGAATGGTCAGCCGGCGACGACCGCCGACCTTCATGCCTTGGACACCGTCGTCCCAGCCCTGGATGACCTGGCGACGACCGAGACCGAACCGGAACGGTTCCATACGATCCCACGACGCATCGAACTGTTCGCCCGTCGACCACGACACGCCGACGTAGTGCACGGTGACGTCCTGGCCGACAACCGCTTCGTCGCCGTCGCCGACCGTCTCGTCCTCGATCAGGAGACTCGACGGCGGAGTGTCTTCAGGAATGGTGACCTCAGGCTTTCGCATGTGCGCCGAGGCTAGCGGTGCACCATCACGGTGGCGGCCTCGGGGTCGCCGGCGTACCCACCGACGTCGAGTGTGTACTCGCCGTGCTCGGTGATCCACTCACCGCCAACTCGAACGTCGAGCATCGACCAGTCGAGTTCGATCTCGACGTCGACGGTCTCACCCGGGCGGACGTCGGCTCGCGCGAACCCGACGAGCCGTCGTTGCGGACGCTCCCATTCGCTGTGGGCGATGCCGGCGTGGGCGAACACGACCGGACGCAGCGGCCGCCGCGTCGGATTGTGGACCGACACGACGATTGTGGTCGGGTCGGTCAACTCGGCGCTCAGCACGCCGACCGACCCCCAGCCGAGTCCCCATCCGAACGGAAAGTGAGCGGCACGGCCGTCTCGGTCGAGTTTCCACTGGCCGTGGAACAGGTCATAGGTGATCTCGGTCGCGTCGCGGTCGAAGTGCGCCAGATGCGCCGGATCGGTCGGCACGACGAATGGGAGCCTGCCGGCCGGCTCGACCTCGCCGACGATCACATCGGCCAACGCCGATCCGCCCTCGACACCCGAATACCAGGTCATCAGCACTGTGCGCGCCATCAACGCCCACGGCATCACGACCGCCGACCCTCCCACCACGACGACCACGACATCGTCGTTGACCGCAGTAGCGGCCGCAATCAGTGACTCGTCTTCCTCAGACAGGCGCAGCGAGGTCCGGTCACCGCCCGGCGCCATCCGATCGACACCGCCCGACGTCGCTGTTGCCGGTGGTCGCAACGGTCCGGGGGGCGCCGTCCAGGTGACATCGGCACCCAGCGTCGGATGGTCGACGGGTGGGAAGATCGACCGTCCGAGCACGTCGGCGCCCGCCGCTTCGATGCACTCGCCTTCGTCGGCCTTGGTGTAGCCGACGACCACCACGACCACATCGGCCCCGACGGCGATCGAGGCGTCGGCCTCGGCATGATCGACCCGCTCGGAACCGAAACGAGCGCGCAGCCCGTCGAGAACGGTCACGACCTCCGACGCCCTCACATCGCTCGATCCGCCATCGCCGAGATTCCGCACCGCCGCCAACCGCCCGAGCACGGCCACCCGGCCGATCGAGGCCGCATCGAGCGGCAGCAACGAACCCTCGTTGCGCAGCAGCACTGTTGACGCAGCTGCGACCTCTCGGGCGAGCATCCGATGATCGTCACAGCCCACGACGTCGATCGGCGGTTGGCGTTCGAACACGGACGAGAATCTCAACAGGGTCGCCACGATCCGCTGGACCGCCCGGTCGATGTCGTCCGGCGCAAGCGTGCCGGCCGCCAAGGCCTCGGGGAGCGCCACCGCTCGTTGCTGGCGGAACGGCATCTCGATGTCGAGGCCGGCCGAAACCGATCCAGCTGGATCGCGCAGTCCGAAGATGAAATCCGAAGTCACGAAACCGTCCCATCCCCACTCGTCGCGCAAGATCTCGGTGAGCAGGTGCCCGTTCTCGCCGCACCAGTCACCATTCACCGAGTTGTAGGCGCTCATCACCGAGGCCACGCCACTCGCAGCCACCCGCTCGAAATGAGGGAGATAGACCTCGTGGAGCGCACGTTCGTCGACCGTGACGTCCACGGTGAACCTCGCGTTCTCCATCGAGTTGAGTGCGAAGTGCTTCATACACGCCATCACGTGACGCTGCAGACCGGCGACGAACGCTGACGCCATCACGCCCACGTGATGCGGATCTTCCCCGTAGGTCTCCTGGGCCCGCCCCCACGCGGGGTGACGAAGCAGGTTCATGCACACCGCCCCGGTGTAGGTGGCACCGCTTGCCCGCAACTCGGCGCCGATCGCGTCGCCGATTCGCGTCTCCAGGTCGGGATCGAAACTCGCGCCGCGGGCCATGCTGACAGGGAACGCAGTCGCATCGCCGACAACGCAGCCTCGGGGCCCGTCGGCGAAATCGATCCCGGGAACACCCAGGCGCTCGACGCGTGCGGCGGGCCACGGGTGGCGGTAGTAGCCACCTGCGGTCATGTCGATCAGGCCGGGCCAGAACGGCGTGTCACCGTCCAGACAACCCAACCGCTCCTCGATCGTCATCTGCGCGACGAGCGCTACAGCCTCGAGATGATGATCGCCGCCGGTGCGAACTCGGGCCGCAGCCTCTTCGAACGGTGTCGACATGGCGCGACCTTGCCACACGGGCCGGCGGGGTCCGGCTCTCGGGGACCGACTCGACCCGTGTCTGCTGGCAGACTGCCGAGATGCCCGGCGCCTTTCTGCACCCGTTCGCGAAACCGACACGAGAGCGGTTCATCACGATCGCTCGCGGCGAAGGTGCGCGGCTGTGGGACGCCGACGGCAACGAACTCGTCGATGCGATGGCCAGCCTCTGGTATTGCCAAGTCGGCCATGGCCGACGTGAGATCGCCGACGCGGTCGCGGCCCAGATCTCGACGATCGAGGCGTACTCGTGTTTCGATCCGTTCACGAATGCGCCCGCAGATGCGCTCGCCGAGCGGATCGCTTCGCTGACGCCGATGCCCGATGCCCGGGTGTTCTTCGCCGGGTCCGGCTCGGAGGCGGTCGACTCGGCGATGAAGCTCGCACGGCTCGCTCACGTGCAAGCCGGCCACCCCGAGCGGCGCCTGATCATCTCGCGTGTCCGCGGCTACCACGGCACCAACTACGGCGGCACGAGCGCGCAGGGAATCGAACTCAACCGCGTGGGGTACGGCGAGCTGCTCGCCGACGTCGTCCAGGTCCCGAGCGACGACATCGAAGCGCTGTCGATCCTGATGGCCGAGCAGTCCGATCGGCTGGCCGCGGTGATCACCGAGCCCGTGCAGGGCGCCGCCGGCGTGTTCCCGCCGATCGACGGGTATCTCGCCGAGACGCGTCGGTTGTGCGATCAACACGGCGCGTT
>Ga0307379_10009992_pt1 | contig 12624 bp, 29 predicted proteins | sample UN2MG_FD_202237 | JGI IMG/M metagenome (GOLD analysis project Ga0307379, IMG submission 202237) | Soil microbial communities from Risofladan, Vaasa, Finland - UN-2 | ecosystem: Environmental > Terrestrial > Soil > Coastal area > Acid sulfate soil | place: Finland: Risofladan, Vaasa | collected... | reverse complement strand
AAGTTGATTCACCAAAAGCTGCACCAAATGCTCTGTTGGCAGCAGTGAAACTTGAAAGCCTTGGAACTGAAACAGTCTTAACACCTTTAGCTGCAAATGCAGAATAGTCTGTTAAGAAAGGAAGAATCTTCATTGATGCTTGAAGTTCTCTTTGTACGAGTGAAATAATCAAATTGTTTTTTGTGTTTGGTAAAGTTTGGGCCATTTTAATACTCCGTTATTTTAAACCTTTCTCTTGCGCGTCCATTTGCACAATCATACTTTCTAATTCTTTTACAGACATTTTAGAAAAGTCTTTAGGTTTATCGTTTAAATCGTCCACGTAGTTAGGCGGTAAATCGCTAGTAGGTGGAACTGTTTTTCTAAATAAAAAATTCAAATTGTTCTTTTTAGCTTCAATTAACCTTTTTAAATCTTCTGAATTTACGTTGTAATTATCCCCGATTTCTAAAGAATTAAAATCATCTTTCTCAAGTAGCTTAATAAAAGCATCACCGTTTACACAACCTTGTTTAGCGGCTTCCTCTTTTACTCTTGCTGAAATAACAGAATAAGCATAAGTATTTCGTTCTGCTTTTCTGCCTTCCTGTTCATCTTTAAGGCTTTTACGAAGTGACTCAATTAATTCGTCCTTCTTACCTTGCGCTGCTAATTTATCTTGTTCTTGCAAAGTAATCTGGCTTCTAACTTGATCCAATTCGTCCTTTAGCTTTTTTTGAGCTGCAAGCAACTCTCTATTTTTAGCTAGTACACCTTCTGGATTTACAACTTGTTCGTTGTCAGATTTGTCGTTGACTACTTCTGTTTGGTCGTTGACCTGTGTTTGTTCCATTCTAATAGCTCCTTATTGTTAGTGTCAAGCGTCACTTGATTGATTTCAATAACGCTTCTTTTATTCTTTTAACTATTTTATCTGTTCTGTTTCTTGAAATATTAACAATATCTCTTTTAGGTAAACTAGCATTACCTTTAGAATGTATCTCTGCAAGTTTCTTGTTTCCAACTTTCGCAGAACCCTTAGTGTTTGAACCATCTTTATTTTTATAAGGCTTTCTTTTACCAGTTGCTTCAATTGTTATATTTACTGATTTTGCTAAGATTTTAACATTAGATTTTATTGAATCAACTAACTGGCCTGAAAAGGTTAGTGCTGATTTTGTAGGTGAAAAACTAGAATCTGTACTGTTGTACTTTGCCATCTTTCTTCTTTTATCAATAGTCGATTTTGCTAATGCTTTAAAAGGTTTGCCAGTTGCAGGTGAAGTTCCGTCTTTGATTTCATCTTTTAAGTCATCTAGTAATTCGTCACCTATAACTTTTGTTTCATCTAAGAATTTTTGGAACTTTCTTCTTAGGCTTGCTTCCAGTTTTAGAAGTCCTTTTATTTTTACCTTGGCCATTATAAACCTTCCAAGAATTGCCTTAGTGCATCTGTTTCTTCAACAGTGAACCTAGTGCTACTTGATCTTTTAAATTGGTTTATAGCTTCTTTGGCTTCGTCTAATATTCTTTTCTTAAATTTTCCACCAGAAGAATCATCAGGTAGCCATTCTCTTTGAGGTAAAGTATCACCTACGTTATGATTGTAACCTTTCTTGATTTGTAATTCTTCTGTGAGTTCAAATGTTATACTTGATCTAGTGGTATCTATCTGAAGGTTGTTTAACATTGCATCTGTGAACTGAAGATCAGCAATACCCTTACCACCGTTAGCAACTTTATGTTTTTTGTAATCCTTAGATAAACCTTTCTTATAACTACCACCTGAAACTGGTGAGTTTTGACCATTTAGATATTCAGTGACTCTATTTAATATTACTTGACCAGCAGTTTCTAACGCTTGTTCTTTATCATCAGCTGGTACACCAGTTGTATCCAATTCAAGAGTATATGACATCTCATCTAGTGAAATAGGCATTAAACAACCTTGTTTAATTATTCTTCTAAATCCATTTCTAAAGTTTCAGGTTCTACAAAATCATTAACTGGAAATTTAGTCACATCGACTTTAGGTTTCACTAATTGTTTATGACTCATAACCCTTTCAAGAAACTCAACAGCTTCTTCTTCGTCCATTGATTTTTCTTCCATGATATACATAATCGCAGATGTTAAACCTAATTCTTCTTCTCTTGAAAATACATCTAGTTTTTCTGCATCTGTTTTAACCATTTCAGGGCGTGAGAACTCAACCATAACTTCTGATTCGTCAGGTAGTTCAGCAGTTTTATATTTATCATCTAATTGGTCTGTATCTCTCAAAGTGTTATGCCATAACTTTATTAACTTATATAATTGTGATTCAACATTATGGAATAAGTTAAAATCATCTTTTGTAACTTCAAACTTTTCTATTAATGCTAATAATCTTTCTATACCAGAATTATAAGTGTTGGTGTTTTCACCATTGGCAATTACAGAAGTATCCAAACCTTTAGAGGAAAGATAATTAGCTAACTGTGTTTTTGCAACTTCAAGTGTGCCCATTAAGTCAGGAGAAGGTGAAACAAATTGGAATTTAGTTTCAACATCCGAATTAGGTTTTTGTGGAATCTTTAATATTCTTGATGGCCCTATTCTAATTGATTGAACCATTAAATCAGGTTCACCACTAAGAACAGCTTGTGACCAACCCTGCATGCGAGTGATGTATCTTATATCAGACCATAAAGCGTTCCAATCAACTGTAAAATCTGTGTCTGCATTTTCGTACGAAACATAATAAGTCCAATCTTTATCCTGCGCTATATCTATAAAAGGAAGGTTGTCACCCAAAGGATTGTCTATATCTTCTGTATTTGTTAAAACCTTTCCTTGACCATTCATTACATAATTCAACGGTCGAACTTCATTAATTTTCTTTGACCAAAGATTGTATTTCCTCATTGAAGACTTCCAATCATCTTGGTCTGCTATGTTTTGATTAACACCATCTGGCATTGTAGGTGTACTTGTTTGCGAAACACCATTGTTGCCTGTAGGTGAAGAATCTGAATAAGTATTAATTAAATTAGATCGATCAAACGTGCTTATTAAATATGCCCATGCTCTTTCAGGGAATGATGGATCAGGTAAAGCATCATACTCATGTTGTTTAAACACTCTCATTTGCAACTTACCTTCAAATGGCAATACTTGAACTAAGTTTTGTCCTTGAAGTTTATACAATTCATTAGCTTTTAATAGCTTTTGATTTGCCAACATATCTTTATAAATTAATTTAACAGTATCTTCTTGCGCTGGTGTTAGGTTTGTAAAAACTCTTTTAGGCGCATCTTGGTAAATAGTTGCTTGCTGCTTAACAACCCTTCTTGAGATATTAATAGAGTCAACTATAGGCATTTCTTTAACTGTGTTTACATCAAACTCACTTTCAAGTTTTTCATAAACGTATTGGCGTATTTTGTTTTGAAAGATTCTATATTCTTTTAATGATCTTCTTTTGCGACCTTTATTTTCGTCTGTTTCAAGTTCATTAATTAGTTTAACTCTGTTATCCTTGTTCAATAAGTCCATTTATCTTCCTTGAGTTGTCATTGTAAAAGGTGCATTATCAACTATTGGGTATCTCCACCAAGCAACATAACCAAGAGCATCTGAAATATGTGTTAGCAATGGGTCTGTTTTTTGATCTAAATCTGAACCTTTCCATGTTACTTTCTCTAAATCATTAATAAGTTTTTTGCATTTAGGTGAAATTATAATGCGCCCTTTACTTAATAGTCTATTCATATTATTGACTCTGTCAAAAACGTATGGGTTTCTAGTTGGTTTAACTGTAAATCCTTCATTTCTCAACATTGTTAAATCAGATTGACCAGATGTTTTCCTATTCTTGGCGGTTGAATCTGGAATTATGTGTGCACCACCGTAACCACGTTTAATTAAATTAAAGCAAGCTGATGGTGTATCTGAATTTCTTTCAAAATATTCATCGAAAACATAAATCTTATTATCAAAAAACTGAACAAGAACACCACAAAAAGGATCAACGTTAAAATCTAAACCGACAAAAACAGTTCCATTTTCCTGTTTGCATTCTTGAACGTTTAATTCTTGATCGAATGTGTAATATACTTGACCATCTGCTGCATCTATAAATTCACCAAATTCAAACCTTGCCCTTTCATCTGGTGACAAACCTTCTAATATTTCAAAATACCCTTCATCAATATTTTCTTTATTATCTTCTGGGTTCATTAATAAGCTGGCGTATCTTTCTTTCTTTACGGCCAAACCAGTTTTTGGATTAATCCCTCTAATAAACAACTGGTAACTCCAATGTCTTTTAACAGGTGGATTTTCATCAAAATATGCTTTTTTAATTAAATCGTTTTTTTCTGCTAGTCTTGTCATTCCCATTTCAATACCTGCATAAGATATTTGAGAACTTTCATTGAAATATAAAGTTGAATATTCGTTACCTAGAATTTTCTCCATTTGCTTTTCATTATCTAGACCGCCTATCCATATTTCTGAACCATTAGAAAGCTTTATATAGAAGTCCTGACTATTCCATTTGCACTGTAGATCGGGAAAGCATAACAGCATAACTTTTGGAAGTGTATCTAACCAGATAGATTTTTTAACAGCATTGAATTTTAATCTTAATATACAGTGTCTTGATTTAACCTTAGATGCTCTAATTATGATTGCATAAATTAATATAAAGGTCTTGCCCGATCTTGAACCACCGTAAAGCATTATATATTTAGCAATACCAGCTAGTAACTGCGTTGCCTTTATTTGCTTTGGTGTTTTTTTAAATTCTTGAATCAAAGATTTTCATCTTCTTTTTTAATTTTTATTTCATTTACAAAACTAGTAACTTCTTGCTTATCCTGTTGACCTAAATGCTGCTTACCAAGCCAGATTAACAAAGCCACATTCCCCTGCATTGCTACGTCATATTGTTTTTGTAACAACTTCATTCTCATCTTAGACATTTTTCTATCTCTATATTCTGAGAACGTGCAATTATATTCTTCTCTAATTCTTTTTTGAATTGAATCGTCTGACATTTCACACATTTCAGAGCAATCAATTAACCTTGCACCAAACTGTAAAATGCTATCTATAAGCTTCCAATCTAACTCTTTTTTTGGTCTACCAATATTATTTGTCATAAATCACCGTTTAATAACTCGTTATATTTTTGACCCGTTGATTCTAAAACAGCTTCTTTGCCTGTAAACTTTTGCCAGCGGTTTATAATTACGTCGCAGTAATGCTCGTCTAATTCCATGCCGTACCATTTTCCTCTCCTTCGTTTTCGTTGTACATAATTGTACCTCCTAAATTTAATTTTTATTTAAACCTTCAACCCCTCTGACTAAGCGGTCTTTAGTTCTCTTTTCTTGCCACATCAGAGCTTCTTCCAGCTTAGTGATTGTTATAGAATTTTCCCTACATGGGAATTTATCATTGAAATATTTTAATTGCCCTAAAGCAACAGTTATAAGATCAGTGAACTGACATCTATTTAAGTCGCCGCCCTCGCTGGCTGGCTTAGTAAGCATATTAAAAGAAAGAGACTCAACGTCTTTTCTAACAAAAATATTAAAATTAGGCCTGATCTCTGACTCAAACCATTTATAATCCATAGCCCCCGATTCATTAAATTTCTCAGGATACTTTTCTCTCAATTCGTCCATAACACAAATTGGCTTTCCATTAACTTCTTTCAAATATGTGATTGATTCCATTGTCATTTTAATTACTCCCTTATTTTTTTATTAAACATTATTTAATTTTTACTTAAACCTTCTTTTATTTTCTTTGCGTCCAATTCTTCAAGATACAAAGAAAAAGAAGCCTCTTTTAAACTCTTCAATGCGTCTCTTTTAAAAACGGAATATTTATCCTTTGCTTGCTCGGACAAAAGCGCCTCGACAACATCAATAATTTCCGCAATCTTATAACCATTACTGCCCAACATTTCAATATCTAATTCAGGCCCTAAATCTAAAAAGTCCTGATTAATTTGACCAATATCTAACTGTGACCATTCAGCGATTGCATTATCCGCGACTATATCAGCATATTCCTGTGCCTCATCTTCATATTCTTGATAATCAACTGCCACCTGTTGCCAATTTAATTTCTGCATAGCGCACAATCTTCCATGGCCCTTTGTTACAAAGCCAGTTCTTTTGGAAATAACAATAGGTGATCTTTGACCTTGATAGTCAATTATTTCAGATAGTCTTAATATTTGTTCATCACTATGTTTATTAGGGTTCTTAGGATTAGGAACAACCTTATGAATGTCTATAAGACCACTATATGCGCAATTAAATTTCATTTTATTTCGTTTGTTAAGAAGCCGTTAGCTTTCATTGATGTGCCTTTAGTCGTTGACTTACTAAAGGATAGTCTGATTACTTAAAAGGTGTCAACTTTTTGACTTTATTTATAACTTCTATTTTTGGCATTTAAAACCTCGTAAGTGTTTACAATCTTGTAATTCAACTTAAAAACCCATTTACATTTTCTGCATATATTTTTTAAATCAACTGGGAACTCATTTGTCGATTTTGTTTCTTTGCATTTAATGCAATGTAATTTTCTTTTAAAGGTCGGCATTTGTTAACCATTTTTTATATTCAGCAAATGCTTCCCCGTAGCCCTCCCAATTATCAACGCCATAACTTTCTAAAAAGTCCAAAAAAGCTAACTCATTATTTAATTTTTTTATTTCTTCTTCAAGTTCACTTATTTTCATTTCGTAGTGATCGCTCATACTATTCCTTTATTAAGCAGTTATCTGTGCTTATCTCTTTTAATTGTTCATATTTGATAGTTTTATTTTTATTCCAATAAAAGGCTTTGACTTTATACCTACCACTAAATTCACCGTAACACTTAATTACTTGAATTTTTAAATAACAATTTGGGTGATAGTACCAACCTTTAATCATTTTATTCCTTAATTAATTTACATAAAGGTTACATAAATATTACGTAATTTTACTTATTTTCTTTCGTAATCCCACCAATATATAATTCTGGTAATGGTATACACAACAGCCATTGAAATAAGAATTGCATTAATACCTAAAAATACAGCTTCTCCTAGTTCGCTTTTAATTATATTTCTATTGGGGCAATCCTTGTTTTCTATTAATCTGGCGGCATAAAAAATATTACTCATTTTTTCACCACTTGGTTTTTTGCCAGTAAGGACATATTCTCCATTAAGTTTCTTACTTCACATTCAAGTTTGTAAATTTTATCTCTTTGAAATTCAATAACATCTTTATCTTGACTTATTTCCACCTCGGAACTTAATTCAAAAAGGTCTGACAATTCGCTTTTACGTTCATCATGAATGCATTTGGCATGACTGTAAAAAGGGCCATAACCATCTGAACCATCTCTTGTTACAGCTTTTTTGCAACCTTTTTGCTTGTGTGCCCATTTGACAAAATCATAATGTTTACACATTTTACAAATATTCATTTTTCACCCCTTGGATTTTCTTTAAGCCAATTATCCGCATGCTTTTTAACGAATTTTAATAAACCTTCACCTAAAATTACATGATCTAATGAACTGCTTATTTTTGAAATTGTCATTCTCGCGCTCTCAAGTTGGTTTTTTACTTTTTCATAAGCAGCAATAGAAACATAATTAGCAGGTTCGCCAACTTTAGGAATATATTGCTTTATTTCTTTTATCTGGGTTTTTAGCTTCTCATTTTCTTCTTTGAGTTGAGAAATTTGAGAGCTTTGTGCATTTATTTTGTAAAAAAGATCAACTTGATTACATTCACTCAATAAATTATGGTCGTCTTCGCAGATATTACAAATTCTAGCCTGTATTTGTATTTCACTCATCTTCACACTCGTTTTTTTATTTTTCTGCCAAACAATCACCGTTAGTATTATAATTATCAAAAGCATATTTACATGTGTCTCTTGCTGTACAATTAATACATGTGACCCATGTTAATTTTGATTGTTCTTTTTTCAACTTCTCATTTTCTTCTTGTAGTTTTATATTTTCATCAATCAAATTAAATAAACTTCTAATTTCTTTATTCCTAAAAGCGTGGATACCATAAGTTCTATGCTTTCTTAAGTTGTGCCCATTTACTTTCTTATGGTCTTCATAGCCTTTATCAGTAAGAAATACATTTTCAGTTTCCCAATAATAACCTTCTCTATATGCCTTTATGTTTTTAAGTATTTTGCTCGTTAATTCATAACCATTATCAATGAAAAAATTTATCATTTCTTTTTTTGTGTCGGTTGTGTGATAATCACCTGTATAATGCTCAACAAATTTATCCTCAACGCCCCCACAATCATATTCATCATGTGCGATATAAGTTCTTTTTTCCTGCAATAAAAGCAAATATGGTTTTGCTGTAGCTCTATTATCGTTACTTAATAATCTATCTTTTAATTCTTGTGCTGTATAAATTTCACTCATCTTTCGCACTCTCAAGTTGGTTTTTTAACTTCTCATTCTCTTCTTTGATTTGAGAGATTTCTTTTCTATACCTAAATTCATTTTCAATTAACTCATTCATTCTTTTATGTTCAGGGAATAATTGATCTTTCAAGCTAGATATTTCACCTAAAGGTAACTTAATAACAATATGGCTAGTATAGTGGTCATATCTTTTATCGTATTGCGCTTGCGAAAAAAGACTACACTCATTAACATTATTAATTGCATAAAAAGTAATTTCTTTATAGTCAGTCTTAGTGTTACTCATTTTCACACTCGCTTTTTAAATCACCTATAACCACAAAATCACTAGATAAAATTCTATGCCTTGTAAAATACGTACCTCTATCGTTAAACGGGTGTATTTCTCTCATTCGCCAATCACACAATTTTATTTGATCTAAATAAGGTGAATATGCTACTTTCCAATTTGCGTGATAATCTTCTTTTTCTATATTTTTTTGCATTTCTTTAAATTGATCTAGTGTCATAGTCATTCTTCACACTCCACTTCAAATTCACGAACGATTTTTTCTTTTTTAATTATTTCACAAAACTCCAAGTCATAAGAACTAATAGTAATGTCTCCATCTTTCCAAAAAAGTAGATAACTTTCAAATCTTTAATTTTTGTTTTCATTGTCGAACCCTCCTGCAGCAGTAATAGAAAAGCAAAATGTTATATTTGCAACTAGTACGCAATAGAATTTTAAAAATTTGTCATCAGATAAATACAAACCATACCCACAAGTTGAGTAAATTAAAATCGCTAAAATTAATATATTTCTATTTTTTGTTTTCATTTATTATTCCTTTCTTCCTTTAATTTTAATAATATTGCCACTCATAAGACCACCCTTTCACTCTTTTTAAATTTTGTTTTCATTTAATTTCCTCTAAGAATATCCATCCATACCCTGTTAAATTATTTGCACTAATTCTATGTCTCATTTTAATATGTCTTGGTACTAGCCATGCAATAATCCATTGGCCGCTAAAAAAACTATAATATTCGTAAGTCCCATCTGGATAATGTAAATGTAACTCAGTACTAGAATGCATCCATAGTTCAGGATATTTCTGTACTTCTCTAGGTTCTTTTGTTTTCATTTAACTTCCTTCTGTTTTTTGAACTCTTTATTAAGCATGTCTTTTATTTCTAATAATAAATTTCTTCTAAAGTGTTCTAGTTTTGAATCAAATTTGCTTTCAATATCTTTTTTTATTTTCTTTGATAAGTCCTTCCACTCATTAATGTCTAAAATATCGCCTAAATAATAAAGGTCACTGGAAAGATCATCTAGTTTATCACCTATCTTTTTTAAAAATTTCATAATACTCCCTTACTTTACTAACCAAAACCAGAACCAGAGCCAGAACCATCGCCAGAACCATCACCAAAACCAGAACCAAAACCAAAACCAGAACCAGAGCCAAAACCATCGCCAGAGCCAGAGCCAGAGCCAGAACCAAAACCAGAACCAAAACCAGAGCCAGAGCCAGAGCCAGAACCAAAACCAGAGCCAGAACCAGAGCCAGAACCAAAACCAAAACCAGAGCCAGAACCAAGACCAAAATTTAACTTTTCCATATTGCTACCTTGTCTATTGTTTTTTTCGCTTTTTCAGTAACATCTAAAATTTCAATGGCCTCAGTTAAAATAAGTCTATCTACTTCTTCTGGAAATTTACACTTTTCGGGCTGACTCGTGCCTGACTGTGCAAACTGGCTTAAGGTGCTTGAACCATACCACTGATAAAAACGCCTAGCTTTTAATAGCTCAACTTCTTTGCCTTCCCTTCTTTTTAAATAACCTGCATGCACACCTGCCGAATATGTCCGAACTATTACATAATCAAGCCCATTTAATTGCTCTGCTTTTTTATCTTGTAATTGATCTTTCCTGACATACTCGACATTGTTAATTGTAATTGTTTGAATTTTTTCTTGCATTTTATTCTCCTTTTATTATTGTTGTTGTTAAGCTTTTAAAGAATTTCATTTTATTATTCCTTATTCTTCTTTCTACTACATTTTATTTTGTGCTTTCTTTATTAAATCCAACAAAACATCAGACATTCTTTCATCGTCTGTATTGCCTGTTTTTCCCATTTGCGAAACAATGCCTAATAGTATGGTGAGAATTATCTGTATTTGTATTTGTATTTTTAAAATAGTCATTTAAACACCTTCCTGTTTTGCAAATCAATTACTTGGTCACTCTCTTTACTTAAAGGTATTACACGTTCCTTAGCATCAAACATCATGGAATAAATAATTATGTAACCATTTCTAGTTTTCATAAGGGCTTTTCTTTTTGTCATATTCTTATTATCGAAAACACAAATATCACCATAATCCAAAGTAGCTCCTAAATGTTTTTCTGCTATCGTTGCCAGTGACTTGAAACTAAAAAGCATATTTACGTCTTTCGTGTAAAATACTTTATTACTAATTTTTGCTTGTGGTATTGGTATCAAACTTGAATAATTCATTTTTCTTCCCCTAAAATTTCTTCTGATCTATGACTCTTATGTGCGTAAGGCAATAACATTTTCTGCATTTCTTTTATTTCCTCATTCTCGCATTTCATCGAACAGATAAAAGCAGCTAACATGCGTGGAAGTTTTTCGTCTACTATCCAGTTAATTCCGCCGCACCATAAAGGGAAGCAAGAAAAATCTAAATTCGCATTTCTTAAATCCGCATCTCTCAAATCCGCATCTCTCAAATCCGCATTTCTTAAATCCGCATCTCTCAAATCCGCATTTCTTAAATTCGCATCTCTTAAATCCGCATCTCTCAAATCCGCATTTCTTAAATCCGCATTTCTTAACCCCGCATCTCTTAACCCCGCATATCTTAAATTCGCACTTCTCAAATCCGCATCACTTAAATCCGCACCACTTAAATCCGCATCACTTAAACTTTCAACTTCTAATAATATTCTATCTGTAACTTTGTGTTTAACCTGTATCACCTCATTAACTCCCTAACGTGTTCGATGTTATCAGTTATAATCACTAGAAATTTACTATTTTTAGGTAGTTGCATTTGAGTAAATGTAACTGGTCTTTCTACTTTTGGTGTAACTTTAACTTCCACTGACTTTACTTCTTTAGTAACCCTAAAATTAGGGTCGTTATAAAGTTTCATTGCCTTTTCTAAGTGCGTACTTTTAACACCACCACTCTTAGCATACCAACCATAGACTGTGCTTGGTGTAATTCCTAACCTTCTAGCGATTTCTGCTTTTGATAAACCTGTTTTCTCATATAACATTTCAATACTTAATTCCATCTTTCTTCTCCTTAGTTGGTTTATTTTTTTAAATAATATTTTCTTCTTCTAAATATTTTATTCCCAATTCAGTCGCCCTTGCATACCCTACGGTATCAAGATCATGGGTGCATAAATAATAAACAATATCTGTTAACATTTTTATTTTTACCTCATTAGCCAAATCTTTAAATGTTTTAGCTGTTGTTATATGTGATAACTCTAAAAATAGTTTATTTATAATTTCCAGCTCCATCTTTCTTCTCCTTAATTGTTTTAATTTTATAACCACGTTTATTTAAAACGCTTATTATCTCATTATAAAAACCTATTAATATTTCTGTTGTCTGCATTTCATATCTGTTTTTAATAGTAGAACCAGTTGCTCTATAGTTCCTTGCTAAGATTGCATTACATGGCCTGCAATAAGGGCGAAGGCCATCTTTAAGTAAACGACTCATATTAAATTCAGATATATTTTTATCTTGACCACAATACCTACATTGTTTCATTCTAATACCTAGTTTATGCTTTATTAATTTTAGATTTTAATTCTTTAAACACACTTAATGAGTCCACTTCTATTATTACAACTTCGTCTTTATTTTCCGATGAATAACTCCCATTTTCTAAACAATAATCAATATAAGTTTTTGGATCAGTGTGAATACAATTTAAATCTTTTAACATTTTTTCAGTAACTAAATCTTTGTGAATAAATTCTCTAAACATAAATACTCCTCTATAATTTTAAGACTATTTATTATATTATTACTGTATATATGTAAATAAGTTTTATAAGATATTTTAAGATTAATATTTGGTGGTAATTTTATCGCTATATAAAGATATGTTTTTCTACTTTGATTTTGGCGTGTTTAATTCATTT
>Ga0307379_10009990_pt1 | contig 12626 bp, 10 predicted proteins | sample UN2MG_FD_202237 | JGI IMG/M metagenome (GOLD analysis project Ga0307379, IMG submission 202237) | Soil microbial communities from Risofladan, Vaasa, Finland - UN-2 | ecosystem: Environmental > Terrestrial > Soil > Coastal area > Acid sulfate soil | place: Finland: Risofladan, Vaasa | collected... | reverse complement strand
CTGCATAGTCAATTCCTTGCCGGCGCGGAGTATCTTCAAAGTAAGTGCACTGCCTGCCTTGCTCTGGGCAACAAGGTTTCGCAGGCTGCTTACATCTTTCACTTCCTTGCCGTTAAATTCAACAATAATATCGCCGCGCATAATACCGGCCTTTGCTGCCGGGCTATCTTTTACGACATCACTGACCAGGGCGCCCTTTGATTTTTTGAGTCCGAACTGCTGGGCAAGTTCCGGTGTCAGTTCCTGGATGGTAACGCCGATCCACCCTCTGGTAACCTTTCCCTTCTGGACAAGCTGATCCATGACCGAGCGAACCATATTGCTCGGCACGGCAAACCCGATGCCCTGATATCCACCGGTTCTGGAAAATATTGCCGTGTTGATCCCGATCAGCTCACCCTTAATGTTTGCCAGTGGTCCGCCGGAATTCCCGGGATTGATGGCGGCATCCGTCTGGATAAAGTCTTCATAATCAGCAATGCCGACATTTGCCCTTCCAACGGCACTGATAATTCCCATGGTGACAGTATTGCTTAACCCATATGGGCTCCCTATGGCAAGGACAAATTCACCGACCTGTAACTTATCGGAATCACCCCATGAGAGAACTGGGAGATTGCCGGCGTCAATGCGGATTATGGCAACATCTGTTTTTGAATCTACACCCACGATGCGGCCCTTGAACATCCTTTTATCGAAAAGCGTTACCTTTATTTCATCCGCCTTTTCAACAACATGATTGTTCGTGATGATATATCCGTCCGGTGAGACAATGACTCCGGAGCCGAGACTTCTCTCTTTCCATTTTTTTGGCGCACCATACTCATGAAAGGGATTGAAGAAATCAAGAAACGGATCATCAAAAAAAGGGCCGGTGTCTCTCCGAACAACCTTGGTTGTAGAGATATTTACCACAGAAGGTGAAACCGTATTGACAATCTCCGAGAATGCCTTGCCGGTTTCCATGATCTGGCGGGGCACATGTGGGGTAATGGGAGACGGCAGATACCTGCTCTGCCCGGTAAGTTTGCCGAGGGTATAGAACGCCAGGCCTCCTAAAAGAAATCCAAAGAGGAGGATCATAATCCCGACAAAAATTTTCTTTTTCACGACAACTCATTATAATAATGATATTAATGACTTGTAAAGTGGCAGGCCTTGACCAAATACTCTGCATTGTGCTAATTTCCAAAGTCCGGCTAATCTGTATAACTATAATGAATAAAAATTCTTCAGGGAGGAATTTTCATGCTAAAACGCTATCTCCTGGCACCTGGCCCGACACCGGTGCCGGCAGAAATATTACTGTCAATGGCAGCGCCGATCATCCATCACCGTTCCCCTGATTTTCTTCCTGTACTCGACTCGGCAAAGAAGGGGCTCCAGTGGCTCTATCAGACAAAGAATGATGTACTCATCCTGAGTTCAACGGGTACCGGCGGAATGGTAGGTGCTGTGAAGAACTTTTTCAATCAGGGTGATGAAGTCCTCGTCGTCAACGGCGGTAAATTTGGAGAACGATGGACAAAGATCTGTCAGGCTTACGGCCTCAAAGTTGAGGAAATCGTTGTTGAATGGGGGTATGCGGTCAAGCCTGAAGAGGTTGAGGAAAGGCTCAAAAAGAATAAAAATCTCAAGGGGGTTTTTGTCCAGGCCTCCGAAACCTCAACCGGTGTATATCATGATATTCAAGCGCTTTCTTCGATTGTCAGAAAACACGAAGACACGTTATTTATCGTTGATGCCATCAGTGCTCTGGTAGCGCATGATCTGAGAACCGATGAATGGGGAATAGATATCATGGTGGGCGGCTCACAGAAAGGGGTCATGCTTCCGCCTGGCATCGCTTTTGTCAGCGTGAGCAAGAAGGCCTGGGAAAAAGCGGAAACCTCCAATATACCTAAATTCTATTTCAACTTTAGGAAAGAACGGGAAAATCTTGCAAAGAACCAGACGAACTTCACATCTCCGGTTACCCTGATCATCGGACTGAATGCCGGCCTGAAGATGTTACAGGCAGAAGGTCTGGAGAATGTTTTTAAGCGGCACGAGAGGCTTGCCCATGCAACGAGAAAGGCTGTTCAGGCGATTGGTCTGGAGCTGTATCCGAAAGAATCCCCTGCCAATTCGGTAACGGCTATCATGACCCCTCCCGGTATCGATGGCCAGACAGTATATAAAAACCTTCGTGAGAAATATGGCATAACGGCCGCAGGCGGACAGGACAGAGCAAAAGGCAAGATCTTCCGGATTGCACATCTCGGATATTCAGACAGATTCGACATTATAACGGCAATTGCGGGGATCGAGATGGTACTGAAGGGGATGGGTTACCCGGTGACACTTGGAACAGGCGTGGCTGTTGCCCAGGCATTACTCATGGATTAGGGAGGACGAATGAAAGTTCTTATCAGTGACAACATATCACAAAATTGCATCGATATTCTGAAGAACGCGGGACTAACAGTTGATATTAAAGTCGGGCTGAAGCCCGAGGAACTCAAGGCATGTATAGGCGAATACCATGGTCTGGTGATACGCTCAGCGACAAAGGTCACCTCTGAGATCATAGATGCTGCCGGGAATCTGAAGGTTATCGGCCGTGCCGGTTCAGGACTGGATAATGTTGACAAGGTTGCCGCTACAAAAAAAGGCATCGTTGTCATGAATACCCCGGGCGGTAACACCATCACCACCGCAGAACATACCATCGCGCACATTGTTTCGCTTGCCCGGCTGATCCCCCAGGCCACGATATCAATGAAGACCGGCAAATGGGAGAAAAAGAAGTTCATGGGGGTAGAACTCTTCAACAAGACCCTCGGGGTTATCGGCATCGGCAATATAGGGAGTCAGGTCGCAAAAAGGATGCAGGCTTTCGGAATGAATGTCATTGCATACGATCCTTTCTTAAGCGAAGACACGGCAAATACCATGGGTGTTGAGAAGGTTGACATTAAGGAACTCTTCAAACGCTCTGACTTCATTACCATACATACACCCCTGACATCAGAAACAAAATATCTTATCAATAAAAAATCCATACGGATCATGAAAGACGGGGTCAGGATAATCAACTGTGCACGAGGCGGGATAATCAACGAAACAGACCTCTATGACGCCATTGTTTCAGGCAAAGTTGCAGGCGCGGCTCTCGATGTCTTTGAAAAGGAACCCCCTGAGAATAATCCCCTCCTCAGCCTTGATAATTTCATATGCACTCCCCATCTCGGCGCCTCGACAAAAGAAGCGCAGGAAAATGTTGCTGTTGCTGTTGCAGAACAGATCGTCGATTATCTCATTCATGGAACAATTCGTCATGCAGTCAATTTCCCGTCCATCCCTGCAGACCAGGTTGCACGGCTTCAACCGTATATAAATCTTGCAGAGAAACTCGGGGGTTTTGCTGCCCAGATGTTTGAAGGCGGCGTCACCGAAATAACGATCGAATACCGTGCAGATGCAGCGCAGATCAATACCGCTCCGGTTACTATTGCTGCGATTAAGGGTTTTCTTAACCCTATCCTGCTGGAAACAGTTAATTTTGTGAACGCACCTGTCATTGCAAAGGAAAGAGGGATAGAGGTCAAAGAGACCAAGAGCACTGATGAGGGCGACTATCAGAGCATGATTGCACTCAGAGTAAAGGCGAAAGGCAAGGAAAGTTATGTTGCGGGAACCCTCTTCAGCAAAAAAGATCCGCGTATTGTGTATATTGACGATTTCAAGGTTGAAATCGTTCCGGAGGGGGAGCTCCTCCTCTTATATAATAATGACAAACCGGGTGTCATAGGGAATATCGGGACACTCCTTGGAAAAAATCATATTAATATCGCCCGGATGCATTTCGGGAGAGAGCGCCAGGGAGGTATGGCTATCTCTGTTGTCAGTATCGATGCCCATGCATCACCCCAGATTATCGATCAAATCAAGAAGCTGCCGAATATCCTCTCGGTCAAGCAAATAAGTCTGTAGGCGAGGTGCCGGTATGCCAAATGTAGTCGTAGTCGGTTTACAGTGGGGTGATGAGGGGAAAGGAAAGATTGTAGATTTCCTTTCTGAAAAGGCGGATGTTGTTGCACGGTATCAGGGGGGACATAATGCAGGCCATACCGTCGTCATTAACGACGAGAAATTTATTCTGCATCTCATTCCCTCGGGAATACTCTATAAAGGCAAAAAATGTCTCATCGGAAACGGTGTCGTTATTGCCCCTGCTGCTTTAATCGAGGAGATTAACGGTCTCAAGGCAAGAGGCGTTGAGATCAACAGGAACCTCTTTATCAGTAAAAATGCCCATGTGATTATGCCTTACCATATGGCATTGGACAGGGAGAGCGAGAAACTCAGGGGAGATAGGAGTATCGGGACAACGGGAAGGGGTATCGGTCCAGCCTATTGCGACAAGATCGGGCGGACAGGCATACGGATGGCAGATCTCCTTGACCCAGCCATTTTTAAAGAAAAATTGAAGGCACACCTCTTTTACATCAATTTTCTCCTCGAAAACCTCTATAAGGCAGAAGCCTTTAAGGCAGATGATATATTTAATGAATATATGGGCTATGCAGAGAAACTTTCTGCTTACATCGCCGATACCGACATCATTATTAACAGAATTATTGCCGAAAAGGGAAATGTATTATTTGAAGGCGCACAGGGCACGATGCTTGATATCGACCATGGCACGTACCCTTTTGTAACCTCCTCCAATGCCATTGCAGGAGGTGCCTGCACAGGCCTCGGCGTTGGTCCTACAAAAATTTCCCGGGTGCTTGGTGTTGTAAAAGCTTACACAACCAGAGTGGGAAGCGGTCCTTTCCCAACAGAAATCAAGGATGCTCTCGGCGACACACTCAGAGAAAAGGGCGGGGAGTATGGCGCCACAACCGGCAGGCCGAGAAGATGCGGCTGGCTGGATATGGTAATACTCAGGCACTCTGCGCGGATTAACGGACTCACCGGAATTGCGCTTACAAAACTCGATATCCTTGACGGCCTCGATGTCATAAAAATATGCACTGCGTATCGGCATAAGGGAAAGATATATGAAGAATTCCCGAAAGAAATACCTGTATTTGAGGAATGTGAACCTGTGTATGAAGAAACAAAAGGATGGGACACCAGCACTCTCGGCACAAGGGATTTCACCAAACTGCCGCGGACCGCAAAAGCCTATATCAAAACAATCGAAAAAATGCTGGGCGTTAAGGTTCATATCATATCAACAGGCCAGAGGCGGGATGAACGTATCCTGCTCAAAGAGCAGTTTTAGTGGCGCGAGAGAGAGGGTATCAAAGACATCCGAGATTCACTAAGAGGCTTGAGGTAACATTCAGCTCAGGAGGCTTAAGCTATAAAGGTATTTTAAGCAACCTGTCGGCAAATGGCCTGTTTATCAGAACAAACCGTGGCTTTGCTCCGGGTACTGAAGTAGAAATCCAACTAATGATGCCCGGCGATAAGATTTCCTCGTTCAAGGGGATTGTGAGGAGGACCGTTAAAGCACCTGTTACACCCGCTAAAAACGGGATGGGTATTGAACTCATTACAAGAGATGAGGCATATGTAAATTTAGTTATGACATCTCTCCAGGAGCAAGGAATTGACACGAAAGAACTGCCTATACCCGAGTCTGTAACAGACTTCCAGATTATAGCCTGCTCAGGGTGCGGAATAAAAAATAAAGTCTCTCTCGAAAAGCTCTCCCGGGAGCCCAAATGCGGCAGATGCGGAACACTGCTCATTACAGACATGCCCTGATCTCCAAACTTCTCAATATCCTGTATCCTTCTCTCTGTCCGGCCTGCGGAAATCCATCAGATCAATGGACGTATTCCCCGGTATGCAGCGCCTGCTGGTCTCAGCTCAAAAGATACTCCGGCCCATCGTGCATGATATGTGCGCTTCCGGTTGCATCAGAACACGCAAGGATATGCGGGCAGTGCATGCAAAAAGCACCTCCATTCTCCCGGGTCATAACCTATGGCCTGTATGAAGGAGTTCTGGCGCAAGCAATTCATCAGTTCAAGTTTCACAGAATCAGAAGACTCTCCAAACCCCTCGGAAATTTACTGCTCCATCTTGACATCCCGCACGCAGACGGCATCATCCCTGTTCCCCTGAGTAAAAAAGGCCTTATAGCAAGGGGTTTTAATCAGTCCCTCCTGATTTCACACGTTATAGCCAAGCATACAGGGATTACGCTTTGCATGGATTTTCTTTTCAAGACAAAGGACACCGCTCCCCAGATCGGCCTCTCTGCCCGGGAACGCCTCTCTAATCTCAAGAATGCTTTTGAAGTTCACGGTAACCTCAAGGACCTCCGGGTATTGCTCGTTGATGACGTGATCACTACCGGGGCGACTGTAAGGGAGTGCTCGAAAATGCTCATGAAAGCTGGCGCACAAGAAGTTATTGTGCTCGCCCTCGCCCGGGCGCCATTGCTATGATGTGATAGAATCTGTCTGATGTCTGATATTGATTCATTCAGGGAAAAGCTGCAGGCCATCATCACAAAGTTCGAAAAAGACTCCTCAGCGGGTTCAAGTTTGCAACTTGAACCAAATATTTTGTATTTCATAGAACCAACAACTCAATTTCAATATCATTATTCGGATTAGCAGATGACCACATCCAGTGTTCCGGCTTTTTCACATACTGCCTGCGAACCGGATTCTCATGGATATAATTTATTTTCTAGATAAGATAATCCTCATTTTCAATCGTCTTCGGCATATTTGTTCTCGACCAGAATTCGTATCTGCCATCTCCGATATCAAACAGTTTTAACACCGCTGGTTCTGTTGTAATGATATTATTTTGTATCTCTCTTGAAGTGTGTCTTTTGAAGTCTCTGACAAAGCCGATCATATCAATACCGGATGCAATCAAATGGAGATGATTAATCATGAAAACATAAGCATATATTTTGACACCCTTATTCTCTTGGCAGTATTTTAATGAATCTGCGAGAATTTGAAATCTGTTGTGTCTATCGAAGATGTAATACCAGTTTCTCACAGTAAAGGTGAGATAATAAATGCCTGAGGTAAGTTCCTTTACAATCCTTACTGATGGCATAACGGGTGTATTGTATCAAAACACAAGGTTCAAGTTGCAAACTTGAACCCGCAGAGAGGGTGGCCTTACAAGTATTAGGCGCTCTTTTTATAATAGGAAGTGTACCAGTCGATAACTTGCCTTAACATTTTTTGATATGATGTACGATTTTTTTTTGCCTCTCCCTTGAAAAATTCAACACTCGATTTTTTCAGGGAAATTGTAACCTTTACATTTTCTTCTTTCAGTACCAACTTGTCCGGTGGGGGCAGAAAATCTTTCATGACTCTCAGCTTGCCCATCGGTTCATCAGTATATTTTATTCTGCTCTTCATAAATTCTCCTCCCTTTTCTCCAATACCCCGCACCATAAATGCGGATAACATCAGCATGGGCTTTCTTCATAAAGATACCATACGAAAAACCGTCCTATGAAAGCAATATAATTGTATTGCTACTTATATGGGTAGAATTTGCTGCCCGAAGCATAAAGCCTAACTTACTAAAGCGGTTGGTAGTAAAAACACATTCAACTTCTTTGACCGTCGTGCCCGAAGTTCTTAATCGGGCATCCAGTGTCTTTCCGGATTCCCCAGTCTCCAAACCGGAGAATGAGAAAGTATAAGAATTTTGTCGTTATGTATTGTAAAGGTACTCGTCCCCCTTTTCTTTTATACAACAAATAGACCTGTTTCTATGTATACACGCCTATTGATCAATAACAACTGCTTCCTGAAATACGCGTGGGTAGTATCTGTCTGAAGGATGTTCAGTACTATCGAAAATCAACAAGGACAAATTTCCTATGTTATACAAATTTGGCTTTTCATGGTAATAATGAGTAAAAGCCAATTAAGCTTTCATCAGACATTTTGATTTTTGTAACAAATTTCTCTTTTAAGAAAATACCTACTATGCTATATTTTTTCAAGAAGCCGGAAAATTAAAGGTTGGTATAATTATTGTTATCTGTATAGTTTAATTATAAAGGAGAAGGTATGAGTACACCATGGGTTTATATAAGTTCGGTAGGACGATATTCCGGGCAAACAGTATGTATTAAAGGTTGGTTATACATTAAGCGCTCTTCAGGTAAAATTCATTTTTTACAACTGCGTGACGGTACCGGATTTATTCAAGGGGTGATGTCCAAGAATGATGTAGATGAAGCCACATTTTCTGCAGCCGATAGAATAACTCAGGAATCATCATTGATAGTAACCGGCATAGTTCGTGAAGATAAACGTGCTCCATCGGGATATGAATTGGCAGTGGTGTCTTTGGAACAGTTACAGAATGCTACCGATTACCCGATAACCCCCAAAGAACACGGCACCGCATTTTTAATGGACAACCGCCATCTATGGCTCCGGTCTAGCAAGCAAAGGGCCTTGCATCGTATCCGAAATATGGCGGAAAAAGCTGTAGTGGATTTTTTCTTTGATAATAACTTTATTCGCACTGATACTCCTATTTTAACGGCTACTGCTGCTGAGGGAGCATCAACTTTATTTGCTACGCAGTATTATGATTTAGGAACAGCATATTTGGCGCAAACCGGGCAACTCTATCTGGAAGCAGCAATATTTTCGCATGGATTGGTATATAATTTTGGCCCAACTTTTCGAGCTGAAAAATCTAAAACCCGCCGCCATCTTTCAGAGTTTTGGATGGTTGAGGCCGAAGAAGCTTATTATGATAATGATGACAACATTGCACTGCAGGAACGCTTTGTTCAATATATTATCGGCCGCTGTCTGGAGGATTGCAGGGAAGATTTAAAAGTCTTAGAGCGCGATACCGCCAAATTGGAACAGGTGGTTAACGCTCCGTTTGCCCGAACTACTTATGATGATGCTCTCAAAATACTGCAAGGGATGGGAAATCCTATTCAGATGGGCGATGATATCGGTGGAGATGAGGAAACGTCCATCAGCCAGCATTTCGGTAAGCCAGTATTTGTAATGAACTATCCCAAAAAGATCAAAGCTTTTTATATGAAAGAAGATCCTCAAAATCCAGAACGAGTTAAATGCGCGGACTTAATTGCTTCCGAAGGTTATGGAGAGATAATAGGGGGTAGTCAACGTGAAGATGATTATGATAAATTGTTAGAGCGAATGCATCAATTTAATATACCGATGGAGCCTTACCGTTGGTATGTGGATCTCCGTAAATACGGTTCAGTGCCTCATTCAGGGTTTGGGTTAGGGATAGAACGGACTGTAGGCTGGATAGCAGGAATATCTCACGTAAGAGAGGCTATTTTATTCCCCAGAATGCTATATAGAATATATCCCTAATTATTGAAAGTGTATATTCTATTAATTCAAATAAATATATATTGCTTAACTTAACTGAATGAATATGTTACAGCTTGTCTGCATTCGAAAATGTATTTACTCCAGGTCTAACATCGTGTTGAAGCAGGATGCTGCTGGCACTTGGTGAGTGGCGACAGTCCTGTGAAGTGGGAGGATGATTAAATTTTTAAATGTCAGTGCCTTTACTCGCGACACGGCTTAACACGGCATAATATTCACAACCAAGGAGGTATATGATGGCAGATAAGAAAATGGATTTGGCAGGGCCGGGTATCAGCACTTATGAAGAGGTGGATAAAATCCTCCCTCACAATTATGAGGCGTTGTTGGGTCCCAAAGAGAGGATGAAGGCACTATTCAAGATTAAAAATTTTATTGAAGAGAACCTGTGCAAGGAACTCAACCTTTTTATGGTTCAGGTTCCGCTCATCGTAACCAAGGAGAGCGGTGTCAACGATTACCTTGACCGGGATGGTTCACGCACGCCCGTTGAATTTCCTTGTGGGCTCGGTCTTGAAAAAACAATCGAGACTCAGGTGGTCCAGGCGGCCACAAAATGGAAACGGATGGCCTTGAAACAGTTCGGCTGTGAAGTGGGCGAAGGGATTTGTACAGATATGAGGGCAGTTAGAAAGGACTATTTCCTGGACCATGACCATAGCGCCTATGTTGATCAATGGGATTGGGAACGGGTTATCACTAAGAATATGCGTAATCTGGATTTTCTGCGGGATGTCGTCGAGAGAATCTGGTCGGTTATCTATGAGGCAGGTCAGATGGTCAAGAAAGACTTCCCCGGACTCAATACCGATAAATATCCGGATATACCAAAAAAGTTGGAATTTTTTCACGCGGAGGAAATCCTGGAACGCTATCCGGACTTCACCCGCAAACAGCGAGAGACAAAAATGGTCCAGGAGGTGCATCCGGCAATCTTTATCATAGGCATCGGCTATGTCCTTGAAGACGGATATCCCCATGAGATGCGAGCAGCGGATTATGATGACTGGATCACGCCAACGATTAAAAAGAAAGGAAGGCAGTTTCATGGACTCAACGGCGATATCCTGGTCTGGAATCCGGTGACGAAGCGTCGTCATGAACTAACATCCATGGGTATCCGTGTGACTAAAGAGACCATGGTGCAGCAACTCAAAGAGGCCGTACAGGAACATTTTCTACAGTTGCCCTACCATCAGGCGATCCTCAATGATGAGATACCATTAAGTATTGGAGGCGGCATCGGTCAGTCACGTACATTCATGTATCTGTTAAGGACCGCTCACATTGGCGAGGTGAGCACCACGGTCTGGCCTGATGTCCTCAAGTCGATTTGTAAAAGAAAAAATATCCATGTATTGGAATAACTATTGAGAAAAATCAGATGTTAGTTTAATTCAGGTTCAACTGCGTAGAAAGATTCAGAATAAGGAAGGCCGGCTTTTGTCCACAAGAGATATAGATAATATCTTGATTAACGTAGGGTCATAACCAGGCAATCCATCGGACGTCTTACAGCCGCCGCTGATTTTTACGTTTTCTTTTCATAACCGCTAATTTTCTACATCATCCATTTCTCACTCTTTGTAGGTGTCTTTGAGAAAAAAGGAATGCTACCTTCGGGGCGAAAGATGCATGATGCTACATCAGTGGTACAGAAGCAAAGCTTCTTCCTCTTCTAAGGAATATAAGAGAAAAATGTCCTGCTAATATCTTATTTTTTTGATCGCCAATCCCTGTAATGGCTTATCTCGTTTTTTATCGCACTAAGCACAAACAGAACAACTGCTGCATCATCAGTGAATCCCACAACCCCCAAAAAATCAGGTATGGCATCAAGTGGTGAAAGGAAGTAGAGAAGAGCTGCAACTACAAGCAGTATCGTATGTGCTGGAACATTTGTATATGTGCCCTTGCTCCAGTCTCGGAGAAGGTAAATCAGCGTTTGGAGATCATCTTTAAAGTGTTGTATAAAATGCTTTTTGGTCTTTGCATAGTCTTTCACTGCTGCAAGCATGTATGAACGCTTCTGAGGGTCTTTTATATAAGAGCCCGCAAGATTTACAAACCGATTGAATCCTTTTGGTCTCTTCATCGTATTTATTGTATCCTAAATGTCACGAGAGTCAAAGAAAGCTCTGCAATTAACCCCATAATCTCCGTCTATCTCTTACTTCCTTGTTTATTCCAGTCAAGATATATTTATATGTGCATTTGGCTTTTAAGGTATCTTCTCGTAGACGGATATCCCCCATCTTGTCTGTGACATCCTACCCAACCCTTGTAATTTGAAAGTCGTATTGAACGCTTTTACCTTGCTTAATTGGAGTTAGAATGTCGACGGGGAGTTATGTATTCTGAACTGGAAGGTCGCATATGCGCCTTAAAGGAAGAAAACGATAATCTCCCCGCCTACGTGAATTATAACCCTAAGCAGCCTTTCTCATCTCCTCCTTTCTCTGAGATTCATGATTCAATATGAATTCAGTATCATCCCGTACAATTGCAAATATGATCCTCAACAGTTTCCTGGATACTGCAACGAGCGCCATGATACTTTTCATCCCCCGGCTGATGAGTTTTTGGTAATAGTCATGCATGATGCCATTCTTTCTGATCGCCTGCATGGCTGCATAATACAGTATTTTCCGTAACAGGCTCCTTCCCCTCTTTGATATCCTCCTCTCTCCTTGTCTTTTCCCAGAGCTCACTTCGTAGAGGTCAAGACCAGCAAGCTTCGCTATTTCAGACTGCGTCGTAAACTTTGTAAAGTCGCCTATCTCACCAATAAGTCCTCCTACCGTTACTATCCCAAGCCCTTTGATTGATAGGAGTTTGCGACTGTAGGGTATGCGGTGCAGTGTTGTCTCCATCTCGTGCTCCAGCTCTGCAATGAGACTATCGACCATCTCCAGTTGGACGAGGGCGTGCTGTATATCCATAACTAAACCGTCCAAGCCCTCTTGAATACCAATGGTGGTCTTTGCAAAATTGATCAGCGCCGCAGCATGTTCTACCCCAAACTTGCCCATGCTCCGTCTCCTCATTTCCTCTCCGAGTTTCTCTATATTTACGCTGCATACCTTTGCCGGTGTCGTATATTTCTTGAGTATATGTAAGGCTGTTTTGCTGCATATCGTTTTTATTATTCGTGTAAATTCCGGGAATATGAGAAACACAAACTGCTGTAATTGATTGAGAAGAGCGGTGCGCTCTTTAATATGTCTTTCCCGTGCGTTA
>Ga0307379_10009988_pt1 | contig 12628 bp, 14 predicted proteins | sample UN2MG_FD_202237 | JGI IMG/M metagenome (GOLD analysis project Ga0307379, IMG submission 202237) | Soil microbial communities from Risofladan, Vaasa, Finland - UN-2 | ecosystem: Environmental > Terrestrial > Soil > Coastal area > Acid sulfate soil | place: Finland: Risofladan, Vaasa | collected... | reverse complement strand
TATAGGGTCTTCCATTATCCTGGGGGCGGGGTAGTCGTCCTCCTCCTTCCAGCCCTCCCTGACGTTGAACGCCTTCTCCATGTTCCAGATGCGCTCACCGGACATCCTCATCTCCTCCGCGGTCATGTCGAAGCCTGTGATGAGGGTGTAGAGTTTGGTGAACTTGTCGTAGGTGTCCAGGACGCCGCGGCTGAACTTGCACAGGATGAGGGAGTCGACGACGTTCCACATGTCGTCCCGGTCCATCACCAGCTTGCCGTACTCCTCCTTCGCCGTGAACCGGTCCACCTTCCCCTTCAGGTCGTAGTCGTAGGCGCTGTTCCTCAGGTGGCAACCGCCCCTGTTGGAGGTGTTGAAGCCGAGGCAGGACATCTTGAGGCCCCTCAGGTCATAGCCAGGGTACTCGAGGCCCTTGTTATGCATCGCCCACTTCTCGGAGCCCTTGCCCAGCTTCGCCGAGGCCGCCTTCGTGCCCATGGCGAGAAGCTGCCCCAGGTTGCCCTCTTGGAGGGCGATCTTCCTTATCGCCTCCTGCTGCGCCTCGGCGTTCCCGAACCGGAGCTCGAGGCCGCCCGTGTCCTCGTTGGTGAGAAGCCCCTTCTCGTAGCACTCCATCGCCCAGCCGATGGTGACCCCGGCGCTGATGCTGTCGATCCCCGCCCGGTCGCAGAGGTCGACGGCCTTGTTGACATCGGGGAAGTTCCCTATTCCGCAGTTGGAGCCCAAGGCGTAGATGCTCTCGAACTCGACGCTTGCGAGGGTCTCACCGTCGTCGCTCTCCCTAACCAAGGAAACGTGGTCGCAGCCGATGGGGCAGCCCGCGCAGGCGAGGGTCTTCACCACCCACCGGGGGTGGATGTACTCGCCGCCGATCTGCTCGGCGAACTCGAAGGTCGAGTCCTGCCAGTTCCGGGTTGGCAGCGCGGCCTGGTTCTGGTGGATCATGACGCTGACCTGGGTGCCCAGGCTCCTGTAGGCGCCGGTGAGGGGGCCCTGGCAGAGCTCGAAGAGCTCCTTGCAGTACTCGAGGGTGCCCTCCATGTCGGCGACCTTAACGCCGCCGGTGCCCCTCACCGTCACCGCCTTCAGGTTCTTGGAGCCCATCACGGCTCCGACGCCGGTGCGCCCCGCCTGACGGTGCCTGTCGTTGGTGATGTTGGCGTACCTGACCAGGTTCTCGCCGGCGGGGCCGATGGATGCCGAGCGGACGTTCTCGTCCCCGATCTCCTTCCTGATGAGGTCCAGGGTCTCGATGGCGTCCTTGCCCCAGAGGTGCATGGCGTCTTTGATCATGATCGTCCTGTCGTCGATGAAGAGGTAGACCGGCTTCTCGCTACGCCCCTTGATGACAATGGCGTCGTAGCCAGCCTGCTTCAGGGCCACGCCCCAGTAACCAGACGAGATGGCCTCCCCCTGGAAGCCGGTGAGGGGCGACCTTGTGCTGACGGAGTACTTGCCGTTGGTGGGCGCGGTAGTCCCCGCGAAGGGGCCCACTGCGAAGATGAGGGGGTTATAAGGGCCGAGGGGGTCGACGTCAGGGGGCGCATGGGTGTACAGCAGCCGGTTGCCGAAGCCATTGCCGCCAATGTACATCCTGCAGAATTCCTCGTCGATCTCCTCGGTGTAGCTCTTACCCGTAGTGAGATCCACGTGGAGTATCCTACCAGCGTATCCGAACATGGTGAATCCTCGGTATTATTCTTTTAAATCACTTGTTGTGCCCGGATCATAATGTAAATACTCCCGGAGACACGGAATGATTATTATATAGTCCGGGAGCTTCGATAAATGTCCGGGGAGTGCCCCTTGATCAGGGTTGAGGTCAACTTCTTCGCCACCGTGCGGATGTACGCCGACGCAAAGGGGATCAGCCTCAGGCTCCCGGAAGGGAGCACCGCCCGCGACCTCGTCGATGCCCTCCTCGGGAGGTTCGGGTCTGCCTTCGACGACTATATCGTCGACGAGATGGGAAACCTCCATCACCACGTCGTCATCCTCAGGAACGGCAGGGGCATCGGCATCCTCGACGGGTTGGGCACCGTGATAAACGATGGCGACTCGATTGCGTTGCTGCCGGCGATCGGAGGTGGCTAAACCTAATTCTCAAACCAGGTGTGACCGCAATCTACGCACCTGTATCGCTCGACGGAGCGGTCCTGCTTGACGCCGGCGTGCTCCCCCTGGGTCGTTAAGACCGTCCGATAAGCCTCGCTGAAACCGCATTCGGGGCAAGTCTGGCTGACCCTCTGCCCGTCCATCCCGGCTGACTCCACGAATATGACGGCCTCAGGGGTGGGCCGCTCGTTCCTGACGATCTCTACCTCATCGGCCGGATACCTCTTGCCGCACTTGGGGCATGCAAGTCCGTCGGCGGAGATGACGAGGACCGTCCCGCAGTCATCACAGAACTTCATAATCGATCTGCCCGTGAATATTCGAGGTCTGATGAAGATAAATATTGGCACCCTCTTAGCGCGCGCGTTTCGGCCATTTTTCACTAGCAATATCGACACATGTCAGCGTTTCACCAACACAGACGGGAAATGAGACATTTCATATAATTGGACGTCAAAGTTGACGTCAAGGTGCCTGAACTGGGCAAAGTGTACAACCCATTCGAGAAATACGGATTGAAGCGCGTCATCAACGCCGCCACGAGCATCACGACCCTGGGAGGATCCATCCCCGACCCCTCCGTCTTCGAGGTGATGACCGACGCCGGAAAGTCCTTCGTGAGTATCGTCGAGCTCCAGCAGTGGGCGGGAAAGAGGATCGCAGAGGCGTGCCACGCTGAGGCGGGGCTCCCGACGGCAAGCGCGTGCAACGGGCTGATGCTCGCTGTGGCCGCATGCATCATGAAGGGAACCGAGCTGGAGAGATATGACCCCCTCCAGGGGAGGGGCTGGTCAAACCTCAGCATGAGGCTACCTCTGCGCACCGAGGGGTTGAGGACGGAGTTCATCGTCCAGGCGGCCTGCAGGAACTCCTACGACTACGCCGTGGAGTGCGCGGGCGGCTGGTTCGTGGAGGTCGGGGGGCCTGACGGGGCAACCATGGAGGAGATGAGAGAGGCCTATGACCCGGAGAGGACCGCGGGCTACTACTTCACTGCGAGGCAGGCGAGGAAGGGGCCCTCCATCGAGGAGGTCATCGAGGTCGCCCACGGAGTCGGCGTCCCAGTGGTGGTCGACGCCGCCGCCGAGAACCCGCCCAAGAGGAAGCTCTGGTACTACACGGAGAGGGGCGCAGACCTCGTCAGCTACAGCGGCGGGAAGCACATCGCTGGCCCCAACAACTCGGGCCTCCTCGCGGGGAGGGCGGACCTGATCAAGTTGGCCCATCTCCAGGCCTACCCGTTCAGCGGCGTCGGGAGGGCGGCGAAGATGAGCAGGGAGACCATCGTCGGCCTCGTCAGGGCGCTGGAGATCTACCTCACCCACGACGAGGAGGCCGCCTTCAGAGAGAAGGAGGGCTGGGCGAGGCGGTTCGCCAAAGAGTTCGGCATGATACCTGGCGTCGAGTCGGGGGTCGTCTACCAAAGAGTTGTGGAGGACGGTGAGGCCATGGCGGCCTTCTGCTCCCTGGTGCTGGACGAGGGAGTCTGCGGCGTCTCCGGGAGGGAGCTGTCAAGTAGGCTGAGGGAGGAGGATCCACCCATCTGGACCCTCTGGGAGCCGGGCTTCCTGCTGGGCGACGACTACGAGGGAATGCTCTGCATCAACCCCCAGTACATGCTGAAAGGGGAGCACGAGATCGTCATCCGCAGGGTGAAGGAGATCCTCGGAGTCGCCTGAGGGGTCCATCACCACAAGAATTTTCTATCCAAGGTAAAGGATCATGAAGCATGGGAGACGAGAGCCTAATATCCAGGTGCGGCCTCTACTGCGGCGCCTGCTACGTCTACAGGGCTGAGAGGGACGGCGGTGAGCTCCTCAGGGAGATTGCCGAGCAGAACGAGGTACTCCCCGAGGAGGTCAAGTGCAAGGGCTGCACGGGCCCCGAGGAGGACCTCTGGAGGAACTGCAGAAAATGCAACACTCTCACCTGCCTCAAGGAGAAGGGGTACGAGTTCTGCCACGAGTGCAAGGAGTTCGACGACAAGAGCTGTGAGCTCTACGCCCGGATGACCCGCTTCAGCGGCGAGAGGGGCGAGGACATAAGGGCCTCCATGGAGCGCATCAGGGCTGGTGAGGCAGAGGCCTGGCTAAGGGAGCAGGACGCCGCGTGGAGGTGCCCCAACTGCAACGATCCTACATCCTGGTACGACAAGACTTGCCGCCACTGCGGGAAGCCCCTGTAGCCTGCTTCGCCGGATCCTAATTGTACCTGAATTAGAGACAATAAAAAAGGGAAAAAGGCTCTGGCCTCTATACGTCCAGAGTCTCCAGTTTGAAGGAGACGGGGCGGATGCCGTCGGTACAGCAGGTTACCTGGGTGCCCTTCTCGACCCACGGGTGGAAGTCGCCGCCGAACCTCAGGACCGACATGTCCTTGTAGACGTCCCTCCACGCCCAGCCGCAGAATCCCTCGGGCCTGTTGCCATCCAGGCCGACGATGAACTCCTGGCCCTCCTTGAAGGCGGAGCAGATCTCGTACTTCTTGTCAGTCCCGGGCATGTTGGGCACCTCCCCGTCGAATATGACAGACGGGTCTACCCTCTTCAACACCGTTATCTTGACCTTTGATCTGGCCATTACATTACTTCCGAGGGTATAGATACCTGTTATACGCTTTAAGAATGCCTTAAGTGCCCCCATCAATCGAACGCAGGAAAACCGATTCAATGAAAGACAATCAGGGGATCACGGCGATGAACTCGATCTCCACGGCCACCCCTTCGCCTAGATAGGCCTGGATGCAGGTGCGGGCGGGCCGGTTTTCCTTGAAGGTATCGGCCCAGATGGGGTTCAGGTACTTGGGCCTGTCACCCAGGTCAGCTAGGTAGACCGTCGCCTTGACGACGTGATCCAGCGTGGTCCCCGCTTCCTTGAGGGCCTCCTCAAGTCGCTTCAGTGAGTTCCTGATCTGGGTCTCCACGTCGCCCTTTCCGCCGCTCCTCCCGGAGGTGAAGACGAGGTGGCCGACGATGGATGCTCCCCTGACTCGCTTAACAGACATTGATATCGAATAGTGCGTTCCCTCTAAAAAGTGGCGCGAGATCCTCTGCAAGCATTGAAATACGTTGACGGAGGTTCTATGACGATGTCCTCGAAAGATGTCCCCGGATGCTCATGCGGGCAGATGAACGCGGACCTGGCTCGGAACGCGTCCTCGAGGAAGAGCTCCCTCTTCCGGGTGACCTGCACTGGATGCGGCAAGGAGTTCCTCTCCAACGTGGAAAAGGATTACTGCTACGACTGTGAAAAGAAGACCAGATAGCGACGTTCAGTCAGCGACACTCGGACTTGTATCCGTCAGTCACGTGGGATCGGGGGGGACTTCGATCTTCCCGATCTCAGAGTCGCCCAGGATCTCCATGAGGCCCTTCAAGCGGTTCCTGAGGGTGACCTCGGTCGTCCCGGCTGCGGCGGCCACCTCCTTCTGGATCCGCTTCTCCTTCACCGTCTGGCAGGCCATGTAGAGGGCGGCCGCGGCGACCCCCTGGGGGTCCTTGCCCGAGAGCCCCTGCCTCCTCTTCGCCTCCCTCAGTATCTCCACGGCGTGCTGCTCCGCCTGCCTCTTCAGCTTGAGCTTGGAGGCGATCCCTGAGACGAACTTCATGGGGTCGTCCACGGGCATCCTGAGGTCCAGCTCCCTGATGAGCAGCCTGTAGGTGCGGGAGACCTCAGAGTACTCCCTGGTACTGGCCTTGGCGATGCTCTTGAGGGACCTGGGGACGCGGTGGGCCCGGCACGCGGCGTAGATGCTCGCTACGACGAAGGCGTCGATGGACCTTCCCCTGATGAGGTCCTGCTTCAACGCCTTACGATACGTGAGGGCTGCCTGCTTTCTGATGGTGTCCGGGAGGTGGAGGGTGGCGATGACCCGGTCCAACTCGGCCATGGCGATGCTCAGGTTCCTGGCGTGGGTGTCGTCCAGCTTGGAGCGGTTGTCGTAGCGTCTCAGCCTGTTCATCCTGTCAATGGTCTCCAGGTCAAGCTGCTTGCCCCTCCCGTCGCGTAGGCCGTTGAAGCTCGTGGAGAGGCCCTTGTCGAACATGGTCAGGGACGAGGCTATGCCCACCCTCTGCCGGGACTTCCTCTCGGCCTCGTTGAACGCCCTCCACTCCGGTCTCTCGTCCAGGATCGCCTCGCGCAGTACGAGACCGCAGTCGCCGCAGATCTCCTCGCCCGCCTCGAGGTCCCTTATGATGTTGGAGCTCCCGCAGTTGGAGCACTCCTTGACCTCAATGTTCACATTCATCGGTCTCCACCTCTGAATCGCAGGATTTGCACAGGTTCTTGAAGAAGTAGCCTAAGCAGGGATAATTACCCAATGGATTCTTCCTTTCATGGGCGTCGAGTTCGGTGGGCTTCACGGTGAGGAACACGGAGCCGCCCCGGTCCAGATGGAGCAACATCTCATCGAAGTTGATGCCCCGCGTCTCCTTCACCGAAACCTCGTCGTCCTGCTCGCCGAGATAGTAGACGACGAGCTGGGTCCCTTGCCAGATGACGGTAGGGAATATCTGGTCCTTGCCCTTCACGATGAGCCTCTTCATAACCTTCAGATTAGATTTAAGATATACCTTAATAACATTATATGTGTAACGAATGTACGTTCAATTGACATGTAACATTTGCACGTACAACTAAATAGAGGGTAAGACAGACCATTAAAGGGGAGAATATGGCGGTCCAGAGGCTGACCCGGAAGCTCATAGATCTTGGCCTCACCGAGGAGGAGGCTGAGATCTACGTCTTCCTCACTCAGACGGGACCAGCGCCAGCCCGGATGGTGGCACTGAGGTTCGAGACGAACAGGATAAGGGCCTACAGGTCCCTCAACGCCCTCGAGGAGAAGGGGCTGGTGCAGAGGATCATGGGGAGGCCCATGAAGTTCACAGCAACTCCCTTCACAGAGGTACTCAGGAAGAGCATAAGGGAGATGAGGCACAGGCTAGCAGATCTTGAGGAGAACGAGGAGGTGACCATCGGTGACTGGGAGAATCTCACGAGGGGCGTCGAACGATCACTCCAGGAGCCCAAGTTCCGCATCTACCAGGGGAGGCAGCAGGTCTACGAGCTCCTCGTCCAGATGATCGAGAGGGCGGAGACCGAGATACTGCTGGTGACGACGACGCGAGACCTTCACCGGCTCTCTCTCTGGGGGATAGATGACAGGTTCAGGGCCCTGAGGACCCAGGGTAAGCGGGTCAGGGTGCTCACCCAGATCGATGAGGAGGGGATCGATGACATTGAGCATTACCTTGACTTCGCGGAGGTCCGCCACTTCGACCTACCCTCCTCGGTCAGGTTCGCGATAATCGACGAGCGTGAGGCCCTCACGACGGCAGCCCTCGACGACTCCATGAGTATGACGACCCGGGCTGACACCGGGATCTGGACCGACGCATCGAGCTACGTTATGGCGATGAGGATCTTCTGTGAAACAGTCTGGGGCCTGATCCCGGAGGCGTCCTCCATCATTCAGTATCTGAGGACCGGGAGGGTGCCTCAAGAGATCAGGACATACACCTCCAATGAGGAGTTCAGGAGAACATTCAGGCGCCTCATCGAGCGTAGCGAGAGAAGGGTGGACATCATGGTCAGGAGGATTAGGAACATCCCTATGACCACCGAGGAGCTCCTCAAAATGAGGGGAAGGGGAGTGAGAATAAGGATCCTCACCAAGGTGGATCTGGAGAATGTCGACGATCTCATCGAGCTCCCGGATCAGATCGAGGTGTTGCACAATAACGCTGACACCGATCTCGGACTGCTCCTGGTCGACGGGAGGGATATCCTGCTAAACTTTACCCAGGAATCCATAGAGAGGTCTGTCTGGTCCAACATGATAGCATACGTGGAAACCATGACCCAGGTTTTCGAAGACTACTGGAGGACCGGAGAACTCCTGCAGGTTAAATTGCTGGACCTCAAGGAAAAACAGAGCTATACAGAGATATCTGGAACTATAATCAGAAGGTTGAAAGAGAACAATTGGACCTTGGAAGCCCCGGGCGCCTTGATGGACGCATTAGGCACGGAATACATCTTTGACATCACCGCCACCAACCCTGAGCGTCACGACGTACGGTTCTGCATCGACATTATGAAGGGGGGAAACGCCTACAACAAGATCTTCGAGATGATGGCTAAGCTCACAGACCTCGAGTCGGTCCACATGATACTCGCGTCGATGAAGCCCTACAATGAGGCTGAGGAAAGGCTGGCTGGCCTCTACGGCATCAAACTAGTCCACGCTGAGACCGCCGAAGAGCTCGCATCAAGGATAGAAACCGAGGCGCCCACAGATATTTGACAGAATTTTCTAAAAAATAGTTATTATTATAAGTATGAGGATACAAAAACTAAGATGCTATGCTCCTGAGCGAGGAACTGACCAGTTTCATACAGCAAATTCAGCCTAAGAACCATATATTGCTATTCTATGACACCAAAAAGAGCAAGCGGGAGATCCTTTACAGTTACCTCTCAGACGGGTTGGCTAAGGGGAAAGGGATTATCTACATCTGCTCGGATGAGGGCCCCGAGGAGGTTAGGAGGGGCATGCAGGCCTTCGGCATCGACGTGGAGCCCAACGAGAGGGCCGGGAACATCATCATCAAGAACTTTAACGAGTGGTACATCGTGAACGGAAAGGCCGAGAGCCTGAGGATCATCAGCCGCTGGAACGAGGCCTTCAGGAGGTTCAGTGAGAGGGGGCTTGGATTGAGGGCGACAGGCGAGGTCTCATGCTTCTTCAGGGAAGACAAAGTGAGGGAGCTCCTCAGGTACGAGTACGCCCTCCAGAAGGTGTTGCCCTTCGCGTTCGACGCCATATGCGCCTATGATGTTAACACCATAGTCAGGACGGGGTACACCGATATGATCATGCCCCTGGTGAGGGCTCACGGCAAGGCGATCTTCGCGTCTAAGAGCGGCAGCATGATACTTGAGCCCGAGGACGTCGAGGACACCGACATCGAGAAGCTGCTCGAGATAGAGATCTGATCGGACTGTTTACTCCGCCTTCTTCTGCCTCTCCCTGTACTCCTTCTCTCTCCTGTACCTATCCTCGGCAAACTCGGGGCCTCTCATGATCACGGTGAAGTCCCCGGGGTCGAACCTAAAGAACGCCTTCTGGGAGAGCTTTTTCAGGGTCTCCGTGTGGCGCCTCTCGTCGTCCCTCAGCTTCTTCACCATCTCGTTGAGGGCTTGGTTCTCCCTTATCCAGATGTTATTGAGGATCTGGTCGGCCCTCTCAATGGCCCCCTCCTCGAGCCTCACGTGCCTCCTGATGCCCTCAAGGAGTTCAGGCTTATCCTCGGAGAGGACGTCCTCCCCCTCCAGCACCTCTATGGCGGCCTGGCAGATCTCGATGTGCTTCCTGGAGTCAAGCTGGATCATTCGGAGCAGGTGACCCACCACCTTGTTCCTGACCTCGGGTGCTATACTCTCGTAGAGGGCCACGAGCTCCCCCTCGACTTGCAGCTGCTCCCTAAGGAGGTAGAGGGCGGCCTTCCTCTCGTTCTCCTCCCTCTCCCTGATGGGATCTAGAGTGCTCATCTTAACTCATTGAACGAGGAGGATCGAGGATAGATAATGTTTACTCAGAGCTGACCGGTCCGACCCCCCTCTGAACGTTGAAGCGGCACTGGAAGAGTTATCAAACACGGCGTGCACGTCTCCAGCAAAGGAGGAATCAACGTGTCAAAGGAGGTAATAAACATCTCAAGCGGTCGGAAGCTGCCCTTCTCGTCGGCTGTCCGAGCGGGAGACTTCATCTTCCTGTCGGGCCACGCCGGGATGCGGGACGACGACGGCAACCCGCTTGAGACAGTGGAAGATCAGACGAGGAAAACCCTAGAGAACATTAGCAAGACGCTCAAAGCAGCTGGCGCCTCCCTGGACGACGTGGTGAAGGTTACGGTATACCTAGGCGACCAGGGCCACTTCTCAAGGATGAACGAGGTCTACGGAACCTTCTTCAAGGAGGACCTGCCCGCGAGGTCCACGTGCATAACAGGCCTCGCCGTCCCCAACATGCTTTTGGAGATGGAGTGCGTCGCCTACAGCCCGCGTCGATGAGGGCACCTACCTCGTAAGACTCGATATTTTTTTCACTCACCGCCGATAGAGTACAGGCATGGCTTCCGACGTTCAACGCTTTGGAACCGCAACCGTGGCGAGGGCACGCAGCTCAGATGACCTGAGGAGGCTCTTGGACGATCCCTGGCTTCAGGGAGATACCGTCATCGTTAAGCCAAACTGGGTCACGACAGACCCGGGCGCGTTCACTGACTGCGGGACCATGAGGATGCTCCTCGAGGCTCTGGACTCCAGTGTAGTCGTCGTGGAGGGGCATCAAGTGGTCAGGTGCCTCAGCGACGTGGAAGACGGGTTGCCGTTTAATATCATGAGCAGGGAGCATGACTGGCATTGGCTTCATCGTGGCGGCTGGAACTATATTGCAGAGAACGATGACTGGGACTGGTTTAAGGAAGGCCCCCACTGGGATCATCTGAGGAAGCTCGACAGGGAGTTCATGGATGAGAAGGGTTTCTCCGACCTCTTCAACGAGTTAGGGGCCGAATATTTCAACGTCACCGATGAGATATGGAGTGGGAGGACAGTCGACCCCGCCGTCATCAAGGGAGCCGTCGAGTCCAGGTTCAGGCCCGTCTTCGATGAGAGGCTCTACGGGTTCGTACCCAAGGCCCTCTACGAGCTGAGGGGCTCCACGCTCATCAGCTTCACCAAGATCAAACAGTACGCCACGTTCACCATGAAGAATCTGTTCGGCCTCGTCCCCGACCCGATCAGGGCGTGGTGGCACGGGCCCAAGAACAGCAGGTTCGACGACAGCATCGTCGGCATCAACAAGGTCTACGAATCTCTCTTCAACGTCTACGGGATCTGCGAGGCTCTGAGGAGGACGCCCATCGTGAATCCGGAGGGAAAAATCAAGATCCCTGGATACACGTATGACGTCGTCGAGGACATCGGCATGGTCGCCTTCGGCAGGGACCGGGTCGCGCTGGACGCCGTTATGTGCGGACTCGGGGGTTTCGAGTTCAAGGAGGTCTCCTACCTTGAGAAGGCCTGTGAGATGGGAAGGTTCGACTTGGGTGACGTGGAGAAAGCACGCTCAAAACGAGCTGACTGGCTGCTCCCCACACGTCCGGAATAGCTGATCTACTCGCGAGTCTCCAAATATTCCTCTTCCCACGGGTGGATTAGGATGATTCACACTGTTTATCTAAAGCTTGATTTGTTCCCTTATTCTCCCGCTGGCCTCTTGCACCATGGAGACAACCTTCTCGGAATCTGCGGTGAGGAAGTCTCCGTCCATGTACAGCACCCTTCCGTTTACCATGGTCATGGCTACATCCCGTCCCCCGGATCCGGCGTAGATCAGCGTCTCCAGGGGGTCGTACAGCGGGGTCAGGAAGGGGTTACCCCTGACCTGGACCGCCGTGATGTCAGCAATGTAGCCGGGGTCGATCTTGCCGAGGTTATCGATGCCGAGGACCTTTGCCCCCGACTCGGTGGCCATCCTGAATGCCTGACCGTGGGTGAGGGCGTCCGCCTTCATGAGGTTGATGCGCTGGAGGAGCACGGCCTGCCTCATGTCCCTGAACATGTCGAAGGAGTCGTTCTGGGGGCCGCCGTCGGTCCCGAGGGCACAGACCACCCCCCGGTTCAGTAGGTCTACGAGGGGGAGTACACCTATCGCGCAGATCTGGTTGCAGCTGGGACAGTGGACTGCTTGAGCTCCCGTCTCCTTCAGGATCTCCCTCTCCTCTTCCACGGTCCAGATGCAGTGGGCGAGGGAGGTCATTTCGTCTAGGATTCCCAGCTCCTCGGCCATGGCGACGCTCCCCGGCAGCCCCATGTCCCTCCTGACGTTCTCTATCTCCTGACTCGTCCCGGCCCAGTGGAGGTGGTATCGGGTGGAGTAGGAGTTCGCCAGCTCCTTCAACTCTACGAGGGCTTCGTTCGTGCACCCCCCAACGGTCCTCTTCCCTCCGGAGGGGCCCACCCAAGCCTGTACGAGCCCGTCGGGGTCGCGTGACCGCCAACCGTTGAGGAACTCCCTCGTCTCCCTGATCTCACGCTCCAGGTTCCCCACGTGGCCTCTGTCCAGGACGGAGAAGTCCTCAGCTCCCTTGGCGACAGCCCCCCTGAAGCCCATGTCACTCATGGCCTTTGCGATAGTGAGGGAGTGGCGTTTGGCGAAGTTCACGCTGTGCTCTACGAAGGCGGTCGTTCCGCTGGCGACGGCCTCCATTGCCGTGAGCTGGGCCAAGTTGTAGTAGAGCTCCTCGCCCTCCGCCTCCATGGCCTCAGCCGTGGGGAAGACCAGCATGTCGCACCAGTTGTGGAAGGGCAGGTCATGGCCGAGGCCCCTCATCATGGTCTCGTGGACATGGGTGTGACAGTTGATGAGGCCCGGGAGCAGGACCTTCCCGCGGCAGTCGTAGACCTCGTCGAACCTGTACTCTTTCTTCAGATCCTCCATC
>Ga0307379_10009987_pt1 | contig 12631 bp, 6 predicted proteins | sample UN2MG_FD_202237 | JGI IMG/M metagenome (GOLD analysis project Ga0307379, IMG submission 202237) | Soil microbial communities from Risofladan, Vaasa, Finland - UN-2 | ecosystem: Environmental > Terrestrial > Soil > Coastal area > Acid sulfate soil | place: Finland: Risofladan, Vaasa | collected... | reverse complement strand
TACCCACGCTTGTTAATATTTAATTTAAAAGCAAAAAGATAGGCCCGACCACTATTCCCTACCTAGCATACCCTGAATGAGGTACGCGGTTTCAACCAGGTCGTCGCCGTCATCATATTTGCCGAAGGGCTTTGTCTCGCCTGTATCCGCTGCAAGGTATCGCGTGGACTGCCGCGTCGAAGGAGAAAGCCGAGCACTCATACGCCATCCTGAGCCCGTTGGGCTGCGCTTTGAGCGGAATCGAAGGACTGAATTCTCTACGTTAAAACGCAAGTACCACTCCGGCTTGCAAATAGGTGGAATCTGCGTCGGTTTCCCGCCCTACCGCAACCGTGCCCATGATATCGTCGGTAAACCAACATCCCAACAGGGCCGTAAAGTAGTTGGAATCGTCACCTACATTATCATGCTCAGCGGATATCCTGGCCACCAGGGACGGATTCAATTCGAATTCGATGCCAATGCCAATGCCCAGGCCAACATCAGTATCATCACTCGTGCCTACAGGACCGGTTACGTCTATATCCAGAACACGTAATCCTATGTTGAAATACGGCTTGACTGTTTCACTATCGCAAAACGCGTGCACCAGATCGGCCCGAAAGCCCAGGGTAGTGATTTCCACATCCTGCAAGTATCTTTCCCCGTCGGAATACACATAATCAACACCCAGCCGAAAGTCCTGATTCGAGTCATCATTTATGTTGACTATTACCGACCCCCCGTACCCATCGTCCAGATAGGATTTATCGCCGTCACCATAGTCAAAATACGAATAGTACAGTGCCGTGTAGTTCTGGCCGAACAAGGTCTTGGCCTCCGAGATCCGGGGTGCGGCTAAAACCACAACCAACAGTGCAAAATATATCCTGACTTTCATTCTCTGTACCTCCCTAAATGGATCAATAGTAATACCAACAACATTCAAAAACATGCACCCGCTTAAGCGGATATCATAAATAATAAACAATCAATTACGTAGGTCAACTGAAAATCGTAAATATATAAGTGTCTGCCATGTATTTTCCGTGCGTACCCTATCGGTAGAATTGCCTCGCGGCGAACGTCATTTAGAAGTGATTGACATTGCCAGACCAGAAGTTGATTAAGCCTCTTATGGGGAGAATAGAAAATAGTCAATTACAAGGGCTGTCCCTGGTTTTTCCTGTCGAATGGAAAGAACCTTCACCAATATTCTACCGCCGTCTCAGTCGGTCGACCATGTTCACGAGGTCCTTGCGTGCTTCCTTGAAGGCGTCCGAGTTGACATTGTCCATGGCGTAAGGCAAAAGGTCTTCAATGAGTTCGAGGCGGTACTCAATCATCGGCAGTTCATCTAAGGTCGGATTATCCGGGTCTGCGAACCCATCCTCGTTCAAATCTTCAATCAGGTTACTGCGTGCGTTCTCCGGTACGCTCGGGTCGTTGATAATCTGGATCCAGACCTCGTCGGCGTCGGGGTCGTAGCCGATCATACCCAAAGCGACGCGTGCTCGCTGTTCCTTGACCTTCGGGTCGTCGAACTGAGGATCCTGGCCGAACGAGTCTGCCGCCGGCTCCGCTTGAGCTTCGGTATTACTCTGACCTTCGGCATCCGCCATCGACGTGGGCGGCGGGCTGACCGGCTCAGGTGCGTTCGGCTCCGGCTCGACAAAAACATCCTCAATGGGTAACTCCTCCTGGATATTTTGAATTTCCGGCTCTTTCGTTGCCTGCCTGGTTCCGGGTATATCGCGCGGTTGAACTGCTTTCGGAGCCTGTGCCGGGGGCTTTTCCCCGGATGACCTGAAACGATATTCCCTGATAACCATCCCGATTCCCGCCGCGGCCACAAGCACAAGCACCGCAACGGCCAGCGTCCTGGTTGATATTGGTTTTTGATTTGTCATTGTAACATCCCCTCAAATAAAGCAAAATAAAACAGGGATTTATGCACTCACTAAATAATAACAGGCGTTTGCGACGAGTCAAATGTTAATTGTTGTTCCCGGCGAGTTTATCAGCAACAACCACGAATCGATAGTAAATCGAATTGGCCACAGACGCCGTCCTGAGCGCAGCCGAAGGAGAACACCGAGCACTCAGAGAAATAGTTCACCCCATGAGATAACGCCGTTAAGCATATCTCACGGGGTAAATAATAAATAATCAATGACAAAGGGCTTTTCCTGGTTTTTCTTAGTTTTTATAAATCGCAAATCGACAATCGAAAATCGTCAATAAAAAGGCCCCTTTAATTCTCCTTAATAGAGGTAAAATAAGCACTCGTTCGGAGTCTGTCATGCAGGAATTGCAATAATTAAAGCCTGAACCCTTGAGTGGTTCCTGACCCCTTGGGTGGTTCCAGATTTACAAAGATGATGACCGGCAGAATTAATACTTGACCCCTATTCTTTCGTATATTTTAAGGGATGGCCCCTATGCCCTACTTGGATTGACCCGTGTCCATCTTGACTGTGGAATGTCGTTCATGGATAGCCATTCACGGATGTGTAACCCGGTGCCTGTGGAGTATCATACGACCTTATAGGATATTTATCCCTAATTAGAGATATCTTCCCTCTCAGGTCCAGCAATTCCCACGAAGAATCATATTCGGAGTGTAATTTTTCGACGAGCTTGCCGTCTATAGTTTTTGTTCTCGTCGAAGACACAATAGGCACGCTTATTGTCGGCGCAAAGTCCTCCACCACCAATCTGTAAACAACCAGTTCCGAACCAATGTAATTAGTGCCCAAAGTTATATCGTAATAGTCTTCACCTACGATGAATCCGATCTGTGCGCGGCGGTTCTCTCCGCTCTTCGTAATGATTTGGTTGTAGGATACGATTGTTTTCAGAGGGTAAGGAGTTTTTGAGGATACTCTAAGTTCCGAATCGTTATGGATTTTACCCAAATCTGATCTATTGAGATACTCAAGGTCTTCGAAATATATATTGGGATCTGGTGCACTGAGAACTTCGTCCGTTGAAGGAACTTCGCTTCGGTTCAATACACGTATCTGGATGGTACAGTATCCACCAAGTGCATAGGTCCGGACTTCTGGCTTGAGTACTTTTGTGTCAAGACATTTTCGGTCGAGCCGTCCAATCTGTACGACTCTATAACCCACGTATAAGTTATTTCCAGTGGCAACTTGTATTTTACTGCTTGTCTTTTTGATAGGGGACAAGCTGAAGCCTCCCTTCTTAAATGTTGCCTCTAAGGAGGCTGCAGTGGAATTTACGTCGGAAACGTTGGACACGCTGAATCCTCGGACTCTCAATCCTTCCCAGAGATACAAGGATTCAGTCTCAATTCCACTCAATAGCGGACTCTTTGGACATACTATTTCGACATCATCAATATTAACCTGATAATTGGTATTCTGATCGATTCCTACATCCAGTTTGGCGTATTGGGTGATTGCAGTTGCTATTCTCGTAGAGAAATCCCCTAATTCCTTTAGTTCAGCATGCTCCACGGAACGTGTTACCTGCAAATCTTCCTCCTTTAGACTTGTGGTCCAGTCAGGTCCGATACCTTGAATCCATTTCGCGCCAATTGGAAGCGTATTTCTCGGTAAGTCCAAGGATTTAAAACCTGATACCAACGTGGGTATTCCCGGGACGACCGGACGCGAGTGGCAGCTAACTACAAGGACGAGGAGTATGCCAATCATCACGATACTCACGGCATGTTGGCGGCGGCCTGCCACTTGAATACAACTTGGTTCTCGAATCGTGCGCATTGGTGTTTCTCCCTTCCGGTTTTTATTAGGTTTTTATTTTTATTAGGAACATTCATCGTTTTCTGTGTACTGTCCCCAGCCATTAATAGGTGGCTCTAGTTTTTTTCGTCCCTATTTTTTTCCAACGAAAATTCATCAGAATCCATACTTCTTTTTTCGCAAATTAAATGCTTCTCGTCCCCCTTCCATTATTTCTGTAATCGAATCTCTTATTTTTTTGACATCAATTGAGCCAGTACTTTCAATTTTTCCAGTGTTTCGGTCTGTTTCAGATTCATAGTCGCAATAAATAACAAGCTCTGCATCTCCATTTACAACCAAATTGGCATCATGACTGGCGAAAATTATTTGCCGTTTCTGTTTTGCTCTCCATATGCTTTGAATAATCTCCTCAATTACTTTTTTATCCAAATCATCTTCCGGCTGATCGATTAGTAATGGTCCTCTTTCTTCTTGCAAGAGAACCTTTAACAATGCAGTTGCTTGTTGTCCCGCTGAAGCATTTTCAAAAGGTATTGCTTCTCTATTTTTTTGGTAATAAAATATTGGTAAGTCATTAAGACTGGTAAATGCGATTTCAAACCACTTATCCGGAGAAAGCTTCTCTATTACTACACTTTTTGCATTAACGGTCAATTCCCACGAACTAAGAGGAGGGATTTTTTCTTTGTCTAATATATCACCAACTTCCATTTCAGCAAAGACTCTAAGCTCTTTTATTAGTCCGGTCCATTTTTCGACAGGACTTTTATCTTCTACAATTATGCTTTTTAGAATACCCCAACGTTCCGGCGAAATCTTTGCGCCTCTAAGCGCCTCATCTAATTTTTTGATCGCATCTTCAATGTCTGCTCCACGTTTCAGTTCTGCTTTAATTTCGGCCCCTGACTTTTCGTTCAATTTCCTGCATTGTTCTTCTAATAAATTAGCCTTATGATCATGTAGAGAAATCCACTCATCCAACTTTACTGAAAAATTACTCTCTGCATTTTCGAGACTTTTGATTTCTTTCTCTAATTCCCCAATTCTGTTTCCAACTGTACTCAATGAATCCATCACATCTTTTAGCTGTTGTATTTTTCCTTTATAAGCTGCTGTTTTCTTGCTTGCATCTTCGTATCTTTGCAAGAAATCAGCATACCCTCTCCTATATACTGCCACCAAGCCATCTAAACTTTTTTTATCTTCAGAAATCTCATGTTGTAACATTTCTATTGTATTTCCAGCCTTATCAAGCAATTCATTAGCCTCATTGAATATCAAGTCCACTTCTGGTGTAAGCTCTTCCACTCCTTCTGGCAGACTTAGGCCATCAGCTATGTCAGTATGCAATTTATCAATATTTGCTAACATAACATGAATTTTATTTTCATAGGACACTACAAGAGCCAAATCACTTTTTCTTTGAGGATATTCTTCAATAATATTGCCAGTGTCTTTGTCAATAGATGGCATTGATTTTTTAATGGCTTCTTTTTGTGCCTCTAACGATTCTTTTTGAGCAATTAAATCTCTCTTGGTTCTTTCTTTTTGGCTTCGTTGGATTACTTCCTGATATAGGCTTCTGCATTCTGTGCGAAGATTATTTATATTTTCATCAAATTCTTTGACCGTTTCCTGTATTGGTTGAATAATAAACCTTTGTAATTCCTCTGTCCTGTTGCTAACTGTTGATAGTTGTTTTTGGCTGTAAGACTGAATTGGAAAGTTCCGCCTGATATAATCTTCGGTTATTTCTTTGGGTGGACCTCCTTCAACCTGAAGATACTTAATGTTTGTTTCGAGATCATGGACAATTGTTTGATTTGAACCTTCTATAATCCATTGTATTTTGAGAACGGGCTTCAGGTTTAATAAAGTATCGTCTAAAAATTTTCTTCTTTCTTCAGACAAATCTTGATCATGCAGACCGAAACGTAAATATTCAAGAATAGTTGATTTGCCGGTTCCGCGCCCTCCAATCAGAGCATTATATTGCGGATTAAACTCAATATTTATCATACCCATGAAACTACTATTACTGACCTCGATTTTAGAAATAAATTTCGTTGGCAATATTGGTTCATTTTGAAAAATACGCGATTCTTTTGCTAAGCAGGCCTGCCTTAATGCTTCTGCTGTTGGTTGTGCAAATTTGACCCATGTATTTCTCTCGCCCAAATCAGTACAATCTTCACGCCTTGAATCAGTTGTCTGGAAAATTCCGAGAGATTTATAACCATATTCTCGAACTTTCCCCTCTAAAATAAACATCTGATTATGTTCGTTTAAATCATGTTCAATGTATCCACCAACACAAGGCATAGAAGCATACTCAGGATAAAAACCTTGTCTTAATAGAGTACGATGACTTCCATCTTTTCCTACATGAGGTAAAATTATAAATTTCCCTTTCAACGCGCTGCTCGAATATTCATTAAGGGTTTTTTCGAGATTTCTAAAATTTTCAAAAGCTAATGGAATAATCTGAGGACCAGATGGTTCAGTATCTGAATGAAGGTTGCCAATTTTCAAAGCTTGAAGAAGCATCGCATGTAAAGTTGTGTCTGTATCCGCATCAAGTAGAATTATTGCTTGGCATAGTCGTTGAATATTTATTTCGATACCTGGAAATATTATTGGATTCTGTCTTTCTGGTTGAACAACAATGGTATTCCAATCTGGAATACCAGATGCATTATCTTCTTCTTGAGATGCAACCTGGAAGAATTTTACAAAACAGACGTCATGATGGTCTGTTATCCCTATTGCTTGAATTCCTAATTCTCGACATTTCTTGATAAAACCGCGAGCGAATGACAATCTTTCCTCATCTAAAACAGGTTTTCCTTTTGGCCATTTTGTTATTCCATCGCCAACCCAATGTGTATCTCTTGGTGAGTGAATTTGAAAATCTGTTTTATAAAAATGTGCCCCTTTATCCATAATTACCTCTTTTCTTAAAATACTAGGGACATTCACCTAATAAAATCTAAGTAACACTGTCTTATTAAAATTCTCATCCTTGAAAGTCTTCCCATCATAAATCCGTATATCGTATGTCGCATTTCGTATGTCGCATATCGTATGTCGCATATCGTATATCGTGACCTTCGTCCGGCCATTATTTTCCCATCGTATCAGAGTCCATCAATTAATATCAATTGTGGTGACTACGTATATTCCTTGAGACGTCACTATCTCGTGCTGCGTATATAGTATAGCGTGCAGCGTTCTGCGTATTTTATGGCCTATCCGGCCCTTCTATTATATACAGCGTTTGCCGATTCAAATTATTACCTATAAACTTTGAAAAAATGCAATTTTTTTATAGTTTTCAGCGAAAAGCCTGTTTTTAAGGCAAAAACCACCTTCGAATTTCTCCGGAAAAACTCCAGGTACGGCTAAATAGGTGCGGAAAGTCAAAAAAAGGCGATTCAAGGAAGTTTCGCATTCTGTGGTGTATTACGCCTTTGATAGTATGATACACAAGAAAGAGGCAAAAAGCAATTATTTTATATTTTCTAGGTTTTTGACAGGATTGACAGGATTAACAATGATTTTCCCTTTTTCTTTTAACAGTGTTCGTCAGTGTTAATCAGTGTCTAAAAAATAATAGCTACCTTCTGACACGGAACTACACGGATTTACACAGTTTTCATCCACAGTTAAAGTTTTTGACAGGATAACAGGATAGACAATGATTTCCTCTGTGTGCTCTGTGTGCTCTGTGGCTAATCAAGAAATTGCTCTTGCAGGTTTTTGGTTTGACCGGTATAGTGTACAGGATTCCATTAAGCACCAAGTCGTTAAATTGGGATTCGGTGCGGGGAAGTGCTGAAGAATCAGGTACTTATACGGACAGGATAACAGGATGTACCTGATGAATTATCTTTGTTAATCCTGTTATCCCGTCAAAAAACAAAAGAAATGCCTAAGCGTAAGGACATACATAAGATACTGATAATAGGTTCCGGCCCGATTGTCATCGGCCAGGCCTGCGAATTCGACTATTCCGGCGCCCAGGCGTGCAAGGCCCTGCGTAAAGAGGGTTTCAAAGTCATCCTCATAAACAGCAACCCGGCCACGATTATGACCGACCCGGAGTTGGCCGACAGGACGTATATCGAGCCGATCACGCCGGAGATCGTCGAGAAGATAATCGCTAAAGAAAGGCCCGACAGCCTGCTGCCGACGCTGGGCGGGCAGACTGCGCTGAATATGGCGGTGGAACTGGCCGAGAGCGGCGTGCTCAAGAAGTATAAGGTCCGGATGCTGGGCGCGAACTTAGCGTCTATCAAGAAGGCCGAGGAGAGAGACCGGTTCAAGAAGATAATCGCCAAATGCGGGCTCGAAGTGCCTAAGAGCGGGTATGCCCATACGTGGGAGCAGGCGAAGAAAATTATCGACCTTGTTGGATACCCGGCGATTATCCGGCCGAGCTATACCTTAGGCGGGACGGGCGGAAACGTCGCTTATAACGCCGAGGAATACGCCGAATATATCCACTGGGGCCTGAGCCTGAGCCCGAAGAGCCAGGTGCTGGTCGAGGAATCCGTCGCCGGGTGGAAGGAATACGAGCTTGAGGTGATGCGGGACAAGAAGGATAATGTCGTAATTGTCTGCTCTATCGAGAACCTCGACCCGATGGGAATTCATACCGGCGACAGCATCACAGTCGCTCCGGCACAGACTCTTAGCGATAAAGAATACCAGATAATGCGCGATGCCTCGCTGAAGATTATCCGCGCAATCGGCGTGGAAACGGGCGGCTCGAATATCCAGTTCGCCGTCAATCCCGATAACGGCAAACTTTACGTTATCGAGATGAATCCGAGGGTCTCGCGGAGCTCGGCGCTGGCGTCCAAGGCCACCGGCTTTCCTATCGCCAAGATCGCCTCGCTGCTGGCCGTGGGGTACACGCTCGATGAAATCACCAACGACATCACGAAAAAAACGCCGGCCTGCTTCGAGCCAAGTATCGATTATACGGCGGTGAAATGGCCGAGGTTTACGTTTGAGAAATTCCCGAAGACCAATCAGGAGCTGACCGTGCAGATGAAATCGGTCGGCGAGGCGATGGCTATCGGCAGGACGTTCAAGGAATCGCTGCAGAAGGCGATTCGCTCGCTGGAAATCGACCGATATTCGCTCGATAACCGGCACATCAACAGCGATATTTCGACGCCGGAGCTAAAGAGAAAATTGCGTACCAACTGCTGGGAAAAACTTTGGTACGTCGCCGAAGCGCTGCGGCGAAAATTGTCTATCGATGAAATCTTCGCCCTGACAAAAATCGACCGCTGGTTCCTCAACAACATAAAGGACATCATCGATCTCGAACAAAAGATAAAGCAGGCTCAAACCCGTCGCAACCGTCCCGGCGTCCTTAGCCTCGGGACCGCCATCCTGAAGAAAGCCAAAGAGTACGGTTTCAGCGACAAATATCTGGCATCCCTGCTCGATGTCGGCGAGCTGGAAGTGCGGAAACGCCGGCAGGCTCTCCATCTCAATGCTGTCTATAAAACCGTCGACACCTGCGGCGCCGAATTCGAAGCGACGACCCCCTACCTCTATTCGACTTTCGAATCCGAGTGCGAGGCCAATCCGACCGGCCGAAGAAAGGTCATGATTCTCGGCGGTGGGCCCAACCGCATCGGCCAGGGTATCGAGTTCGACTACTGCTGCGTTCACGCCGCTTTCGCGCTAAGAGAAATCGGCATCGAATCTATCATGGTGAATTGCAACCCCGAGACCGTCAGCACCGATTACGACACCTCGGACCGGCTGTACTTCGAGCCGCTCACGTTCGAAGACGTAATGTCCATCGTGGATAAGGAAAATCCGGACGGCGTCATCGTGCAGTTCGGCGGGCAGACCCCGCTCAAACTGGCGGTGTCCCTGGAAAAGGCCGGCGTGAAAATCATCGGCACCTCGCCCGACAGTATCGACCGGGCCGAGGACCGCAAGCGATTCAACAGGCTCGTCGATAAGCTCAAGCTCCGCCAGCCCTACAGCGGCACGGCCACAACCTACGCCCAGACGCTCAAAATAGCGAATGAGCTCGGCTACCCCCTGCTCATCAGGCCGAGCTTCGTCCTCGGCGGACGAGCCATGCAGATTGTTTACGACCAGAAGGAACTGAAAGCCAGCGTGGAAGAGGCATTCGAAGTCTCGGGCAAACACCCGGTCCTGGTCGATAAATTCCTCGACGATGCGACGGAGCTGGACGTCGATGCCATCAGTGACGGCAGGAAAGTCGTCATCGGCGGTATCATGGAGCACATCGAGGAAGCCGGCGTCCATTCCGGCGACAGTGCCTGTTCGCTGCCTCCGATCACGATAAGCAAAACGGTCCTGGCCGAGATTGCCAGGCAGGCAAAACTTCTGGCGCTGGAACTGAAAGTCAAGGGCCTGATTAACATCCAGTTTGCTGTCAAAGGCGGCCGGGTTTATATCCTCGAAGTCAATCCTCGGGCGTCCCGGACGATTCCGTTCGTGAGCAAGGCAATCGGAGTGCCCCTGGCAAAGCTCGCCGCAAAAGTAATGACCGGCATGACTTTAGACGAATTGAATTTCACAGAGCCGGTGCAGCGCAGCCACTTCTCCGTCAAAGAAGCGGTCTTCCCGTTCCTGAAATTCCCCGGCATCGACACGCTTTTGGGCCCGGAGATGCTGTCGACCGGCGAGGTAATGGGCATCTCTGATGATTTCGGCATCGCCTTCGCAAAGTCGCAGATGGCCGCAGGTAATATTCTGCCGACCTCCGGCAACGTCCTGTTCAGCATCAGGGACAGCGACAAAGCAAGGGCCGTCGAAGTCGCTCGACAGTTGCACGAAATGGGCTTTAAGATCATCGCGACGAAGGGCACGTGCATCGCAATGATCAACAATAATATCCCATCGCAGTTCGCACTGAAAATGACCGAAGGCCGGCCCAACATCGTGGACTCCATCATCAACGACGAGATAGACCTTATCATCAATACGACTATCGGCAAGCAGTCGATTAAGGACTCGTTCTCGATCAGAAGGACCGCCCTCGACAGGCAAGTGCCCTACGTCACGACCATAAGGGGCGCAATGGCGGTGGCAAAGGCTATCGAGGCCATGAAACAAAGAAAAATAGACGTTAAACCGATCCAACTGTACTATCGATAAAGGAAACCGGCAGGTGAAAGCGATTTTGTTATTGGAAGACGGCACTGTTTTTGAAGGCACCTCCTTCGGCGCCACAGGCCAGAAGTGCGGCGAAGTTGTCTTCAATACGGCCATGTCCGGCTACCAGGAAATACTCACCGACCCCTCGTACAACGAGCAGATAATCACGATGACGTACCCCCTGATCGGCAACTACGGCACGAACAAGGCCGATTGGGAATCGAGGAAAATCTTCGCCGCAGGCTTTATCGTTAAGGAAAACTGCGATTATCCCAGCAGTTGGAGAAATACCGCCTCGCTCGGCGAGTACCTCAAAGCCAACAACGTCATCGGTCTCGAAGGAATCGACACTCGCGCCCTCGTCAGGCATATCCGCACCAAAGGAGCGATGCGAGGCATCATTTCTTCGACCGAATTTAGCACAACGAATATGAGGAAGACACTCGATAAATACCCCGGCCTGGTCGGCAGGGACATCGTCAAAGACGTCACCACGGAGAAACCTTACCGCTGGGAGCAAGGCGTTGTAGATGTATTGAGCGGCGCCGAATGCGCGCCCGAAAAGAAATACAAGGTCGTCGCCTTCGATTACGGCATCAAGCAGAACATTCTCCGCCTGCTGCGCTCGCACGGCTGCGACGTTTACGTCGTACCCGCGGCGACTTCCGCCAAACAAGTCCTGGCGCGAAAGCCGGACGGCGTATTTTTAAGCAACGGCCCCGGCGACCCGGCGCCGGTTGATTACGCCATCGAGACCGTTCGCAAACTGCTCGGCAAAGTCCCCATCTTCGGAATATGCCTCGGCCACCAGATTCTCGCTTTGGCGCTCGGCGCCAAAACATACAAGCTCAAGTTCGGCCACCGCGGAGCCAACCATCCCGTCAAGAACCTCAGGACAGGAAAAATTGAAATCACCAGCCAGAACCACGGCTTCTGCGTGGACATGGACTCGCTGAAAGAAAAAGAAGTCGAGCTGACCCACCTGAACCTCAACGACAACACGAACGAAGGACTCCGCTGCAAAGACAAGCCGGCATTCTCCGTCCAGTACCACCCCGAAGCATCACCCGGCCCCCACGATTCGAACTACCTGTTCGAAGACTTCATAAAATTGATGGATCAGAATTCTTAACTCGTCCCTCGTCCATAATTCCTCGTATCTCGTATTGTCATTCCTGCGAATTACGTATTTAGCGAACTTCTGGCATTCGCGACCATCCCCAAGCTGCGCTTGAGGCTGCCACCCGTTTTTATTGTGTGGCAGCCACATTCCGATTGAAGTAGTGTGGCAGCCACCTCCCGATTGTCTTTTATCGGGAAGTGGATGGTTTTTCCAAAGAAATGAATTATAAACAGTGTAAATCTGCGTTAATCCGTGTCTAACATCAACAGTGTCAATCTATGTTTTTTTTCATCATATTAGATGCTCTAAACTTTTTCCGGAAAATTCAGACTTGCGAACTGGTCGTGGTATTTAATTGCGCCCCGGTCATAAGCCTTGGCCGCCTCAATCTCGTCGTCAAATAAGCCGAGTTGTATTTTGGTCCTGTTGAGGCATATCCGAACGCGCCATTTTTTCCAGTGCTTGTCCCAATGAAGCCCTTTATAGCGTGAACGGCTCTTGCCTGAATACTTCTTTCGGTTGCGTATATTCTGAGCCATTGTGGCCGGACGAAGATTTGCCTTACGATTGTCAAGACCATTTTGGTTAATGTGATCGACAAACATATCATCGGGGATTTTAAGCACTTCTCGGTGCA
>Ga0307379_10009985_pt1 | contig 12632 bp, 12 predicted proteins | sample UN2MG_FD_202237 | JGI IMG/M metagenome (GOLD analysis project Ga0307379, IMG submission 202237) | Soil microbial communities from Risofladan, Vaasa, Finland - UN-2 | ecosystem: Environmental > Terrestrial > Soil > Coastal area > Acid sulfate soil | place: Finland: Risofladan, Vaasa | collected... | reverse complement strand
GTTGCCTGGCACCGACCTGGCCTGGCACCGGTCGCTAGAAGCGCCTGGCACCGACGTTGCCTGGCACCGACCTGGCCTGGCGCCGACGTTGCGTGGCGCCGAGATGGGGCGGTCGTGCCACGGGATCCGGGACTCAGATCTCCGTCACGACCCCTGCCGTGGAGATGTCGGTCGCGGCGAGATCCGCGGCCATGGGGTCGGCCGGACGGCGGCGACGCCAGATCGCGATCGCACCGAACAGGAAGACCGCGGACCCGACCACGAAGAGGCCATGGATCCCGCTCACCGACGCGATGACCGCTGCGAGGATCGGACCGATGATCCCGCCCGCGTACAGCGGCAGATAGACGAGATTAAGGGCGGCGGATCGGCGCGCCGCGGGCAGCTCCGTGGCGAGCAGCCCGAAGATCATGGAACTGACCGTGGCGGTCGCTGCGCCGAGAACTAGCGCGAGCAGAGCGAGCGCACCGACGGACCCTGCCAGCGGCATCACGAACAACGCCACGCTTGCGCCGCCGAGAGCGGCGATGAGGACTGACCGAAACCCGATCCGGTCACCCAGGACGCCACCGACTGGCGATACGAGCGCCCCGACCAGGGCCGCCGTGCCGACCACCAGGCCGATCGCCGAGGCGAGACCCGGGCCGCGCCCGACGACCGCTTCGACGAGCACGGGGATGTAGGGTCGGCTCATCTGGATGGCGACGAACGAGATGCCGAAGATCAGGAAGATCTGACGAGTCGCCCGATCGGTGAACACCCCGCGCAGGGACGTGCGCGCGAGGTCGAGGATCCGGTCGGTCGGCACGATCTCCGGTCGGACCTCGCGGGAACCGATCGCAACGAGGAGCACGGTCGCGACCGACAGCAGCGCCGAGAAGGCGAAGACCTCCGAGAGCGCCCACCCGAACGCATCGATGAGGACACCAGCAAGGACCGGTCCGACCGCGAAGCCGATCGGCCCGGATACGCCGAAGAGCGCGATCGTCGTGCCGATCCTCGCTCGCGGTGTGACGTCCCGGATCGCGGCCAACATGATCCCGGTGTTCCCCAGCTGCAACCCGATGAGTAACATCGCGAGCCCTAGCTGCCACGGCTCTCGGGCGAGGGCCACGGCCGCGAAGACGACGGCCTCGACCAGGGCACTCCGGATGATCACGACCTTGCGGCTGTACTTGTCGGCCCACGCCCCCCACAGCGGGACAAGGGGCATACCAACCACGAAGATCAGCGCGCTGAAGACGCCGATGAAGGTCAGCCGATCGCTGTCCGCGACACCCATCTCGCTCAGGTAGGTCGGCACCAGGGCGAAGATCTGGCTGACTCCGAGGCCTTCGACCATCGACGTGATCCAGAAGACGGCAAACAGGATCCGCCAATCCTGGGCGGGTCGGGCCGGTGTGGGCATCCGGGCAGACTAGCCGATGCGACGCACGTGAAAGCGCCCGAAGGAACTGATGGGGACCTCCGTTCGACGGGTCCGGCGGCTGTAAACAAGTCCACAGTCACTGGTCGTCGCCGAGTCCCTCGCTCGCTGGCCTTGCGACCTGCGAACCTGGTTCCCGGGACCTGTCTGGAGATCACTCCCCTGACCGGTCTGGCGGTTCAACCTGCCCCTTCGGGCAAGACGAAATGTACGGCGGGAGGCCCAGTCGCGACAAGCGGCTTATCAACGAAGTTGGGGTCGATCCAGGCAAAGTTATCCCCGAACTTACGGACGATGTGGACGGTCTGTGGATACACTCGGCGATGGAGGTGTTCATGGGCCGTCTCTTCGCGATCTGCGACCAGCCCGGCAGCGAGGTCCGAGCTACCGATGCGGGCGGCTACGAGGTCCGGCGCGCTGCCTCGTAAGTCGCGTCCACTCGCCCTCGAGTTCGTCGTCCCCGACCCGAGTTTGATCGTCATGGTCGGGGCCGCCGGGTCGGGCAAGTCGACCTTCGCCGAACGCCACTTCGAGGCCTCGGAGATCCTCTCGTCCGACCGTTTCCGAGCCGTCGTCTCCGGAGACGAAACCGACCAGTCGGCCACCCGGGGCGCATTCAGCCTGCTCCATCGCGAGCTCGATCGGCGGCTGGCCGCCGGGTCGCTGACCGTGGTGGATGCCACGAACGTTCAACGCTCCGCGAGACGGGCACTGCTCGTCCGTGCGCACGCGACGAAGACCCCGGCGATCGCGATCATCCTGGACCTGCAGCCCGCCACGGTGCTCGCTCGAAACGCCGACCGGGGGCGAGTGGTAGACGCGACGGTCGTCCGCCGCCACCTGGCTCAGCTTCGAGCGTCGCTTGACGGGTCAGAACCGGTGATCGAAGGCGAGGGTTTCGTCAGGATCGTCGTCCTGCGCGACAGCGCCGACATCGACCGGGTCAGGATCAGTCGGACCCCACGCTGACCCGGCCGAATGGTCGAGCCCGCACCTCCACCCAGACGCCGTTGGCCATGTAGATGTCGCCGCGAGCGATCTCGAGTGCCGCGGCTTCGTCGGGGGCTCGGACGATCATGACCGATGCGGAGACGTCGGCAAAGGCGCCCGCTTCGATGAGCACACCCGCGGCCTTGAGCTCGGCCAGTCGGACCAGGTGGCGGGCACGGAACGGGACGCGCGTCTCCGCCGCGTCAGGCGCGTAGGTCGCCTCGATCAACCAGCTCGGTTCGATGGTCACGTCAGCCATATGGTCTCCTGGATCTACCGCTTCTCAAGCGGCCGTGCCAGCCGCGATGAAGCCGATGGCGAGCATCGCGAGCATCACGCCAACGGCATTTCTGGGACTCACCCGCTCACGCAGGAGCACGGCGGCCAGGATCACCGTGGTCACAGGATAGAGCGACGACAGGACGGCGGCCACGGCCAGCGAACCCGCCTGGATCGCCAGAATGAAGGCGCTGTTGCCGGCCATGTCCAGGACACCAACGAGGGCGATGGCCGGCACGAGGTCTCGACGTGGACGCCAGGCAGCGCGCGTCGCGAGGACGATCCCAGCGACGAGCACCGCTTCGGTGCCCCGGATCAGGACCAGCGGGCCGAACGCATGACCTTCGCTGATCTGCGCAAGGAAGACACCGAGCGTCCCCAGACCGATGCCAGCGATCAATGCGTAGCGCAATCCGGACAGGCTCGCCCCGCCATCGTCAATGCTCGAGACGAGGACCACGGCGACCATCGCGATGGCGATGCCCACCAGCACGAGCGGTGCGGGCACGCCCTCGAAAAAGATCCCGACGGCGACCGGGATGCCGGCGGCGATGACTGCGGTGATCGGGGCCACGACGGCCATCCGTCCGTCGGCCAGGCCACGGTACAGCGCCATGATCCCGATACCGCCGGCGACCCCGGACAGCAGGCTCCACGCGACGTCCGAGGGCAGCATCACGGTCTCGTTGGAAATGAGGCCGAGGGCCGCCGCCATGATCATCCCGGTGATCTGCGAGAGCAGGACGACACCGAACAGGGCGGTTCGACGGCTCAGGAGGCCGCCACCAAAATCGCCGCATCCCCAAACGAACGCCGAGGTCAAACCGAGGAAGACGGTCGCCGACTGGGCTGTGCCGACCTCGTTCAGCTGGGGATCTCGGACGGGATCGGTCCAGCGTCCGCCCCGTTGTCGACGCTTGTCGGACCGTCCAGGACAACGACCGCGCCCGCAGTCTTATCGTAGCGCGATGAGGTCGTGAGATAGATGACCTGGAAATCCGCTGCCACCGTCCGAAGCAGGCCCAGTGCCCGCGCGGCACGCGTGTCATCAAGGGTCACGAACGGATCGTCGAACACGAGCGGCGGCCGGCGATCGCCGGTCACCAGCCGGACCAGGCCGAGCCGGGCGACGAGGTAGACGAGATCGAGCGTGCCCTGGCTCAACGACGTTACAGCCACCCAGTCGTTCTTCTCTGGCGCCCAGACCTCGATATCCAGCGTCTTGTCGTCGACGCGCACGCGACGGTATCGACCATCGGTCACGACGGCCAGATCCCGGACCATGTGCGTTTCGAGATAGCGTGTAGCGGTCTTCATGGTGGCCTGTTCGGCACGGTCGATCGCAGCGAGCGTCGTTGCGAAAACTCGCTCTCGCCGCTGGGCCGTCGCCAACTGTTCGCGCCAGGAGGCCAGCCGCTCCGCCTGACCGGCGACTTGCTCGGCGTCGACCCCGTTAGCTTCGACTCGGGCGCGGGCATTTGCCTCGTCATCGCGCGCCCGCTCCAGCGCACTCTCCTGTTCGCGAACCTCCACCTCCAGGCGCTCACGGGCCCGCGGTTCCTTGGCGATCGGGCCGAGCGCCTCGAGGGCACTCGTCCTCTGGGCAACCTCGAGCGCCGCAGCATCGCGCTGTGGGACGAGCGCTTCCGGCGGCTCCTTGCCCACGAGGCCCTCCAGCTGCGCCGTCAGGCGCTCGATCTGCGCAACGTGCGCCTCCTCGCGCTCAAGCAGGTCCTCAGCCTCTGCGGTCTCGGTAAGCCCCAGCGAGCCGAGTTGGGCCGTTGCCCGGGCCTCTGAGTCCTTGAGCTCCGCTTCCATGTCCGAGCGTCCACGCAGACGCCGGTCGATCTCGACGTCGCGCAGCTGGCCCTGCAGCTTGTCGCTTCGACGTAACCACAGCGCGACGGCGGCGATGGCCACCCCGATCAGGGCGACGATCGCGCCGATCACCTGGACGGCCACCCCGAGATCGGCGACGTTCAGGTTGCTCAAGACGACGGGGGCCGCTGCGAGCAGGAGCCCGATGACGACGAGGCCGACCGAGACGCGCGAGAGCGGGCGCCAGGTCGGCGCGGGTGCGACATCAAAGGAAACCTCTACCTCGCCGGAGAGGGCCGCTCGAAGTTCGCGGATCCGCCCATCGAGGACTCGCAGACGCTCCACGGCGGCGCGAACAACCGCCAGCGGATTGGCCGACGGGTGGGCACTTGCCATGGTCTGGACTTCGGCGGCGACCTCGACGGCCTGGCGGAAGCGCTCATAGCGCTCCTCTGCGGCCGTGCGCTCGGCGGCGAGCCGCTCAGCCTGTCGCGCCTTCTCCAACAGACTCCGGCGTTCGGCCAGCGCGATTTCTGCGTCGGCCCGACGGTCACGAGCACCCGACAACGTGTCGCGGTCACGCTCGAGCTGGGCAAGCGCCAGCTCGCCCTGGTCGAGCGCGGCCTGCGCCTGCTCTACGGCCTGCTGCGCGACCTTGAGCCGGCCGGGATTCCGTTCGCCCCTCGTGGTGAGGTCGTGCAGCGCCTTGTCCAGTTTCTTGCGCGCCCGGCTCGTGCCCCGGTCCGCCCCGCTGATCGAGGCCTGAAGTCGATCTCGCAGCGCACCCTCATCGCGCGACAGATCGCTCAGTTCGAAGTGGTGGACCGACGCGGTGGATCGAAAAAAGGCTTCGGTCGGGATCCCGGTGAGCTCAGCCAGTACCTGGTCGGCGAGTGCCGGATCACTGATCGATTGGCCGTCATACTCGAGCAGAACGGTGCCGCGGGCACCGGCGAACGTCTTTTCCAGCGTCCCAAGCTTGTGGCCATCCTCGTCGTCCTGCTCGAATTCGACGTGGATGGTCGAGCGTGCATCGGGCGGCGCACCCCATGGCCTGAGGGCTTCCAGTTCTCCGGCCGTGCTCGTGGCGCGCCTGGTCAGCGCGAGTTCCAATGCTCGTTGGATGGTCGTCTTGCCCGCCTCATTCGGGCCCCGGATGACGGTCAGACCGGGGGCAAGTTCGACATTGAACGTCGTATAGCGCCGGAAGCGCTCACCACTGATCCGACGAACCCTCACAACGAGACCTCGTGCCCGGCGAGGAGCAGCCGCCCGAGTCGCAGGGCATCACGCGTTTCGGCGGCTTCGGTGCCGGAGCCGGTTGCTTCAAGCTCGGCGATCCGCCACTCGAGATCGCGGATGAAGGAGCCGGCGATGGTGTCCTCGGGCGGGAGCGGTCCCGCGGTCAAGGCGGGGATCGAGACATCACGCACGCGAACCTTGAGAAACGACGGTCCAAGGGCCGTTTCGATCTCGGCCAGGTCCAGATCAAGCTCGTCCGACCGGACGCCGACCAGCCGAGCATCAAGGACGAGATCCGGATCCGCCTGGGCCGCCAGCAAGTCCACCAGCGCGGGCTGGCTCGCGATCTCGGCCGCATCGATCTCTTGCTTGGCGAACTTCGTCTGACCGACCTGCCGCTCCTGGACCGTGACCGAGCGCTTGCCGGCTCGCTCTTCAAGCTCGACGAGCAGGACCTTGCCCGCCCGATCCTGATCCAAGGCGACCGCTTCGGGCGCCCCCGCATACGCGTAGGTCACCGAACCGGCCGTGCCGGTCTGGGCGGAATGCCAATGGCCAAGGGCCAGATAGTCAAGGCCGCTGGCCGCGATCTCGTCGGTCGTGATGACGACCTCATCCCGATCCGTCTTGCCCGGGATCGCGATCGATCCATGAACCATCCCGATCCGCCACGAGGCCGGCTCGCCCTCGACCGCTGCTGCGCCCCCGAGTGGGCTGAACGGCGCGCGTTTCGTGTCGAAGACCGTTCCAGACACGAGTGCATCGAGGGCGGTCAAGTGGACCGAGGGCTGTGAGGGGTTCAGGACCGTGACCATCTCGTCGTCAGGGCCGCTGCCGGCCATGGCTGACAGGTCGTAGGCCCGATAGATCGAAGCTCGATCGTAGACGTCGTGGGTCCCCGGGATGATCACCGTCCGGATCCGGGCGCCGGCGAGTCGGGCGAGTTCGGCGGCGACGCGCTCCACCGAGCGCCGTGGCTGCACATTCGAATCGAAGAGATCGCCGGCAACGAGAAAGAGATCGACCTTTTCCGCCAGAGCGAGATCGACGGCGGCCTTGAATGCCGCGAACTGGCGTTCGCGCTGGGCAGCCGCAACCTCACCGAGATCGTCATGACGAGCGCCCAGATGCACGTCCGCGGTGTGGATGATCCTGAGCATCAGGTAGCGGAGTGCCTCCTCGGGGCCCGATGCGATGGTGCGAGCGAGGCGCCCCCATGACTCCCCGCTCGCTGACGTCAAGGTCCATCGCCATTGTGACAGGTACGGTGTCAGACTCGCCACCCGCGGCCGTGGGCGTCGTCCGCCTGATTCGGCGACTCGTTGTATCCTCGCGGCACTGAACCGGTGCGCCCCGAGCGAACAGGGACCACACATCGGCACCTGGGCTCGCGTCCCGGCTTCTTCCGCAAGTCCCTCGCGTCCCGACGCCGCCTGCGGTCGCCCGCGAATGGCGCACCTCCGAACCTATCCACGCCCTCGGAGGAGCATCGTGACCTACGTCGATCGAACCCTGAACTGCGTTGACTGCGGCGTGGAGTTCATCCATTCCGCGGCCGACCAGGAGTTCTACCAGCAGAAGGGCTTCGTGAGCGAACCGAAGCGCTGCACCAGCTGCCGGGCCAGTCGCCGGGCCAGTCGCGACGGAGGCTACGACGCTCGCGATATCGGCGGCCCACGCGGCTACGAGCGCGGCGAGGATCGCGCGGACCGCGAGTACTTTGCCGTGATCTGCTCGTCCTGCGGCAACCAGGCCCAGGTTCCGTTCCAGCCGCGCATGGATCGTCCGGTCTACTGCTCGGACTGCTTCCGGACCGTTCGACCCGACTGACGAGCTCGAGTCAGAGCCGGAAGGTCTCACCTGCGCGAAAGCGTTCCCGATGTCGGCCCCGCCAGACGGTGACTCTTGACGTTCCGTGGACGTGCCAGACCCCGTCCCGACCCACGACAGCGGTGTCCTCGTCGATCCCCAGGACCACGGAGGCCCGGGGCGCCTGGAGCGCGATCAACGCCGACATCGGCTCTGGCCAGGCGTCGTAGTGAGGGACGACAGACATCCCTGGAACGAGCCTGAGGCCGTCCCGCCAGCGCAGCGGCCAGGGCGCGATCCGAAACCTGAAGTCGAAGGTCCGATCGGCGAGGGCCATGGCGCCGGCCGAGCAGCCGACCAGGGTGGCCCCACGCGCATGGGCATCCGTCAGCGCCCGGGCCACCGCGCTACCTTCGAGCACTTGCAGGAGGTACGACGGCTTGCCGCCCGACAGGTAGATCAGGTCGGCCTCCCCGATGGCCTGGGCCGCCGCTGGATCGTCGGCATCGGCACGACGGCGGATGAGCACGGGCTCGACCTCCGCACCGAGCTGGCTGAAATGTTCGACACCACGGGCGGCCCAGTCGGCGAACACGTCCTCACCGTCAGGGTACGACGCGGTGGGCAGGATCGCGACCCGCGGCCTGGTTCGACCGACCGAGGCCAACAAGGCGCCATCGAACCCGGCCATCGCGGGAAGGAACTCACCAGCGCCAACGAGCGCCACGGGTCCGGACATCCGTTGAGTCTAGCGGCACCTTGCCCGGATCCCGGAATCGCTGCGACACTGCCCCGGTGACACCCCGCCAACGCTGGACCCTCGTCTCCACCGTCATCGGTTCCGGGACAGTCTTTCTGGATGGGACCATCGTCAATGCCGCCCTGCGGCATATCGGTCAGGATCTGCCCGGTTCCATCATCGGTGTCCTGGAGGGTCAGGCGTACATCGTCGGTGGGTACCTGGCCGTGCTGGCGGCCCTGCTCATCCTTGCCGGCGCACTGTCCGACTACTACGGACGTCGCCGCGTCTACGCCATCGGGTTGGTCGGCTTTGGCCTGACCTCTGCGCTCTGCGGTCTGGCACCGACGCTCGAGATCCTGGTCCTGTGCCGCCTGCTCCAGGGCGCGGCCGGCGCGCTGCTCATCCCGGGCTCGCTCGCGCTGATCACACACGCATTCGACGGGCTCGAGCGGGCCCGGGCGTTCGGCATCTGGACCGCTGCGACCTCGGCGCTGGTCGTCCTCGGACCGCTCATCGGCGGGACGATCGTCGACACGGCCGGCTGGCGGGTGGCCTTCCTCATCAACGTCCCGTTGCTGGCAGTTGCGCTGTGGGCCACGCTCAGCTACGTGCAGGAATCGCGGGACGAGGAGGCAACCGGCCGGTTCGACTGGCTCGGGGCGCTCGTGGCCGCGCTGGCCGTCGGTGGCCTGGCGTTCGGGGTCATTCGCGGCGGAGCCAACGCGTGGGCGGATCCAGCCGCCTGGATCGCGATCGGAATCGGGTTGATCTCGCTCATCGCGTTCCCGATCCTGATGGCCCGCCGCCCGCATCCGCTCGTGCCGCTCGAGCTCTTTCGCTCGCCGGTATTCGCATCGGTCAACCTCGCGACATTCTTCATCTACGGTGGCCTGTACGTGATGCTCTTCTACCAGGCCGTGATCCTCCAGGGCGCCCTCGGCTACACGGCTCTCGGGGCCGGGATCGTCTTCCTGCCGACGGGGATCATGCTGGTGTTCTTTTCGACCAGGATCGGCACGATCGCGGGCCGCACTGGATCGAGGCTGTTCCTCGTGGCCGGCCCCCTCCTGATGGCGGCGGCGGCGCTCTGGTACACACGTCTGCCGATCGATTCGGCGGCCTGGCCGGCGTCGATCGACGACCCGGCCAGCCTCGTCCCGCCGGTCTCCGTGTTCGTGGACATCCTGCCCTTCGCGTTGCTCCTCGGGATGGGGATCTCGCTCGTGGTCGCGCCGCTGACAACCACCTTGATGGGCTCAGTCTCGGGCCGATTCTCCGGGGTTGCATCGGCAGTCAACAACTCGATCTCGCGGGTCGGCCAACCCCTCCTCGGTGCGCTCATCTTCATCCCGATCAGCGCGGTGTACTACGCATCGCTCGGCGCGGCGACCGGCATCGACACCACCGATGCGGTGGTCCGCAAGGCATTCCAGCCGCTCAACCCGCCCGCCCAGGGGGCCAGTTCGGCACAGATCCTGGCCTCCAACCAGGCGTCGATCGAGGCATTCCACCTGGCGATGCTCGCCTGCGCCGGACTGCTCGTCGTCGGCGCGCTGGTGTCATGGTATGGGTTGCGCGAGCCGTCGCCGACGCGCGCGGCGGCCCCGACACCGTCCGCGGAACCGCCGGCACAGGCTACGTAACCGATGCTCCGCGACTGGGATGCGCGAACGTACGACCGGGTCGCCGACCCGGCCGCGAGATGGGGCACACTCGTGCTGGATCGCCTGCCGCTCGACGGCGATGAACGGGTCCTGGACGCGGGCTGTGGAAGCGGCCGAGTCACTGAGATGCTCGCCGACCGGCTGCCCGGCGGTCGCATCCTGGCCGTCGATGGATCACCGGCCATGATCGAGGCCGCCCGCGAGCGCCTCGCCAGATTCGCGGACCGCATCGAGTTCATCGTCGCCGACCTGCGTGAGCCACTCCCGATCGACGGGAGGGTAGACGCCGTTGTTTCCACGGCCACGTTTCACTGGATCGCCGACCACGATGCCTTGTTCGGCCATCTGGCCGCGGTCATGCGCCCCGGTGCCTGGTTGGTGGCGCAATGCGGCGGGGGCGACAACATCGCATCTGTGCAGCGGCTCCTCGGGACGCTCGGCGACGGCTGGCTTGGCGACTTGAACTTCCAGCGACCGATCGACACAGTCCGACGCCTGGACGCGGCGGGCTTCGTCGACATCGAGTGTTGGCTGCATGACGAACCGACGTGGTTCGAGCCGGGCGAGCCGTTTGAGACCTATCTCCGAACGGTCATCCTCGGCGCGCACCTCGAGCGCCTGCCTGCGTCTGAGCGGGATGCGTTCGTCCATGAGGTCGCGGCCCGCCTTCCCGAGCCGATGATCGACTACGTCCGACTGAACATCGTGGCCCGCCGTTCAGGTCGCTGAGTGGCAGCGGCGGTCTGCCTGCCACCCAGGTCAGCGTCGGACCTGGAACGGCGCGCCGTGACCGGGGATCACGATGTCGGCCACCATCAGGACTCGGGTCCGGCCCCGCTCGATCGCGGCCTGGTCCGACGCCAGGGGGTCCACCTCCGGCGTTCGATCCTCGCGCCACCACAGGTGGGTCAGCGCGTAGACAGCGTCGTCAGCCGTGACCACCAGTGTGGCGTCCTCCTCGGTATGGCCCGGGGTCGACCACAACTCGCTGTTTGGGCCCAGGCGGTAGCCGTCCCCCTCGTGATCGAGCCACAGGTCGTCTCTGTAGCGCGCCCAGAAGTCGACCACCTCAGCATTCGGGAAGAGCGCGATGTTGACGGTGTGATCGGGATGGTGGTGGCTCAAGAACACGTGTGTGACATCCCCTGGAGCCACGCCCAACGTGGCCAGCGGATCGAGGATCAGCGATCGTCGGGCGACCATCCCAGGATCCGCCACGATGAGCGCGTCGCCGTCCCGGACGAGGACGACACTACTGCCGACATGGCCATCCGGCCGGGCGTAACCCGCGTGGAGCAGATCAACGCTGGTCATCGCACGATGCTACGCCGTCGCGATGGGTGAGATGTGTCGACGCGGAGAGCGGGCACATGCCATCCTCGGCCCATGGCCCTCGAGCGGCACGCCGACCTCGTCCTGATGAACGGCCGCATCGCCACGATGGATCGGCGGCGGCGTGTTGTCAGCGCGGTCGCGGTCCGCGCCGGCCGGATCGTGACCGTCGGAAGCGATGTCGATGTTCGCGCCGAGATCGGCACGCGTACTCGGGTCCTGGACCTCCGCGGCAGGACGGTGACCCCCGGGTTCGGAGACGCGCACACACACCCCGTGATGGCAGGACTCAGTCGGCTGCAGTGCGCCCTGAGCGGGCAACACGGACTTGATGCCTACCTCGAGACCGTCGCCGCCTACGCCGCGGCCAACCCAGATGCGGACTGGATCGTCGGGGACGGCTGGTCGATGACCGATTTCCCAGGCGGCTTGCCGCATCGATCCGACCTCGACCGGGTCTCTCCCGACCGTCCGGTGATGCTCTGGAGCCGGGAGGGCCACACGGCCTGGGCCAACACGGCGGCGCTCGAGGCCGCCGGGATCGGTGTCGATACGCCCGACCCGCCCGGTGGGCGCATCGAACGCGACACTGATGGGCGACCATCGGGGACCCTCCAGGAGGACGCCGACACGCTCGTCGAGCGTCTCATCCCGAGACCGGCGGCTTCTGATCTCGTGGCCGGCCTGCGGGCAGCGCAGACCGAGCTCCACGGCCTGGGCATCACCCATTGGCAGGACGCAAGCGTCGAGCCGCATGAAGCCGAGGTCGCCTACACCTCGTTGGCCGGCGCGGGCGATCTGACCGCTCGCGTGGTCGGGGCGCTGACCTGGCACGGCGACCGGGGTGCCGAACAGATCGACGAACTCGTCGAGCGCCGCGATCGAACGGCGCTCGACCGCTATAGCCCGACGAGCGTCAAGTTGTTCCAGGATGGCATCGTCGAGAACTTCACGGCGGCGCTGCTCGAGCCATACCTCGACACCACGGGTCAGCCGACAGCCGAACTCGGCGCGAGCATGCTCGATCCATCGACCCTCGGCGATCACGTCGCACGCTTGGACGCGCTCGGGTTCCAGGCCCATTTCCACGCCATCGGCGACCGGGCGGCGCGCGAGGCACTCGATTCGATCGAAGCCGCGCGGCTGGCCAACGGGCCGTCCGACACGCGCCCGCACATCTCCCATATCCAGGTCGTCCATCCTGATGACGTGCCGCGCTTCCAGGCATTGGACGTAGTTGCCAACGCGCAACCGTATTGGGCCTGTCACGAGGCGCAGATGGACGAGCTGACGATCCCGTTCCTGGGACCGGAACGAGCATCGTGGCAGT
>Ga0307379_10009983_pt1 | contig 12633 bp, 7 predicted proteins | sample UN2MG_FD_202237 | JGI IMG/M metagenome (GOLD analysis project Ga0307379, IMG submission 202237) | Soil microbial communities from Risofladan, Vaasa, Finland - UN-2 | ecosystem: Environmental > Terrestrial > Soil > Coastal area > Acid sulfate soil | place: Finland: Risofladan, Vaasa | collected... | reverse complement strand
AGGGTAGGCTTAACCGATCCGGATGATTCTGGCTTTTCACGATTTCGACCAACATGTTGTCGATAGGTCATTAGTAAGCGCCTACTGGAAGAAAGTATTCAGCGAGATCGGAGACATTGCGGAGGAAAGAAAGAAGAAGAAGAAATGAAGCAACACGAAGCAGGCGATCCTCCAACCCGGAAAACGATTGACCGGCAGTTGAGAAATCTGTTATTTTCTCGGGAAGCCACGGAAAATCAGCTAGGCGTTGAAAAGGGCGAAATTATTTTTCTGCTTGCACAGAAAGGGGTTCGGGACATGAAAGCGTTTTTTGTAGGGGCAGTACTTTTATCACCTTTTGTCGCTATCGGATGCGGCGGAGGTGGAGGGGATTGCACTTCGCATGCTAGTACCTTTTGCCAAGAAAATGTAACCTACTGGTCGGATGATTGTGGCAACCTTGAAGAAGTGAAGGAAAACTGCGATTGCGGCTGCAATTCCGATCACACCGACTGCATGGTTAAGGACTGTACAGGAAGAATATGCGGTCCCGATCCAATCTGTGGCGAAAGTTGTGGAACTTGTCCCGGGACCGATACCTGCAATGAGCAAGGTCAGTGCGTATCCAGCTGCACACCTAGTTGTGCGGGACGTGAATGCGGCTGGGATCCTATTTGCGGCACCATGAACTGCGGAAGCTGCGCTGCAGGTGAATCATGCAATGCACAAGGACAGTGCGAGTGCAAGCCTAGCTGTGCAGGTAGAGAGTGCGGCTGGGATCCCATTTGCGGTACCATGGACTGCGGGACATGCTCCGGAGGCAGTACCTGCAATGCTCAAGGTCAATGTGTGGCGGACTGTGTTCCGAACTGCTCTGGCCATGTATGCGGGATGGATCCCGTTTGCGGCACTATGAACTGCGGGACGTGCACTGGTGGCGATACTTGCAATGCTCAAGGTCAATGTGTTTCCAGTTGCACGCCAAACTGCACAGGAAGAATATGCGGCCCCGATCCGGTTTGTGGACAAAGTTGCGGGACATGCACAGGTGCTCTTGAGTGCGTAAATGGCGAATGCATATGCATTGATGATTATGATTGTGACGAAAATTCAATTTGCTTGGTTGAGAGCTGCAGCCTTGCATATGGCCGGAATTACACTCTGACCGTTGTAAGCGTCGAGGTTTCACAGTACGACCAAAACGGAGAAGCGTGGGATTCGTTGGGAGGTATGCCGGATCCTTTTGTTTGCTGGTATAAAAATAAGGATTCCGTGTCGCAATCAACTGTCGCCGAGTTCTGCACGACGGCGGAGGACGATATTTTCAACCCAACTTTCAACGAAAGTTTTCAGGCAATAATAAGTGCAAGTGACAAATGGGGATTCGTTGTTTGGGACCAAGATTTGACAGATGATGACTGGATAGAAGGATGGTATTTAGACCCAATACCCGTATCTGTCATAAAGGAGATTACTCACACCATAAATGGTGAGTATGCATTGGAAGTAGTAATAGCTATTGAGCCGGCTCTTTGATCAAGTCCGCAAGATCCTAGTTCCTCGCGATCCGGGCACAAGATCGCCAGCGACCGATAAACGAATCGTTTGCAGGCCGCTGGAGGCCTCCGGCGGGGGTTGCGAAGGTTAAACCCTTCACCAAGGTTCAAGCACTTACGCGTTTCGGCCTCCGGCTGCCAGCGGCCGCGAGGACCTGGCCGGTGACCCAACCACGTCAATTCAGAAATTAATCGCCATGTTTTTTCTCGTCCGATTGCCGCCGGTTCCCCGTTACAGCCGACCTCTGTCTACCCGAGTCCTTAGCTCTTTTCCCGGGGTGAAGTGAAGAGTGTTCTTTCGAGGCACGGAGACCTTCTCGGTCTCGGACCTCGGAACGGGGTGGGTGGTTGATCGCGATATCTGATTGTAATTACAGGAGAGTAATCGAGAAACCATCTTCCGAGGGACAGATCCTGGCCTCCTGAAACATTAAAGATAAAATATTCATTGGAAATCTTATTCTAAGTGATGTAGAACCGGTTTCTGAAGGTTGCCTCAGCCTGAATCCGGGTACTTGGCACCCTGGAAAAGTGAGCAAACATTGGCAAAGAAGAAACTTCTATCCAATAAGCGTTCGCCGGATCGATGGGACGATGTTATGGCCGAGTTCGAGAATTTTTTATTTCGTACCGGTCGATCAGATTCCACCGTTGCCACCTATGGCTCCGCGATGCGCACCTTCGGCCGCTACTACCGCGAGCAACTGAAAAAAACCGGGCCGTTCGTATCGCGCCTGCAGGAAACCGACCTGCAAGCCTTCGTCGAGTATATTCGCACGGATCGGCTCTTGAAGCCAACATCGATCAATCGCTACGTTGCGGCCCTGCGTTCGTTTTGCGGATTCATTCTGGCCAAGCGCTGGCACCGACGCGACTTGGCACGCGACCTGCGCACATACCGCATTGATTTGCCCGGCGAGCCGAAACGATTGTCCAAGGCCGAGGTACGCCGCCTGGTAACATCGGTCGACCTGAACGGCCGCAACGGCCCCCGCGACCTCGCCATCCTGCAGTTCTTTCTGCAGTGCGGCTTGCGAGTCGGTGAGCTGGTAAGGCTTTGTCGGGACGACGTCAAGCTTCATAAGACGTCTGGCCGGGTACGTGTGCGCAACGAGAAGGCCCACGCCGAACGCGTCATCCCGCTCAATGCCACGGTACGCACTGCCCTGCAGAACTACCTGGACACCCGCGGGCCGGTTGCCGGATCCGACTCGCTGTTCATCTCGGAGCGGCGCCTGCGGATCTCGGTATCGAGCGTTCAGAACCTGGTCAAGAAATACCTGACCCTCGCGGGCCGGGATGACCTGTCGGTGCACGACCTAAGGCACCACTTCGCGTTGGTCTTCTATAACCGATCCGGCAAGCTAACCGCCACGCAGCAGGTCCTCGGGCACCGAAACATCAACACCACGGCGCGGTACGCCAGAGCTACCGAGGGGGAAATAGATGCAGCGATCGAAGATCTGGACATTTAAGACATGCACCCTGACGAATGCAAGCACGGCCGGCCGCGTAGCTTATCCGACGTTCCCGCACGTGCTCGACGAAGAGAGCCTGGCGGCCATCGCTACATTGGAAGACCAAGAAAAGAAGTTCGCCGAACAAGACAAGCCACCCCGCCGGCGTTATTTATTGGGGCTGTATCTCAAGGGCGTCCAACACCTCGGACACGGGCATTACCAGCCGGGCGACCTGCCACGTCAGCTCAGACAACGCGTGGCACAGCAGCTGCGGGTTGGCGACAATCTCGCGAATCTGAAAAAGATCGACAAGAGCGAAAAGAGTCGTGTCGTCGCCGAAGTCCGTGGATATGTCGGCCTGCGTCCTGCCTCTCGCGACGACAAGAACGCCATGCGGGAGTGGTTGACCGACAAAATAGCGTCCAAGGAGACCGATCTTGCGCTTCTAGTCAGAGCCGCGATCGAGCGTTGGCGCAACCAGGGTGTCGAGCTTCCCTCCTCCCCCGAAGTGGCCAACCTGGCGAAAAAGGCATTGTCGGGGGCCGATGCCGCCGTGCTTGATCGGATCCACAGGGATCTGTACGCCGGCGACGCCGGCCGCCTCGACACCCTGCTCACGACCGCAAAAAGGCAGACTCCGTTCGATCGCTTCAAGACGCCGGCGCCGATGGCCACCCCCAACAGCCTGGCGGTTGAGCTGAAGAGACTGGAGGACCTCCAGGGATATCTTCCCCACGGCGCTCCCCTGGCGGGGATAAGCCGGCGCAAGGTCGACCGTCTGGCCCAGCTCGCCGGCCGCTACAACGCTTCCGAGCTGAGGCAGCTCAGGCCGGCCCGGCGGAACGCGCTTTTGCTGTGCTTCGTTGTGACCCGGCACGCGGAGATGCTCGATACCGTGGTCGACATCACCATCCGCGTTTGGGAACAGACCAAGGCCTCGGCGAAAGAGTATTCCAACGAGCAGCAGCAGGCCCTGGCCAAATCCTACGAGCGCTACCAGGGCATCCTGCGGGAGTTGCTCGCGATCATCGCCGCCAGCAAGTCGGAGCATGAGCTCTGGCGGAGCATTCACACCTTCCGAAGTGGAAACGAGTTCGAGACTCTGTACGAGGAGCTCAAGGACTGTCCTAGCTGGAGCCAGACCTACGTCGAGAAGCTCGAGGATCACTACACGGCTCTTAGGCGATTCCTTCCGGATCTTTACCGCTTGCTGCCGGTGTGCTCGACCAGCACCGACGATACGCTTCCCCGGGCTCTGCGCTTTGCGGAAAAGCACACCCAGCCGGGAGTCAAGATCCTGCCGCTGGATGGATGCCCGACCGAGTTCCTGAAAGCGCCGTGGGAGGGCCGGGCCGTCAAACGCCAACGTAATACGCAACGGATCGCCTGGGTGCGGAAGGTGCCCTACGAGCTTGGGCTTCTGGACGAGACCGCCACCGGCCTGGCAAACGGAACACTGGCGGTAAGACAGGCGCGTCGGTACGCACCCATGACCGATCACCTGTTGCCGCGCGAGGAGTTCCTGGACGACTATAAAGTGCATGCAGCACGCCTGGGTCATCCCGCAGAGGCGGCGGCACACTACGATCCGTTGCGCGGCGAGCTCGCGGACGGGCTGGCCCGGTTCGACAAGCAGTACCAGGCCAACCAGAGGACTTTCTGGATCCATGCCGACGGGCGTCTTGGCTTCTCTCGGCTGCCCGGCCAGTCGAAGCCGAGGCGGATGAAAAGGATCACCCGGACGCTCTCCGAAGCGATGTCGGAGGTCTCCATCCTGGACATGTTGCTGGACTGCCAACGCTGGACCGGGTTTTTGGACTGCTTCCGTCCGGCCGCGGGCCGCCAGAACATGCCCGAGTCCGAGCGACTGCCGCAGGTGTTGGCAGCGCTGTACGCATACGGTTGCAACTGTGGGCCCACCCAGGCCGCGAGGGCGATTGGACTGTCGAAAAACCAGGTCATCTACATGCGCCGACGATACATGGCAATCGAGGCACTCATGAATGCGGCCCAGGCCCTGGCGGATGCCTACCAGCGAACGCTGGCGGCCCGGCGCCTGGGAGATCCCGGCATCTTGATGACCGACTCCATGCAGGTGAGAACCCTGAAAGACAGCCTGATCGCACGCCAGCACCACCGATACAGGGATGGCAAGAGCACGTTGCTGTACCAGCACGTGACGGCCAACTGCGTCTGCGTGTTTACACAGGCATTGTTGTGCAATGTCTCCGAAGCCATCCACATGCTGGTGGGCGCGTTGCATTGCCGCACGGGCGAGGATCCGCTCATCAACATCTGCGATAGCGCGGGTAAATCGGACCTGGTGTTCGGCCTTGCCAGCCTGCTCAACATCGAGCTGTACCCCCGTGTACGAAGCAGCAATCTGAAGATCTGGGAGCCTGGAGAAAACGCTGAATACACCAACATCGCTAACGCGATCACCGGCAAAATCAACTGGGGCCGAATCGACAAAAGCTGGCAGGACATGCTGTGGATCCTGGCATCCATCGAAGCTGGGACCGCCAAACCGGCACTTATCCTCGAGCGACTCGTCGCACAGCCCAAGCATCCAGCTTCTATCGGCTTCGAAGAGTTGGGCAGGTTGATGCGCTCGCTCTATCTGCTGCGATACGGCATGGACCTGGACGTGCGACGCTTCGTGGTGCCGTACACATCTCGTCGTGAACACTGGAACAAGTTCACCCGGGAGGTGCTGGCCTTCGGCGATCTCCTGCGCGAGAAGACGCTAGAGGACCAGGAGGAAGTATTCTGGTGCCTGACAGTTGTTCAGAACGCCATCGTGCTGTGGAATGCCTTGGCCATCGAGCAGGCAATCGAAAAAGTAGACGTTGACGAGGAAGATCTCGCTCGCATCCTGCCGACCATGACCGAGCACATCAACTTCGTTGGTCGATTCGATCTGGACCTTCGGCGAAAGCCTCCCTTTAAACTAAGGTTGGCAGGATGAGAACGGATGAAAACATTGATTAGAATAACACTTCTTTATCAAATATTTTCTTTAATGTTTTTGGGTGCCTGAAACGAAGAGAAAAGCCGGCGGAAATCTTCTAAATACAGTAACTACACACGGTTGACTCGATCAACCACCCACCCCGTTCCGAGGTCTGAGACCTACCGGTACCAGCGGGGGGCCACCCTGATCACCACCAACAAGGCCATCAAGGACTGGCCCGAGGTGCTGGCCGGGGATGAGGTGATGGCCACGGCGCTGCTGGACCGGTTGCTGCACAAGTGCCATTTGATCAACATCCGGGGCCGGTCGTATCGCCTTCGGGACCTGGACAAGGCGCTCAAGTAGCTGAAAATGAAGAGGATAACGCAAAATGTGTCCAAATCGCGCGCGCAGCCCCCCATGGGGGGCCGCCTCTTGGATAACCTAAGCCCCCAGAATGGAAGGGATTATGCAGGGGTGATACACCCCATTAACCCAGGAGACGGGATCGTAAAAGATGACGTCCACCAACTTCGTAAAAGATCGTGTCCCTTGACATTACCAACCGCAATGTCCTTCAATACATATAGGATGAGGCGCAGGAGCCATGCAGCAGTTTTCAATAATGTATTCTGAACACTGTGGTGTATGACACATCAGTTGCTCTTCCAGTGCGTACCATATTCCAACATTCGCATTCATAGAGATAGGGCTGCTACAGCACACGTTTTCTACCAAATTCACATAGTCTTTTATTGTTTTACAGTCGTACTCGTCGGTGCACAGAGAATTCGCTGCATGGAATTCCAACATGTCATTGGCTATTTCTTCGCAGGTTCGATTCGCATCCACGCATTCTACGGGTTCTTGCGCGCATTCGCAGTATGGCGGCTGGTCTCTGGAACAAACAACCCCGTAAGGGCAGTCGGGCTCCCTCACGCATTTCCTGTTCCCGTCCCAGTTCACACAGGCGCAATCCGGAGGATATGCACAGTTCTCAATGAACGAAATATAATCGCATCCCCCTTCAACGGGACACGTGCAGAAATCGGGATACCCAGAAAGCATCGGGGAACATTCGAACGTGCCTGTGGCGGGACAGTAGTGGGTTGTGCAAAGAGCAACACCAAGATGATTGAAGCATTGATTTATCTCGCATTTACCGTCTATACATATCTCTTCAGATGCACAGTCATCGTCATTGCAACATTTAACACAAGTGCCTTCACCGCAGTTCCTAAAACCCTCTGGGCAATCACCATAGTCTTGGCATGCGTATATATTAATTGTAAACAACAGGATACAATGTCTTGCATGTAATATCATTTTTTACCTCTTTGTCTAACATATTTGCATATTTCTATTGTATGAACAGAAATGTACGGCTTAGATCGATATCGCTTCCACCATAGGCTGATACAAGAATATCAGGGATAGAATTTCCGTTAACATCTAGACCACCATCGACAGAACTTCCATAATGGTAGTCACTAAGCACATCGTTCGAAGTTACAGGTACAGGCGGAAAAGGAGGCACTAACAACTCGTATTTAAAAGAATTTGATCCATTGAAAGGCTCATCCGACCCGAAGTATATGAAAGCCGTTCCAAAATCAGGAAGTGAGTATAAATAGCCCCGCGGATCACCTATAAGTATGTCTTCCTTTCCATCTAAATTAACATCTCCCACATTCTTTATAGACAATCCGAATAATGTTTGAGACCTGTAATCAAATTCGTACTCTGGCAATGGCGCGAATGCAAGAGGAGGCTCAATGAATTCTGGAACAACAGGAAAGAGTCCAGATCCTTGACCCAATAGTACTATTACAGTACCTCTACTAGTAAAAATGGATTCATGGTTTAAGTATGTTTGAAGTGATACAATTAACTCATCAATACCGTCGCCTGTAACATCAGCCGATTCTAGTTTTCCGAGTCCGGCAGATAGGGAAGTATCCGGATAGTTAACACCTCCCGGAAGTGGACCAATATCATTCATGACTAGAGTCTTGCTTATTTGTAAATATATTGGAGATTGGCCTTTTAACAAACCGCTCAGTGATGACCCATCGAAAAAGAAAACCGAAGCACTATATGGAATTATAGATCCACTTATTCCGATATCCCCTATTAAATCTCCATTGTAATCAACAAATGCAGAGCTGTAGCCAAAACTGTCTATCATTTCTTTGTTTCCATCCAATACAGCTTCAGGAGAGTTAATTACTCCTGGCGTATCAAAAGGACCCAAATAAATATAGGCTTTCTTGTGTTTATAGGCTGTTACTAAAATATCTATGTTTCCATCATTATTAATATCTCCTAAGTTTAGTACGTCCATGCCAAATGCGCCATATTCAGTTGGCATACCAGGCTCAACCAATAATAAATCCGGTAATACTAGGTATCCAGGTTCATCAACTGTCCCAAAATAAGGATTACCAAAAAATATGTTAACAACCCCACGTCCCTTTAATCCAGTTGCATCTGTTGCTGCTGGTGTTCCAATGGCGAAATCTTCGATTCCGTCTCCGTTTACATCTCCAAGTCTTTCGAGATTCCTTAATGGAATTAATGGGTCGTGAAACTCTGGAAACTCAGCTGAAAAATTATTTATATCAACTTCTGCAAGAACAACCGGAATACCCGTAACGTCACCTACGATCACCATAGCTCCCGAATCCATGTTGAACAGATTTTGAACATAATCATACATAACAACAATGTCCTGCGAACCATCTCCAGTGATGTCACCGGAAAAAGCAGCTTCCAGTCCCCCAAGACCTTCAGATTTAGGCAATGTGATTCCCTCGACCGCCCAACGTTCTATCCAAGCAGCCATTACCGCAGCGTGTGCATCTATTTCACCACCTGTCGAAATAGGTCGTTCTCTATTCATATACTCGTTATTTCTTAATGTATTTACTATTTCCTGAAGACCATCAATTCCAAACATCTCAATAAGTGGCTTGCCTAGGTAATTTGATTTAGGGTCAAATAGCCTTTCAATGAATCCAACATCCTCAAGATACTCCCACAATGTCAACTCTTTGATCGGCTGAACTGTTGATAAAATCTTCTCCTTAACTTCAAGAGCTGTTAGATCTGGATTCACTGCCATTATAAGAGCTGCTAGACCTGAAACATGGGGTGCCGCTGAAGAAGTTCCTGAAAAAAAGCCATAATTGTAGTTGTCAGGAAACCTCCAGACATCAAACCTGCATGGATATGTTGGATATGGAACAGCCACAAATGTGCTCCACCCAGGAGCTGCAACATCTACAGAGTTTCTTCCGAAATTTGACGTAGTTGTTAGCCTATGTTTATGATCTGTTGCAGCTACGCTGATAATGGAATCGAAGGGGAAACTGGCTGGCAGTTCTGGGTAGAATCCCGGATATGATAGAATATCATTGTCTTTACCAAGATAGGGTTTTTCATACCACATTGGCCAAATAGCATCTAAGAAAGATAACACATTAGGATCATATGTATTGAAAATTCCATAATACTTAATTCCATTACCTGCGGATACAACAGAAAGAAGACCCGCAGCATCAGCGTTTTCGAAATGTTCGAACTCAGATGAAAAGTCGAGACCGAGATAAGGATCATTCAGATCAATTACAGGCAAATCTCTAAGCGCTCTAACCCAATCGTAACCATAACTATGATTAATTATTTTTGCTCCATTGTCTATGGCATAGCAAATTGCCTCAAGCGATGCATCTCTTGACTGACCTCCTTCAATGTGTCCAACGTTGAGTAACATAATACTCACTTCTATATTGGTACCCGCAACTCCTTCATTGTTGTTTCCTACAGCGCCTATTATACCAGCGACTGCTGTTCCATGACCAGACGAAGATACTCCACCCATAGGATTATGATCATATAGATCATCGGGTTCGAAGGGTAATATGGTGTCATCAAACGCGTAACCAACAACATCATCGATATAACCGTTCATGTCATTATCTATTCCATCCAGATCGCCTCCATCTGCGGATGACCACGTATCATAGCTACCATTATTATTGATGTCCTCACTGGTGTCTAATTTGCCATTACCATTTTTGTCTTCCAAGGGGTCAAGTATCCCATCATGGTTGACATCTTCCCATGAGTCCAATATTCCGTTTCTAGCACCAGTACCACAATCACTAAATCTATCTTCACCCAGGTCTAGAGATCCATTGCCGTTTAAATCCTCTCCCCTATTAATCCAAAGATTTCCCTCAAGGTCAGGATGTTTGTAATCAAAACCCGCCTCAATAACACCAACTACTACATCCTTACTGCCACGCTCAAAGTCCCATGCATCATCAAAGTTTGTATTCGTGAGATGCCTCTGACCATACTCCGGCAGACCTGGCCAACTACTGAAAATCGGGTCATTGGGCGTAAACGCGCCAAAGTAAAGCCAATCCCTTACAGCCCACTTTACAACGTTAGACGATTTGTAGTAGTTTATAGCATCGTTTAGTTCAACACCAGAAGGAACAAGAACAGTATATGTATTAGGCAATCTCGATTCAACAAGTATTTCAGCGCCCAATCCATCATTGATTTGATTTATTGTGTCATCAGTAGTATCCCTCTTAAATGACACGATGAGTTTTTGTGGGTCATAGTATTTCATATAACCAACATCTCTAGATTCTTTTGCATAGTTTCCAGCCCTGTCAGTGGCTACAACTTCAATCGAATTAAGAATATGAGAACGCAGATCTCCTTCACCAACATCCAATTGTACAATAAACCTAAAAAAACCGTTTGGCTCAAGATCAAGTAATGATTCCGTACCATTGACTATTATTTTACTTTCTGAAACTCCTATATTGTCGGATATCATCCCTGAAAAGATAACACTACTAGATTGTGTTATAATATTATCTGATGTATTTGATAAATTGATCACGGGAGGCTCAAGATCATCTGGAACTCCACGTAAGCTTAGTATGATATATGATCCAGGTTTAGAACGCAGTTGAACTTCAAGCACGTGATTAGTCCATCCCTCTAGATGAACCGTCTGTTTGACCAAGTCGACTTGCTGATTGAAACTATCAGGACCCACTACAACATTACCGTCAATTGAAATCACCGCGGATGAAACCCTACGTCCATGAGGTGGGTCATGATCGCCATTCTCGATTAATATACAGTAGTTGCCAACAAAGGGAGCATAAAAATCGCTTTTAATAGTGCTAGGTTTTCCTTTGCCCCTCTCATATTGATCGGGTCCGAAAATATCTCTCACTAGTAGATTATCCCCACATGGATCAACTGCTTCCGATGGGGCAAGTTCGGCGTCTCTTGAAAACTCCTCTAAAGAACATGAAATTATAAATAGAGAAGCCAAAAAAGGAGACATTAAAATCACTATTTTTCTTGCCATGTCAGTCACCCCTCCTGTCCTACATTTACTTACATTTACCTATCCGCCACAAGTACCTCAACGAGGCATGCCTGGTTCAACTTCATGGCCACCCCGAGGAGGCATGACCGAAACCTAAGTCGCGGAACCAATGCCAATTCCCAAACATATTGAGTATTGAGTATAACATGAAAACCGTTCGAAGAGGGATTTTTTAAAATCTTTGTTTTTTGGTTGTGTTGGCATCTTCGATTAGCGGGATTGTCGTCCAGCTTTCCGTGCGGAGTCGATGCTGGGGTTTTTCAAGGGGATCAAATCTGATGGTCTCGTAAAAAGTCCGAGGGCTGTTCATGGATCACCGCATTTCGATCTCTTTTGCCGGGTTTGGTTCGATATCAGACGATCCATGGTGTACGTTCCGACTTTTTACGAGGCCATCAAATCTGGTATAAGGTCCATGTTTTTCGAGTAGCCGGCCGAAGATGGAGAACGAGCCCATGAGCCGTGAGCTTTTCACACTTTGCGCGGGACATGTCACTCACGACCGGATAGGAATGGACATCGTGCCTGGCGGTTGTGCATTCTATGCGGCCAGGACCATCCAGAGCCTGGGTGCCCACTCGCGGCTGGTATCTACTGTCGGCGAAGATTTCGCCTGCGACGCGGCCATCACTGGAATCGAATGCCGCCTCGATCGCCGGGGGCAAACGACGGTCTTCGAGAACAGCTATCCCGACGGAGCCTGGCGAGTACAAACCGTTACAGCTCTGGCCCCGGAGGTCGCACCGGCACGGATGCCTCCCGCATGGCAACGGCCAGATGTGCTCTTCATCGGACCGGTCGATCGGCGATGGGCTTTTTTTATGGCGTTTGAAGGATGCGGTAAACGGGACACCTCGAGAATAGAACACGAGATCGCCGGGAAAAAACCGAGATATGTCTGGTTCATCCACTTGCAGTGACACCGCTGTTGGGGACGGAGTGCGAGCAGCGAGGGAGAGAAGCGCTTGACGAGCGTGGCATTGATGCAGAGCGACTCGCAAGAAAATGTAAATAATGAAGCAACGTCTATGAAAACGCCTGTCAAGGGAAAACACCTCTCCCGATCTGTCAGGAATGGATGAATGTTTCTGACAGTGCGTCCTTCGCGTTTCGAATACTCGTAGCCACTCGGGTGACTCTCGGTTCCAGTGACGATCAACATCCATAAAACGGTCCATATTTTCTCGGCAGCGACTAGCTCCCTGGTTGCCTGGCAGAACGTCAGCTGCTTAACGACACGTTCACACGTCTATCTGGCTC
>Ga0307379_10009982_pt1 | contig 12634 bp, 6 predicted proteins | sample UN2MG_FD_202237 | JGI IMG/M metagenome (GOLD analysis project Ga0307379, IMG submission 202237) | Soil microbial communities from Risofladan, Vaasa, Finland - UN-2 | ecosystem: Environmental > Terrestrial > Soil > Coastal area > Acid sulfate soil | place: Finland: Risofladan, Vaasa | collected... | reverse complement strand
CCAAATTTCATTACAACCTTCTGTATATTCTTCTTTAAATTTTGTAGTAACTGGATATAATAATTGTATTTCTGGATACATTTGTTTAAAAAACATAACCCCTAATGTTTGTAATTTACTTCCAGTTGGAGCAATTATGCATTTATGTGTATATTTATTTTCTGAATAAACACCATTAAGAATTTCTATCGTATTTATATAATCAAATGTACTTAATTCTTCTTTATATATCCGCTCAATATTTGGAGAAAAGTCTCGATCTAATTTTCCATTAATCCATTGTATTGCTTCTAATCTCCATTGATTTTTTTCCTCTCTGGGATATCCTTCAATTTTAACCAAATATTGAGGAGTTATTTCATTCAATAATGCATACATTTCTTCATAATTAAATGTCGGAAAAGCGATTATTAACATTGGATATCCTTGCATAGATGTACTGGATAATTCAGTTGTAGTAACAATTTTATAAACATTAGTAGTAAGAAAAGAAGGCGTTGTTTCTTCAGTTTGGCTTACTTTTTTTGATTCGAAATCTTTCCTTAATGGATAATATATTTCTGCCTCGGAGAAAATGATATGAACATTTCCAGGATAATTTCTTAATCCATGTAACAATACCACTATTAAAAATTTCGACATGCCTGAAATATCAATAATAATATTTTCTACTAAATCAATTGATTTTTCAATGTACTTAATGCATTCAGAAAAATCTTCTGGATTAGGACGATAATAAGTTATCCAATTTAATTTATTTGAATAAGTAGCATTAATTGCAAAATTTTTAAATTCATCCACTCTATTTTTTTCATCGAATGGCTCATATTTAATTCCGAAAATTTGTTGATATTTTACGTCTTGATTATTACTTTTCTCAAGAAATGCTAAACATCTATCCTCAAAGCCTGCAGCTCCAATATAAACAGAATCTTTTGGAATTTTATTTAGGTCTAATAATTCAATTTGAGGAAAAATATTTGAAATAGAAATATCAATCATCGAAAGCCTCAAAACTCATTTGTTTATCATCCATCATTGTTTTTCTTAAATTCTTTTTGTTTGGAAAAAGATCTTTAAATTTATCAGGATTTTTAAGTAAAAACAAAAAATCATCTTCATCTAACTGAATTGGGTCCCTTTTGCTATGTGTTAATTTAAATGTGGGTACTAGGATCCTACGGAGGTATAATCTATCAACTACATTTCCTCTTATACTTTTTCCTCTCAGGTCTCTCAAAAATATCCCATATTTTATGAGATTATTATATATTTTCTTTGAAGTTGGATCCAATTCAGGGGCTTTTCGCATTTCAATTCTATATGCTTGATGTGGAGGATTTTGGTCTTCATTTTTTGAATCGTAATTCATGAGATACCAATTAGCGATGCTGCCAAATGATTCAGTAATTTTTTTAAGTTGTGAACCGCAATCTTCTTCTGGAATAGATCCGATTTTTTGTAAAAATTCATTACCTGCTTCTCTTATGGCTTTATCTTGTAAATGCACAGGTTGATTTGTTTTTGGTGAATATTTTAATGGTAGATCCACTCCATCTTGACTTGAAAAATTTTCAGGCCCTACGGCTTCAAACATTCGTTTAATCAATTCAAGGATATTAGCTACATCGCCAGAACATAAATCGACAACTGTACTCCACCCATAATATAAGACTTTATTACCGCTGCGAATTTCACGGGCAAGTTCATTATAAGATTTATATGGACTATCTCCTAATATTACTTTTATATCATGATATTTTTCGTCTATTTTTTCAGAATTCTTTAAACGATTATTAATTACATCTGAAAGAAAATCATTAATCACTGAAGAATGACCTTGGATGAAATAGCTCCCAAGATCCACGACTACATATTCTCGATTCTCAATCATCATTTTATCTCTGGAATTTCGAGGACAAAATGTTACAATACTTTCAGTTGATATTTTATAGAAATGTTCAGACCCCTCACTTGGAAATAATATGAAATCGTTCAAAGTTCTCTGAATTTCTTCAGATATTGTTGGTAGTGAGTAATCGTCTAATAGGTAGAATATAGATTTGTTTTTAAATAATTGTACATTTTTTTGTAAAAATGATGAAATTTCTTTTATAAAATCTAGAGGCAAAAAGTATGGCATTTTTGCATGTCTTTTTTTATTAAACCAATCTCTAACTGCTTTTTTTTCCCTTACAATATTAGACATTAAATGCCTAAGTACATTTGTCCCCTCGGGTGAGGGATGATTTATATTATAATATACTTTTAAAAAATATTGGATATTATTTATCTCGTTTTTACTTACGGTTTCAGCATATCTATTTGAAGTTTCAATTAATAGATCAAATATTTCATACAAAATAGAAAGATTGAAATAATGAATTATTGCCTTTCTTTGGTTATCTCCCAATTTTGACCTTATATATGGGAAAGCAAAATATAAATCATTACAATGATAATAAATTGCTATATAATCTTCTAGAAATCCTTCTGTTTTACCCGCTAATAGTTGAGCTTTGAGACTCAAGTTCCTAAAAACAGTTGTTTTTCCGCAACCTCTTGGTCCGGTTAATATTGTGTTATTTCGCGTTAAAAGATCATCGTACCCCGGAAAATTTTGTGAATATAATAGCTGAAGTAATTCAAAAGAATTTCCTATTTGCTCGCATCGAAGATAATCAAAAGGACGTGTTAATTTTTTTGATTTCGGTATATTTTTTTCATGATATTTATCTGGAATTTGCTTTAGAATCTTAACTAACTCTCGAGGATTTCGGACAAAAGTCCCTACCATGGGATCGGTTTCTAATATCTTTTTTCGAATGAAATCGACTAAATTGTCATAAAAAAATATAAATTTTCCATCACTTAAATCAGATGGATCGATTAATTCTAATAATTCAGTTAGAATACGAGCAAATTCTTTGTAGTCATCTTTGGGTTCTAATTCATTATGTGAACCCCCTATTCCAAAATCAGTTATTTTAATTCCTGGAATGTCAGGATTAATCAATCCAGTATCATAATAAATTAGAATATTTCCTGAGTGCAAATCGTTATGAGAAATTCCACGATCATTCATTACGCTGAATGCTTGAAGTATTTGATCGGTAATCGCACTAATAAATTCAATTGTTATATCGTTTGGATTTTTCCTAATAAAATCTCTTAAATTATCCCCATTAACGTATTCCCATAAAATACATTTATATTGAACATTTTTTAATACAATTTCATCATGGTCTTTATAACTAGCAATTTGTGAAATCCCATCTAACTTAGCGACTTTTTTAATTTCAATATCCCAATTCGGCCTTAGGTTTTCATGAGGTATAATCTTGCACGCTCTATAGTGTTCGATAGACTCATTGTAAGCTTTATAAACAACTCCAATATTCCCTCTACCTATCTCTTCAGTTAATTCATAATCATCAAATCTCTCTCCAACAAAATGATTAATTGGCGGTAAGTTTTTATTGGCCACTTATTTAAGTCACCTTCCTTAATACTACAATCCATTCATTTTTTGTGCATGCTCCCTCTTTTCGAGATCTCCTAAAAGTGGGTACTTTATCTTGAATGAATCCCTCACAATTAAAAACTCCAGTTTCATTTGCGATCTCTAAGATAGCTGATGCTGTATTAAATGACTTTTTCGATTTGTTTATATCTCCAAGGACAAGTATGAAATATGAATTCATCTTTAATGCTGGATAAATATTCATCATTACTTTTTTCATCAAATTTTTGAAATCAGGAATATTTCTTGGACTTTTATCATCATATTTTTTATAGTCACTTTCTCCTAAAAACCATAATCTCAGTCGATTGTCTCGAGCATAATCTAATGCATTCATATACGGAGGACTAGTTATTACAGCATCAATACTGTTTTCTTTTAAAGATAATTGATCAGCATCGTTTTGAAAACAAGTTCTTTTTAAATTATTATTGATATTCGAATATCGCTTAAATACCCTTTTTATTTTTTTAATTAATCTTGATTCTACATCTCGATATGAATACATTTCTGGATATTTCTCTGAAGGATATTTTTTTGTTCTTAAATACGGAACTAGATGACTAGCTGGATAAGATAAGAAACCTGGACGCTCATGATGTAAAATCCCTAATAGACATGATAATAAAAAGTCTTCATTATTTCCCTTTAATAATTGACTAAGTGAAATTATTTCTTTTATTGTTTCTTGGTGATAGAATACCTTCACCCAATCTGGTATTTCTTTTAAATCTACTTTTTCGCATTGTTGTTTACTTATAGAATTATAATAATTTGCTTTTTCAATTGCTTCTTCTAAAGAGCTAGGTGGAAACATTTTAGCTTTTATTAAAGTAACTGCATAAGGATTAATATCGTTTGCAATTGCGTGTCTTTTATTATTTAATGATTCAAGAGCTACAGTCCCCGATCCTGCAAAAGGATCCAAAATAGTATCTCCTGGTTTTGTATATGTAATAATCAAATTTTTAGCAAAAATTGACTTTATTTTTCCAATATATGGAGAAATCTGGTGGAGAGTACTTTCCGTTGCCAGACAACTACCAGACCAATCTATTGGATTCAATTTTGAGGATGATGTTTTACTATTCCCATCAATTGCCACTCCAAACTCATACATTAAAATCCACCATTGATTTCTATTATCTATAAGTTATTATTATTACAGATTCCATCACAAAAACTTATTTAAAATACGTGCATTTAATATAAAAAACATCTGATTTTATGTTCTACAAAGCGATTTGCTGCAAACTTGATTGCATATTTTTTTAAAACTTATTAATGTCTTTGGAAATCTAATATTCCTATGGATTCATGGTCTTAAAATCAAATTAGCCAAAATCTTTCCTATTTCTGCCTAGTTAAATAATTCGATATTTTCCATCCGCATCAGATGAATATTTCCACAACACTCCGCCTGCAGATGATACACAAAGACTCCATTAACCTCCCGGCCATCGGTCTGCGCCTGAACCAATTCAATAATGCTCTCTGATATACTCATAAGCCTTATCAAATAACTCTTGCTCTTTATGCAATTTATACTTCAATAATGTCTTACGCAGGGCTTTTTGTATTTCACGCTCCCCTGTTTTTGTCCATTGCCAACCATCAAAACGTGTATATTTCACAACGCTATCAATGTCATTGACAACCTTCTCAACAATTATTGGGGTTGTTTCAACTTTACACTCAAGAAACAATTTAGTCAATGATTCTTTTGTATCATCAACAGGAATCGCTTCTGTTTCTCTTTCCAATTGGACAGTTTCACGAGCGATTTCTAATAGGCTTTTTAGAAACTCTATACTATTAATTGTGTTCCTGTAATGCATTTCTTTTAATTTTTCCAATCGCTCACCAAGTTCCTGGAATCTTGGATCATCTATATGGATGTGTAGTCTCCATTCAATCTTAACTGCAAGTTTTTTTGCTTTGCCTTCGCCTTCTTTTTCAGAAATATGGTCAAGAATATTTGCATCCATTACGAGTGTTTCAAGATCGTCTCTTATTGTCTGGACAATAACATTTTCATGAACCAATTTTAGTGTCTTGTCACCGAGCGCATGCCAGATAAGTTTTCCATTTCCGCTTGCCGGCTTTATTGATTGGTAGACCTGTGCAAGCCACTTATAATCTTTTTCATATTCACTTAATAGTGAATCAGGAGATATTGCTTCCCAGTGATGCGATAAATAAGAAAAGTCTGCTGCAAACATGTCCCTTTCTCCATCTGTTCTTAGACAATCCTGCGCTGCGAGTAGACCTTCGTAACCATCAATATCTCGATCAACACCTGTGAAGTGTTCAAGACATCGTTCCATGGCTTTTGGCAATTCCTGTTTTAACATTTCAATGTTAGATATGACGGTTTTCATATCTTCGATATCAAAATTCAGGGCATTTGCGACATTGTCAAATATGCCAAGATAATCGACAACCAGACCATGATTCTTGTTTGGATATGGTCTGTTGACTCGACAGATTGCCTGCAAAAGTGTATGGTCTTTCATTGGTTTATCCAGATACATCACCTGGTTGATTGGTGCATCAAATCCGGTGAGCAGTTTGGCTGTGACAATTAACAGTTTCAATGGGTCGTTCGGGTCCCTGAATCTGTCCAGTAACTTTTCTTGCCCATCATCTGTGAGAGTGTATGTTTTTTTCCAGTCATCGGGGTCTCCCTGTCGCAGTGTCATTACAACAGCAGTTTCATCTGGTGGCATGTGTTTGTCTATTTCCTGTTTATACAGGTGGCATGCTTCCCTGTCAAAAACAACAATCTGGCCTTTGAAATCATTTGGTTCTATGTGTTTTTTGAAATGATTCACTATGTCCTGGCAAACCTTTTGAACCCTGTCTGGTGCTTTGGCCAATACCCCGAATTTTGCAGCCTGGTCTGATAGTTCAGCCTTATCCCCATAACTTAATTTGCTTTCCTCTACCATCCATTCAAATGACGTGTCAATTATTGTCTTGTTGATTCGCAGTTCAACTGGTCTTGGTTCAAAATAGATTGGCAGGGTTGCTTTGTCTTTTATTGATTGTTGAAAAGTGTACTTATTCAGGTAGCCGTTCTCATCTTCTTGTGCGCCAAAAGCCCAGAATGTGTTTCTATCCCTTTTGTTAATTGGGGTGCCAGTAAGACCAAATAAGAATGCATTTGGCAAAGCCTCACGCATCTTTTGACCAAGATCGCCTTCCTGGGTGCGGTGGGCTTCATCTACCAGAACGATGATGTTTTCTCTTTCGTTTAGAATTCCTTCTGCTTCCCCGAATTTATGAATGGTTGTTATTATTATTTTCCTTGTATCCTGCTGCAAGAGGCGTTGTAGTTCTTCTCTTGATTCTGTGATCACGACATTTGGAACGTTTGAAGCGTTGAAGGTTGCACTTATCTGTGAGTTAAGGTCGATCCTGTCTACAACTACAATTACGGTGGGGCTTCTAAGTTCTGGTGCATGTCGAAGTTGTATTGCTGCATAAACCATGAGCAGTGATTTGCCGGAGCCTTGGAAATGCCAGATTAAACCTTTTCTGATTCGACCCTCTACTACTCTTTTGATAATCTGTTTGGTGGCTTCATATTGCTGATACCGGCAAAGTACCTTGATTTTTTGACCGCCCTGTGTGGTGCTGTATAATGTGAAATTTTTCAATATATCCAGAACAATATCTGTTCTTAACATCCGGCTTACGGAATTTTTCACTTCTTCGAGTTGGTCAAATGCATCTTCTTCTGTGTTTCTCCATGGTTGCCATTTTTCTATTGGCAACTTGATTGAGCCAACACGATATGCTTTGCCTTCAGTTGCAAAACAAAATACGTTGGGAACAAAGAGTTCTGGAATGGATTTTTGGTACTCTTCCAGTTGAATGGCTCCATCCACCCATGATATTGCAGGTCTTACAGGTGTTTTTGCTTCCCCGATAACCACAGGGATACCATTGATTAGTAAAACGAGATCCGGTCTTCTCTCCTGTCCTGCTTTAAAGCGATACTGGGTTGTTACTATGAAATCATTGTTTTCAATGTTATCATAATCTATCAGTTTAATAGAAACATGCTCTCCATCCTCCCCAAAAGGCATTGTTTTTTCATTGCGAATCCACCTTGAGAACTCCTCATTTGCTCCAACAAGCCCCATTCCTTTAGCAGATAGTATAATGGTCCTGAGTCGATAAAGAATCTCATCAGCACGGTTTGGCTCTTGTGCAATAGAAGGATTCAGTTTGATGAGTGAATTTATGAGATACTTTTCCACTAAAACATCGGTTTCATCTCTTGGAAGTTCATCTCTTGGGACAAACTTCCATTTCATATTTGTCAGAAGGTCTCTGACTAAATTCTCAACTGAATTCGCTTCATTGAACATTTTAAAGAACCTCTTTGGGAATTATTAGTTTTCCTGAGATAAAATTGTTTGTAAGTTTTTTCTTCAAATTTGATACATATAAAATATGATCGTTAAACTGACTTATATTTAGATCTAGCTTATATAAAATATTAGCAATTTCTTTTTGCTCATCTAAAGGGGGCACGACGACTGAAAAATTCTTTAATTCTTTGCTATTAATTGCAGTAAAAGTACTCCCTTGACTTAATTGTTCAAAATTTGATCTAAGTTTATCTAATTGATAATAAAGAAACTTTGGAATTACGGTTTCTTTTGGTCTCAGAGCAGCAATGCCTCTACCGATGCAACATGTTGTATTACACCAATTCATGTCACCCACTGGCGCCCTTACAGTAAATAATATATCACCTTTCTCAGAAATTTTACTTGGTTTTGTCGTATATTTCGTAATAATTGGTTCTATATTCCCAAAATCGGCTTTGCCCTGTAAAAAAGGCAAACCATCAAAATCATTATATGATGATGATGGAGGCGATTGCCCCATAATAATATCAGCTATATCAATTAGCTTTACTACCTCCCAATCTTCAGGTATCTCTCCAATTTCAGTTTTCTTGAAATTGTTATGTTCAATACCATTAGTCAATAATTTATTTAAAAGACTTATTTTAAGAACACTGGTCAACTTCAAGATATTCTCCACCGTTTCAGTGTTTTCTTCAATAGACCACAATGTTTCAGATATTTTCTTTTGCTCATTAATAGTTGGAACCAAAAATTCCTGTTTAGCCATCGTTTTCCACTTAATTGTAGGTGACATTGAGCCTTCAGAGATTGCATGTGCAGTTTTCCAGAAAATACTTGATTGCATAAAGCATGGCAAAAATTCAGGAACAATCAAGTCAGCTTTAGGTCTAATTACCATTGAGTGAGCAGATACCACTGCGTCCCTATCTGTTACAGCAACTTTCCTCAAATAAGACCTTCTTTTTCCAAAAATGATGTCGCCTTTTTTGCAGAGAAATTTTGTAGCGTTGACATCATCAGTGGAACCAAATCGCTTAATTCGTATTTGGTCTGTATCAATATGTTCAAGTCCAATATAATATTCTAAACCAGACTCATTTGGTTTATCGATCCTATCGGTAATGTTTTCTGCAATTTCATCAAATCTTACTTTAATCCAGTTTGGAGGCATTTTTTGAAGATTACTATTCATCTTAAATTACCTCCTTTAAAATCGAAAAAAGTTCGGTTGTATGCTGTTTTACATCACTAGAACTTTTATCCCATTGTATAATCAATTCCTGTATAGATTCTTCAATCTCACCCAAATCATATTTTTCAACATACAAAGGCACATTAAGACTGTAATCCTTGTCCTTAATTTCATCTAATGTAGCAACATGAGATAAACGATGAACATTTTCATATCCATTATACAAACCAAATAAGGTTTTGATGTTTTTATCAGATAAGAAAGCCATTTGCTTTTCTTCAATTACCTGCTCAAGACCATTGATAAACAGAACTTTTCCTTTTCGCTCATCTGGTTTATTCTTGGAACACACGACAACACATGCTTCCATTCCCGAGTTGTAAAACAAATTCGCCCCTAACCCTATAACACAATCGACAATATCGGATTCAATAAGTTGTTTCCGCATTTCCAATTCAGCATCCCTGAACAAAACGCCATGCGGCCACAGTATTGCACATCTACCGGTATCTTCCTTCAAAGAAGAAATGATATGCTGGAAAAATGCGTAATCTGCACATCCCTGAGATGGTGTGCCATAAATGTTCCTGCCCCACGGATCATGCTGCCATGAATTCCTGTTCCACTGCTTTATCGAATAAGGCGGATTAGCAATAACAATATCAAACTGCTTCACCCTATCATCTTCTGTGAATGCAGGATTTGACAGGGTATCGCCCCTTACAACATGGAAATCCTCAAAACCATGAAGGAACATATTCATTCTGGCAATTGCTGAAGTAATCAGGTTAATTTCCTGACCATATAAACTGATATTCCTATGCTCCTGCCCTCGTTCCTTAACAAGCAGAGCAGCATTTAACAGCATACCACCAGAACCGCAGGTGGGATCATAGATACTCTCTTCCGGTTTTGGATCAACAATCAGGCTCATAAGACGAACAACGGTTCGGTTGGTATAGAATTCAGCAGCAGTATGACCGCTATCATCAGCAAACTGCTTGATTAAATACTCATAACTTGTGCCAAACTCATCCTGTGGCACATTTTTTAAAGTCAGTTTGATGGTAGAGAAATGCTCGATAAGATCAATCAATATTTTATCGGTTAGCCTGTTCTTATTTGTCCAATTAGTATCCCCGAATATGCCTGCAAGTCTATCTGGATTGGCTTTTTCAATCTCACTCATTGCATTCTTAATTGCCCTGCCAACATCCGTAGATACAGTCCTGACATCATCCCAGTGTGTATTGGTCGGTAATTGGAATCTGTGGTTCTCCTTGAACTCAGCATATTCTTTTTCACCACCATACTCCACAAGAGCCGCCTGATATTCCTCATCATAAACATCAGATATTCGTTTAAAGAACATCAATGGAAATATAATGCTCTTATACTCGCCTGGATCAATAACACCTCTAAGAAGTACAGCAGCACCCCAGAGATACTGCTCAAGTTGCTGCTGAGATATTGTTTTGCTCATAAAACACCCACCTCTTTTAGCAACGTTTTCATCTTCTCTTCTGACTCAATAAACTCATCATACGCCTTGTTTAATTCAAGGAATGTCGCTTTAAGATCAATTTCCTCAACAACATGATTTTTCCGAACATATCTGGAAATGTTCAGGTTAAACTCATTCTTTTCAATCTCTTCAACATCTACCAATTTACTGATATCTTCAATATCCTCAAACTTCTCATACCATTCTATGATATTATCTGCATGCTCATCCAAAAAGAAATTCTGATTTCTTCCCTTCTTGAATTGGTCAGACGCATCGATAAACAACACTTTGTTCTTTTTCGATTCATCCTTCTTGTCTCTAAAAATAAGAACGCATGCGCTAATTCCAGTGCCATAGAATAAATTTGGCCCAAGCCCAATAACGCCCTCAAGCAAATCTTTTTCAATCAATGCTTCCCTGATCCGACCTTCCGCTCCACCCCGAAATAAAGCACCATGTGGAAGAACAATCCCCATTCTCCCCGTTAATGGAGCCATTGAAGAAATCATGTGCTGAACCCAGGCATAATCCCCATTACTCTTTGGCGGGGTTCCTGCAATATTTCTTCCAAACGGATCATGAGTCCAGTGCTCATGTCCCCAATTATCCAGAGAAAATGGAGGATTGGCTATAACAACATCAAACTGCGATAATTGATCTCCCTCATGAAAAGAAGGATTCCGCAAAGTATCGCCTCTGACAATATCAAAGTCAAAGACCCCATGTAAAAATAAGTTAATTCTCGCAATTGCGGATGTCGTAAGATTCTTTTCCTGCCCATAGAGTTTCAGAGTTCTTGTATCCCCACCATTTCGCATAACATAATGATAGGACTCCAACAGCATACCACCGGAACCACAAGCCGGATCATATATGGATTCCTTCTCCTGTGGCTTTAAGATACTTCCAATCAGATGAACAACCGTTCTTGGGGTATAGAACTCCCCCGCTTTTCGATTTGTCAGGTCTGCAAATCTTTTTATCAAGTATTCATAAGCCTGACCCAACATATCAGGTTCAACATTTTTCTTATACAGGCTCTTGCTTGAGAAATGATCGATCAGGTCAATGAGAAGTTCATCAGATAACCGTTCTTTATTAGTCCAATTCACATCTCCAAAGATCTCATATAATTTATCTGGATTTTCCTTTTCAATTTCCCTGAAGGCATGTTGAAGTGCCTGTCCAACATTAGACGTTTTTTCCTTCACATCATCCCAGTGAGCACCTTCCGTGATGACAATATCATGCTGTTCAGGAAAAGATGCGTACTCTTCATCACCATCTGATTCAGCTAGTGCTTCTTTGTACTCTTCGTCATAAATATCTGAGATTCTTTTAAAAAACAATAGCGGGAAGATATAAGCTTTAAAATCGGAAGCATCCACAGGCCCTCTGAGGATATTTGCTGCATCCCATAGATATTGTTCTAATTCTGATAATGAAACCGTTCCCATTTTTGAATAACTCCATTTTTACCGTTATTATTGTGTTTATCTGAAAGTGGTTATTGATTTGAAAAAATTATGCTTTAGTGCTTTGTGCGAGAATTTCATGTCCTCTACAGCAAGAAGTTCAGGACGAGCTTCGAGAAAATCCAGATCGTTCTTAACCTTCTATAAGATGTTGAATTTATCTGCACTCCCTACACAGGTCACCTTCATTATCTACTTCTATTTCTCTACAATTTCGACATAATGGCGTTTTAACATCTATTGTCCACACATCATCATTCACATCAGCTATGTATTATATATTTGGTTTATTTTCTGGTCTTAATTCTTGATTTTTGAATGCATCAATCACTGCGTCATTGTTAGGCATTTTAAGGAATTGAGTTTCAAGACATTTAAGTGCTGAATGAACAGTCATTCCCGTATGGGGTTCGTTTGCTTTATAACCTGACTTTGACAGGTAAATAATAATATAGTCCTCAGCATGTTTGTTATTAATGACATACCAAACAAAACTAAGGACAGATGAAATAATCCCAAATGAGAATATATGCTTTCCTATTGGAACCA
>Ga0307379_10009981_pt1 | contig 12634 bp, 9 predicted proteins | sample UN2MG_FD_202237 | JGI IMG/M metagenome (GOLD analysis project Ga0307379, IMG submission 202237) | Soil microbial communities from Risofladan, Vaasa, Finland - UN-2 | ecosystem: Environmental > Terrestrial > Soil > Coastal area > Acid sulfate soil | place: Finland: Risofladan, Vaasa | collected... | reverse complement strand
TGATTACCTGTTATGATTATTGTAGGTAAAATACTTGACAACCTCTTGAAAAACTCAAATGTCAAATCAACTAACTCTGGCGACATTTCTAACTTAGCATGAACAATGTCACCGGCCACAACAACTACCGCATTTTGTGTGTCCTTTTTGATTTCGTCATATAACTTATCGAATACTTCCCTATATTCATTGTGTCGCCTTACATTCCTGATATGTAAATCAGCACAATGATAAATAGTCCTTAGTTCATCGAACTTTATCGGTATCGTGTCTGTTATCATAGTTTTCCTTATACTAATCCCACTCTGTATTTTGTTAGTGTTGAAAAATCAATCTTTGTAGATTGATCTCTGATTACACTTATCATTTTCTGAAATCCAATATTAGCCGGATCTTTGTCCCCCAACTCTACTATAAAAGTTTCTATTCCCTCTTTTATAAACATTTCTGCTATTACAACAGAATTTTTTAGAGCATCCAAGTCTAACGATATATAAATTCTCGGTGAATGGTTTATGTAAATCTTATCACGAAGATTTGTCATTACCGTCTTACCGAATAATGGTATAGCGTTTCGGCGAATAGCAATAGCATCAAATACTCCTTCGCATAAAATCACCGGCATATTCCAGTTTATCATGTTTCCAAACCCTATTATGTCCTTTGATGCTTCAGGATTCTTATACTTCAAATAGGCATCTTCATAATAACTTCGTGCTGAAAAAAAGTTGAGTTTGTTATCTTCGTCGTATGACGGTATTATTATCCTACCTTTATAGTCGCCACTCTTACAAAATCCTATTTGATATTTTATTATGTCGCCCCACGTAATGCCCCGCTTATTCAAATACACAGCCGCTCGGCGATAATCTAAATCTTCAAGACTTCCTGTGTAACCCCACATAGATATATACTCAGATGGTAAAGTCAAAATCTTCTTGACCTCTTCATCTTTCTTAGTCGTGTATCGCCTCTCGCCTAATATCTCGCTGAGTTCCGTAAGCTGTTGCGGGGATGCCTTGAATTTCTTGAATAACGACCAATGAGATTTACCTTTTGTGTTGTTGTAATCCTGACAAACCCAACACGCCCACCTGCCAAACTTTTTAGACGATTGATCTACATTTATCGACAACTTTCTCTTATAGTGATTACATTGCGGACAAAAAAATAAAAAATCGCCTTTGTTTCCCTGTTTTTTACTTGAGCCTAAAATGACTTCTATGAGTTGTAATAACCTTGTTTCATTCATATAATGTTATACTCATTTTTTGTTAATTAGTTCCAATAACTTTTCCCATTCTATTACTGCATAAGTCTTTGATCTGTTGCGTTTGAAAATAACTAAGGGAATACGCCCCTCTTTTTTATTAAATTCTGCTTGCTCCATCGCAGACCAGATGTTAATTTTTTCCTGATTCTTACATTCGATATCAAAAGGTATCACATCTTCGGCGGTTGGCGACAATCCTATATCACGCCCACTTTCGCCCATAATTGCTACCTTTATATCACCTTCTCGTAAAGATGTGTAAGTTTCTTGTAATGATTTAGCAACGGCATCTTGTAAACGTCTGCCTTTGGCTTTACAGCTACTCGTTTTCATATAACTATTCCTTTTGTTATTTATACTATTTTAAACTAGAAAAGTTCCATAACTACTTATAAATCAAGTCTCACTACAAAAGTTATAGCAAGATCAGGATCATTGCGTATAGGTTGAGCAGTCTTTCCAACCATTAGCAAATTCAGATTATCATCGTATAGCCCAATTGTCGTAACATAAGACGAAAAATCCGAACTCGATACAAATCCCAATGGATCAGATGTTTGTAATGACCTACTTACTCTTGCACTAGGATTCATTGGCGTATTGAATTCTCCAGCTTTCGCCGTACAATACGCTTCCAACTCATATATTTTCTGTGTCGCTCTAAATTTTACAGTGTAAGTGCTTGAACCAGTTCCGAAATATTGGTATTGTGAACCAGTCGCCGTTATTATCATATTACCATGATCGTAAAAAACATTTCCTACAGTATATAAAGGTTTATTAGCAGCAAAACTTGCGGAATAATCATAATCATAAAGATTCCCTTTTTCATCGTCATATAAAGTAAAAGATTGTGAAACGCCTGCATAAGAAGCGGAAACTTGTTCGAGATGCACAGTTCCAGGTTTTATTCCATCTCCAAATCTCTCTTGTGCAACTGAAACAACAACAGCTCTGTCGCCCAACATTTTATATGTGGAAAAATTGTTTGGCCCAAAATTCTTAAAAGGTTCAAAAAATTTCGTCACGTATGCAGAACCCGCTGAAAAATCCCCACTACCTATTACATGCCCGTTAGCAGTCAATCCAACATCGGATCTGTATACTGATGAACCGGTATAATTAATAATAGTCGTTTCATTATAATATAAATGTTTTATACTATCGTAAAGAGTTCGGGGCGGGATAAAAGAACCACTTATTGCTCCATCATTTATAATATAATACCAACTTCCTGTACGTTGGAACGCACTTCTTACTTGAGCTGCGTCGGTATCATCTTGAGTAAAAATCCATTCTTTATTCGCAACAAATGTACGAAAACTAACATTTTCTGGTGGCAGTTCTTTGTATGCTGACATATCATCACTCTATCCTATTGTTTTTATTAATGCTAATAATCTAATTTGACTTTGATTAAAGCTTCGCGATCAAACGATTTCAATAATGGTGTACTCACTTTAGCGACAGCAAGAAGTTCGTTGGAATCATTGTAAAGACCAATAGTAGTAATATAAGAATGTGGATCACCAATAAATGTAGAAACATTCAATGATCCATCAGATGATGTATAATAAGTTGGATTATTACTAAGATTATATTCTTTATTCTTTACTCTTACAAAATAATGTGCTGAAGTTACTATTTCTTCGTTTCTCGCCGTAAAATATGATCCGGATTCTATCATCTTATATAATTTGCCATGATTGTTAGCAATTGCTGTTGTAGCTGAACCGGAAGAAATAAACCGCCCTAAATGATATTCTAAAGCATGCGGATTGAGAACAATAAATCCTCTGTCAGGATAAAACAATCCCATTCCACCGGCTGGCTCATTAGCTGCCGTAGTTTTAATTGTTGCAGCAGCACCAACATTAAGAGACCCACTGACCACATTATATTTTCTACCACCGAGAGATACCGCTTGGTCAAATTTTTGTCCACTATCATCAATTAATTTTATAGTTTTTTGTACAGCCGGGGAGCTTCCAGATACAATATGTAATTCCCAATTACCGGCATCCATTTTTTGTTTTAAACGAGATCGTTGTATATTTAATACAAAAATATGATCGCTGTCCCAACTATTAGCAAATGAAAAAGTTTCATCTTCAGGATCAAGTAATATATTTCTATATTGAGCATAAATAGCTTTTGTTGGTTCTTTTGATGTGTTTAATGCAGAAATTACTGGATAACCACCTCCATCTTTGTGACCATATGCTAATGCGAATTGAACTTCGCCAGTTGATGCTGCTGAATTATAAATATCATAATACCAATAACCACTACTTGCTGATTGAACACTAGAAGTAAAAAATGTATATAAACTTCCAGTATTTCCAGTCCACATGCCGGCCGTTACACGTCTACTCATATTCAATACTTTGTCATCAGCAGTAAACGGCGTAAATACTTTCATTTCAGTCGTAACTCCCGGATCAGCTGCGATTTCTTGTATAGATCTACTAGTTCCTCTTGCTGCTGGCGTTATTGGAGTCCCGTCAATTTGTTCTGGTGTAGCAGGAACTCCAGCCGCTTCTAATGTCGCTGCTTGTATTGGGGTTAATCGTTTTGCCATTTTATATTCTCCTATTTATTTTTCTTAACTAATAGCTTCCATATCACGTACTCGTATTCTGTCCCTATAAACTGTAACAGGAATAGTCATCGTTGCACCAGTATCATTACCTATTATTGTTAAATTTGTTTTTACAAATGTACTTGTATAAGCAGTAACATCTTTACTAATAAGAGTAAAAGATTTACCAACTTTTACAAGAGATTGATTTAATTCATCATCACGTAAAAATGATGGAATGAGCGGCACAACTGATTGGCCTACCGTAGATTTTACTTGTAAATCGACATAATTAGAATTTTCAACAATAGCAGTATATCCATAAGTATCGGCTTCATAAAATCTTGTCTTCGGTTGAACAAGAACTGTATCACCCACTTTTCCAAGCTGAATTGAGGAAAACCCAATAGAAAGCAACGGCATTTTTGTCGTCTGTTTTGGTAAAGTTACAAGTTTATATCTCATCGTCTGAGTTTCATCAGGTGTAGCTTCAAGCACAGGCATATTTTCTATGATTGTTCCATAATAGTTCGTTCCAAGCGGATGGTCGCTTTGCCAAAGTGAATAATCAACTTCATCATCTGCTAAAGCAAATTTTGTAATATTTAAAGTTCCACCCTTTGATAAAACTTCTCTACCCTTTTTTGTTAAAATAGCCTCTACAGTTACGGTACTGTTGTCCAAATATCCCATTTTTATTCTCCCTTATTTTTCCACATTTTTAAAATACTTTGTCCCTTATGATCGATTCTTTCCCACTTTAATAAATTATCCTGTGCCGATATCATTCTTAAATTTTCAATTGATCCAATTTTTTTAGGTAAAATTTTATTTCTAAATCCATAAATTATTGAAACAATATGATCTAAATGCCATCCACCATTTTCAATTCGACCACGTTTATCATAATTAAGTAAATAATTATTTTTTAAACTTTTTTTTGTATATTTTTTTACATCTCGTCTATATTTTTCAAGATATGATAAACTATTAATATATTCTTCATATGAAATTCCCATAATAGTTTCTATTCGTTTTCTTTTTGAGCTCTCTTTAACTTCATGACCCATGAGCGAATTACTTATTTTTTTCCGTGTTTCTTCGGTAAAAACTTTATTTTTATTCGCCTTACTTAATCGTTTAATCCAAAGTATTCTTTTCTCTTTTGGACGTTCATATTTTTTTAATGATTCACTTATTTTTTGCCTAACCTCGAATCTTTTCGCGGGATTTTTATCTCCCATCTTCGATAAACTAATTTTCTTTCTAACTTCTGGTCTTTTTGCTGGATTTAAATCTCCCATTATTTTTTCAGTTCGTTTTTTTACTACTTCTATTGGTTGTTTTTTCCCGATTAAAGATTGACTTATTTTCTTTTTATGTTCTGGTGTAAATATTCTTCCTTTTTGTGAACAACTTCTACACAACCAACCTTCTTTTACTGCTTTATTTCTATTATTTTTATTAGTATGTTTAACTATTTCGCCACATTCAGGACAATTTCGTTTCCACTTTTTTATTTTTTTTGCCATACATTCTCCAATTATCATCTCATATATAAATATAAACATTCAAAATATTTACTTTTATTCCACAGTTATTTTAGTTGGCCCTTGATCCGTGGCTTTTAATTTATTTGGATTTGTAAAAGTAATTTCTACCGGTTCTTTTCCATCAAAAGTTGTATTCCTTGTATTCAATGTTCCATTATACCAAACCCTACTTTCTAATTCACGATATTGTAAATACCAATTTCCTGGATATAAATCATATACATAATATGATGAACTATTATATCCTACAACTTGTCTTTTCGTTTGAAAACCACTCGAATTATATGTAGAATTGTCTTGAATCGGCCATATCATATCTATTACTTGTTGTTCTCCGGTATAATAAATAGAAGACGCTTCAAACCCAGTATCCAATTCAGTAACATAAGTTAAATATTCTGCCGATCCACTTGATTGAGTTACTAGTAACCTAGTTTCATAAGTAAGATAATCATTACTAAATGTTGGATATGCTGCTAAATTTATATATGTTTGATAATCATTTCGTTCTTCGTCAAGTGGCATCCATTTTACTTTGTATCTCTCAAGTATATGTGGTTCAATTAATGTTCCAATTACCGGCTTAGCACGCGCAGGAATTAATGATTTTAATTGATCAAAAAATGACTTATCATAATTTTTTATTATTCGTACAAAATCGTTGTTATTAGGTTTATCAATATATTTACTCCAATAAAATCTATTTAATTCATCTAAATCATCATATGTATCAGTAAATTTATCTCGTGGATCACCAATATATCCGAGTAAATCAAGACCGGCATATGTTGCAACAATATCCTTATTTATTGCGTCTTGCGGAGTAAAATATATACCAAGTTTAGGTGAATCTAAAGGTGCTCTATCAAATGATGATTTTTCAACTCTCTTACCAACATTTAATTGCCCATAAGCAAGTTCATTGGCTTCAATTCTTACTTTATTATTAATAAATCTACCAGATCCAAGCAAAGGTGTCAACGCAGCATATTCCTCAACTATTGGATGATAATTTATTTCGCTATCAAAATCGTTTGCCGTTCCTTGAAGTGTACCAGGACCACCAACTGTTGTTTGATTTGGTTTCGTATCAGTTACCGTTGATGTTATTGTGTGATTTGTTGGATCATCAAAAGAATATCTCAATGTTAAATCATAATATGTCCTTGTAGGTGTATTAGAATTATATGATTTCGGCCACCTTACATGATTATTAAATGTTGATTCAGATAAAGCCGTTTGATACAATTTAAATTCTTGCATCGAACCAGTAAATTGTTGACCCCACGTAGGTACATCATCACCACCAATATAAAATGTTGAAACGGTAGAATAATCAGAACCAGTAACAATACTTGCTGAACTTTCCCAAATTATATGATCGCTTTCGGCTTTTTTTGTTACAAGTTCGTGTATCCAACCACCAGAACCACTATAAGTTCTCAACATAAGAGTATTAAATTCGCCATCAAAATATTGATATTGATCTGTCAGAGCACTATTCACACTATCAATAATTTCAAGACGACCATGATTTTCTTTTGCTGTTTTAAGAAGGTTTATAGAAAAATTTTCTGTACAAAACAAAGATTGTGTAACTTTCGTCGTTGGTGCAGCAGCAAAACGGAATTCAATCGTTTGTGGAAATATACTATCGTAATAAGCACTCCACGCACGCGAAACACTTTGACTACCTTCAAAATCTATAGCATATACAAAATCATCAAATATCCAAGCTGATTTATCTTCAAAATTTGGATAATCTCTTGGATCAGGGCCACCGTATTCTCGTATTGTCAACATTGAAGTTGGAATACCATAACAAGCAAGTAATGCTTTAATGGCTCTTGATGTTCCTTTTGTTTTCAATATATAAGGTAAATTATTTAAAAGTCTTCGCCAAATTTCTTTTGAAGCATTCTCACCACTCATATGAACTTCGCCCGACCCGCTAACACTCATAGCCGAACCGGTTGAATATGAACTATAACTGCCTGAATTAGCAAAACCGAATGCGTATTTCCAAAGATCTACATTATCTTGCCCATTTGTTAAATCAAAACCCATTGATTTAGCAACATTAAAAGTTAAATCTTTTGCTAATCCCTCATACAACGATTCATCGCGATTTGAAATTAATGTGAGTTGTTTTATGTATGTATAAAGAATATCAAAATGTTGCCCTATCATATAAATAAAAGTTAAATAATCTTCATTATCTTCTTCTACACTCAAATACACCGGTATATTATTTACAAAACTGTATATGTTATCACGGTCAAACCTTTGCGTAATCGCTAATTGATCATTATACCAGTTTGTTGCTTGAGAAGATGTTAATGGATATAGTTGATAAGGTTCTGTTCTATTTGATTTCGGCCATTCATGTATGTTGTTTACTAAATATGTGTCAGTTGTTATCAGAGATCCTGAATAATATGAACCAGATACATAATATAAATGTCGTTCATACGAATCAAAAGTATTTATTGTTTGTCGTATTTTTGTTCTGAATCCACCAACACTTTGCGAAACATATAATGAACTGGTATAGTTATTTAGTTTTTTTATGTTTTCACTATATTGATCTATAACTTCCATTTTGTATTTGAAGTTTTTCAATCTTTCTTCTGCAGACCCAAAATGTATAAAGTTGTAATAATCACGATAATCTATATTCAAAGCGACATCGCCCATATCAGACGCACTAAAATAATGATCTATGATTTGTTGTGAAGTTGATACTTCAGTAGAAACCAAACTATTCCAAGTTTCAAATCCAGTTCCACGACCAGTCATACCAGCTACTTCTACATCCCAATTAGCTGCTCGTAAATAATAACCAGTTTCTTGTATTTCATCACTACCAAGTAAAAATACTTTTTCTATTACAGAAGGAGTTATTTGACGAGAAACCCAAAGTTGATCTTTTACTTTTATGTCTCTTGGGAGTGGCTCATACAATTTGAATACAATTGAATTTGGAGTTTCAGGATAAGTAATATTATCCTTCTCCCAATTAGTAATTAAATATTGTCGCCCATTTCCGAAATTAAGATAAAAATCACCATGTATAGCAGCTACGTCTTCAAACACAAATCCATTTATCAATGTTACCCAATCATTGAATCCCGCTTTATTCGGCATTTGATCCCAACCAGAATCAATACCCCAAACTTCATTCCATACATCTATATGAACACTATTTATTATTTTTCGTTGTTCATCTTTTGTAAGAATATCTTGTGAATTTTTCTCATAAGCATCTATTGTATCAGCTACTTTTTGAATTGTAGTATCTTTCAATGATACAAAATTGTTATTAATTTGATTTATTGTTTTTATATCATAACCATAAGAAGAATATATTTGACGTTTACTTATTTGTTTCATTCTTTCACTAAAACGACGATTGAATACTATTTTATCAACACCAGGAGAAGAAAAATTAAGGAATTGTTCTGCAAAATCAGCATCTAATCCAAAATCCCCCTTACTAACAGGTAAAACTCTAACTTCTTTTCTTGAAGGTGAAATTTCATCAATAAATACTTTATAGTTTAAAAGATATATTCCAGAACCAAGTTCGTCTCGATAAAAATCATATACTATACGATATTGACCACGTTGAAAATTATTATTTCTTAAATCGTCACCAGGACGCAGAATAAGTTTCGATGGCGAAAATTGATCATATGTTTCATACGGTGGTTGTTTGATTGTCCAAAATAATTGATTATCTTCCATGTCATACACAGAAAATTCAATAGTATCACGACCACTAAGATTATAATTTTCCTCAAAATATTTATCAAAAAATATTAAAGATAAATCTTTTTCTTCAATGTTTTCGCCACGAACGCTACCATTAGCGTTCTTTATATTTTCATAATTTTTAAAATCTTTAATCATGTTATTCTCTTAAACTATAATTTTTGGTGTAATCACAATTAATAAACCCTTTATATCAGCAGTAGCAACAAATTCTACAGAATGTTGCCCCGGCCCAGTTGATATCTGCTCCCTATCATCATTTTGTGCAATAATCCACCATCCTTGTATCATTTCAATATTCGTATCGGGTTCAGTTTCAATCCAAAATCTTATTGTATTTTCAACTTTAACACTTACATTATAAGGATTATTTACATCATCCTTGCCTGCACCAGCTATAATATTTCCCTCAGGATCAGATATATTATAATTAAATTTGATAATCGTATCATCCCGTACGTTCGCAAAACGTCCATCAATAAAATCCTGTTCTTGAATTAGAATGTTTGCCACATCAGTTGTTGTTATCGTCGGCCCTCCCGGCGGAGCTCCCGAAGGAGAATCACCTATATACGCAGCAGCTACAGTAAATATGTTTCTTCTTAAATTCCATGTACTATTGTTTTCGATAAGTTCTCTTTTAACTATTGGTATAGTCACTACACTACTTCTACCTTGTAATAATTCGTATGTTGATGTATCCAATTGATTCTCTTTATCAAAATACCATCCTTGAAATTGTTGTGGGCTGCTAATGTTACTCGTCAATTTAACAAAATAATCATTAGTAGCTATATCTTGTAATATCTCATATCTTATTTCGCCAATTGGACGCTCATATTCCTCAAGTTGGTGATTATCATCACTCCAAATAGCAGTATCAACATTGAGAACGGCATTAGATTCATCTAATGAATTAAGTTTTATACCAATATCGATTTGAGCTGGTATTGCAATTTGAGCACTGTTTACGGTTCTAAATCCACTTTCTCCCGGTAATGGCCCTGTTGGTGTTGTACCAATACTCTCACTAACTATAATTTCTTGAATTGTAATGTTAATATCACTTTCAGCATCAGCAAGTAATCTTCTCATTCTTTCTATTTCTGCTCTTAATTCGGCAGCAGTTTTCGTCTTTGGTACTTTAAATAATTCGTTTATGTTTGTATCAAATACTTTTTGTAATTCGTCATCATCATAATCCCTACGAGCCAAATCAACAGAAATCCATTGAGTAACAAGTTGTTTGTTACTGCCAATGTTATTCGGGTCTTCATATAAAAGAATGTTTCCCATTTCATCACGTTCAGTAGAAATATACCCACCAGATACAGTAAGAAGATTTAATGCCGTCTCCCGCAATTCTTGATTGTTTAATGCGTCTCCATTAATACCCACAGAATTTTGTTGTAATTGTACTTCTTTTATTCGTTTCGCCATATTGTTACCTTATTATTCTGAATGTATAATTTTTATCATAAACAGTTTCTATACTTCCTTTTACTATCTTAAATAATATTCTATATAATCTTTCCGGCTCCATTCCATTGAGATGTAAATTAAAATAACTTCCAGAAGAATCAACAGATATTTGCGTATAAGTTGACCACGGCATTATTTCATCTTCAGTCCAAGCATCACGTACCGCATAATAAGACGAAGAAATGTAATAGGTATCTCGTGTGTATGCCCAACTTTCAGTTACATAAGTTTTTCTTGGATAACGATCTCTTGCATTTACTCTAAATCTTATTTTTGAATCTTGTACATATTCATTTTGTAAGTTATCAAGATAAACAACAAAAGTTTCGCCAGGAACGTTACTCATAAGAGCCGTTGTCGTTGTCGAAGATGAAATAGAACTCGATAAACTTGAACTCACCCAACTATAACTCGCAGTTACGGCAGCATAACTTTGACTTGCATAATATCCACCTACCGTATTATATGTCCACATCGCATCACTGGATGTCAATGACCCACTACTAAAAAATACACTCGCACTTTCATATTCACTTCCTAAACTTGCTGTATAAAAATCAGCTACAGTTCCAACTCGTGAAAGAGTACCACTTATCCACGTTATACTTGCACTTGTCCATGTATCATATGATGCAGTTGAATACACATAACTTAAACTTGAACTGTGATATAAACCAATACTACCAGTATATGAATAAATGGATGAAGTCATCCACGAATAACTCTCACTATACCATGTATTTGTGTCGCCACTTTGTGTGAAATATCCACTACCAGTCCCTATCCCACTTCCAGTATAAAAACTTGATGTCGAATAATAAAGTATAGGATCTGTTGTCGTTGTACTAACATCAGCTGAACTTGAAATACTTGAACTTATACTCGATGTCGTATATGGCGACCAAGAATAATCCTTCCAAACAACTTCTAATCTTGGACGATAAATTGTGTGTGTTTCTTTTGAAAAAAATTGAAGATTTCCTTGATTTAATACACTTTGTTCAGACGCATTATCTCGTTTTATTAAAAATCCAAAATTTTGTATTGAATCACTCAACCAACCTTCAACAATATTTGTTACATCAACGTGTAAATCGGTTGTTTGATAATTAAACGATTGTGAGGCTTGGTATTTTGTCGGTTCTGCTAACGTTCCAGAAAAATAAGCGCCACCAGGGCCACCAGCCGAACCAGATTCCCAAGCGCTTCCAGTTACTCCGGATATAGTTACTCCATCTCGCGAATTCCAACTTACACCAGTTGTCGTTATTGGATTGTCTCCCCGCTTGCCATCACCCATTTGCCATGATTGTGATACAGGATAAACATATACACTATATGTTGCAGGAATCTCTACCGCTTCATCCGTAGCAAGATTAAGATAGTATTTCATATCACTACCACTTGTTTCGCCAGTTGTAAGTGATGCAGAAAAATCGTCTAAGTCAAATTGTATCAATATACGAGAATTATATGGAGCATCACCTAAAGCATGAACCAATATTTTTTGTAATTCTAATATCTGATCCATCCCAGAGTTCTGATATACAGAATCCTCATAAAGTGTGGCATCTTTTTCTGGAAATAAAAAATAATGCATTATAATGCCCTCCCTTCAATGTCTTTATTTGGATATTTCAACTCAAATATACAAGGATCAAGACTTGGATATACTATTCCATCTTTTGTCGCCTCTTGAATATTATATATATTTCCAGAATATCCATTAGCAGTTAACCACCTATTTTCCACTTCAGTATTAACAACTGCTTGCACCCCTTCAACTTTGAAAAGCTCAGTTTGAATATCCGCAAGAATAATTGGTTGATTAAATTGCCAATTGTCTGTTTTAAAAAATCCCTTAATCCTCTCAATACATCTTAATAAAACTTCTTTTTTATTATAATTTTTAAAAGCAATAATAGAAAATTTCACTGCAACATTTACAATAAACCCATTCTTAATGTTTAT
>Ga0307379_10009980_pt1 | contig 12636 bp, 7 predicted proteins | sample UN2MG_FD_202237 | JGI IMG/M metagenome (GOLD analysis project Ga0307379, IMG submission 202237) | Soil microbial communities from Risofladan, Vaasa, Finland - UN-2 | ecosystem: Environmental > Terrestrial > Soil > Coastal area > Acid sulfate soil | place: Finland: Risofladan, Vaasa | collected... | reverse complement strand
CCGTGATGTTGTTGCGGTTCAGACCGCCTTGGCCGCGCGGCCCGGAAAAGAGGAGCCGGTCGCGATCCTGCCCGGTGCGTTTCGCGGAGTAGCGGGCCAGCGAGCCGTCTACCGGCGTGAGCGGAACCTCGGCCTGATGGTCGGGGTCCCATGTGATACCGCCGTCTTTGCTGAGGTGTCTGCGGCGAAACTCGCCGCCGTTCTGGCGCGCGTCCAGCAAGAGCGTGCCGTCGGTAAGCTCGACGACTTCACTCTCGTTGGCATCCGGGCCGGGTGTGACGTTGCCCACCTGCCATGTCTTTCCGTGGTCGTCCGAGTAATAGGCGAAAGGCTCCACGGTAACCGGCCCATCCGGCGTGCTTGATCCGGCGCGCTTGGCCGGAACGACCAGGCGGCCGTTGCGCGATTCGATATCTTGCCATTGCAGTTGGATGCCGCTGCCGGGCCCCGGCTCGGCGTGCCGCCAGTAGAGGCCGTCGCTGGTCTCGGCCGGCTCGTCGGGATAGACAACTTGCCTGCGTTCGGACCAGGTTTTGCCGTTGTCGGTGCTGCATTGGACCCAAACGACATGGTTACCGCGCCGGGGATCACTGCTTTGGCCGTGCGCCGGGTACCTCGGCCCAACGTCGGGCCATTGTCCGTAGAACAAGAACACTGTTCCGCTGGTGGCGTCCAGCACGGGCGTCGGATCGCCGAAATCGACGAGGTCGCCGTTCGGGCGGAACCCGCGGTCAATCACGACCATAGGTTGCCAGGTTTGACCGTTGTCGGTGCTCCGCCGCATGACCATATCGATGGGAGCGTTCTGGTCGCGGCGCGGGTCGCTCCCGTCTCCGCGTCGCCCCTCGGCGAAGGCCAGAATCGAACCGTCCCGCGCGACGACCATGCCGGGAATGCGAAATGTGTGGTATCGGTCCGGCTGCGTGACGTAGCTTCCCTTGGGAGACACGAACGGAACCGTCACCGAAATCACTTCAGCGGGCGCCTGGCACCGCAGAATCCACGTCTGCAGCACCGCCAGGATAAGGACACACCTGCATGCACTTGAACGAGACATTCTTACCTCCCTGGTGCAGGATTCACGACGGGGGTCTGGTCGATGGGCTGACCGACACGGCCGCCGGGTGAATCCGCCCTTGGCTGGCGGGTAGAGGGGCCTGAGTGCTCTGCGCAGCCGACCAACGGCAAGAGGGCCAGCAGGACGAGAACGGTGCGGAGCTTCGTTCGGTTCACGGTTCCTGCCTTCAGCAGCATGCCGGGTCACCAACGCACCCGCCAGTTTACCAGCCCGGCACGCCGGGACACCAGGGCCCCACCAGGCAAAACCGCGCCAACGGGTTGCATCTTCGAGAATCAAACGAAACACACTCCCTGTAGCGTTTGGATTCAGGGAAGCCCCGAAGGGTCCCAAAACACCTCTTCGCCGAGACCCGAGCGAAAACCCTACTCTACGTGCATGAAAACGGCGCCAGAATCGATTTCTGGGCCATTGTCTGCCCGGCCGAGCCTAACTTGGGTCTCTAACCCCGGGGTAAACAGCCCAAATACGGCGCCAGAATCGCCGCAAATCGAAAATAGGTCCAATCAGACCACCCCAGGTCTGGGAACGCAAAATCGGGCCTCAGAAGTGCTCTGTGCTGCTGCGTAGCCCCGTGGGATTTCCCGGGCGCCCGAGTACCGTAGTTTCCACGTCGCCGTGACGAGTAGCTGTCACGCCCGTGTGCAGGGGGCGCCTTGCCTATCTTGCCAAATCGGGCGATCAGGTCCGACGCACTGTTGACGTGCCCAAGACACCCATCCCAAGTCCGCCGCCGGTTACACGACACCTGTGGTGGCTTCAATGGGGCCGCGACTTTTCAGCCGCGGAAATGCGATGTCTGCAAGGGATCCGATCTCGATCGGGAGTTGCTTCAATGGGGCCACGGCTTTTCAGCCGTGGAAATGTCACTCGGCCACCATGTCGCCGACGTGGTTCCCGTTGCTTCAATGGGGCCACGGCTTTTCAGCCGTGGAAATTGGACCGCACCGCTTGGGATCGCGCGGAACACACGGGCTTCAATGGGGCCACGGCTTTTCAGCCGTGGAAATGAGCGAATGATCCGACAACAGCCGTACTGGAAACCTTGCTTCAATGGGGCCACGGCTTTTCAGCCGTGGAAATTCCGCGGCCGAGTCTGGAATAAGGGGCGAGCGTGATGGGCTTCAATGGGGCCACGGCTTTTCAGCCGTGGAAATTGCTGACCTTCGGCGGCAGCGAGGCCCGGGACGTCCTGCTTCAATGGGGCCACGGCTTTTCAGCCGTGGAAATAAGGAGCCGACCGCCGAACCGGCCGGATCGCGCGGGCTTCAATGGGGCCACGGCTTTTCAGCCGTGGAAATTGGACATGAGCCAATCATCGGACCTAGCCGTTCTAGGCTTCAATGGGGCCACGGCTTTTCAGCCGTGGAAATGCGACAACGCCAACCAATTCGCTAGCGGGGTGGACCTGCTTCAATGGGGCCACGGCTTTTCAGCCGTGGAAATACTACGGCCTGTACTCCTGCACCGGCTGCACGATCACGCTTCAATGGGGCCACGGCTTTTCAGCCGTGGAAATGTCGCCAGGAAGTATCTGCACTGGTCCGAGCAGTCCTTGCTTCAATGGGGCCACGGCTTTTCAGCCGTGGAAATGGTAGACCACGTTCTGCACGATCCCGCGGGCCTTGAAGCTTCAATGGGGCCACGGCTTTTCAGCCGTGGAAATCGTCCTCTGCAATCGCAGCGCAGGTACGGCAAGTGCGGCTTCAATGGGGCCACGGCTTTTCAGCCGTGGAAATTAGACGAAGAGGACTTTACTTGGCAAACATTGTTGCTCGCTTCAATGGGGCCACGGCTTTTCAGCCGTGGAAATGGCCACAACGACACGACTTCAGCAACGGCCGGCAACGGCTTCAATGGGGCCACGGCTTTTCAGCCGTGGAAATGCCACGAGGCTGCCGGGGACGGATGCGGCGAGGAATCGCTTCAATGGGGCCACGGCTTTTCAGCCGTGGAAATTCACGGCCAAGTCGGCGACAACGATCACGCTCAGTGCGCTTCAATGGGGCCACGGCTTTTCAGCCGTGGAAATGGCTGGCCTCGGAAGTCTTTTCGAGGCATGTACTTACGATAACATTTTCGAGGGGTGTTTGTCCAGGGGCGGTCAAGTTGGACACAGCAAAAACCTCCTTTCCGTAAGCCTTGACGGATCAACAAGTTACGCCTGCGAGAGGTCACGGGGGTTTTCGCGTCACCGGACCTCTCGCAAGCGAGAATTCAGATGATCACGGCGGTTCGGCTCGGCAGCTCGACTCTCGGTTCGCCCCAGAACTCGACGCACTGGTCGCCTCGGGCACCCGCGGGGCCGAGATCGACCAGCATCACGCGGTCGTGGTCCCAGTTCAAGATCGACCAGAGAGCCTCTTTGAGCAACTGCTTCTCCGTCGGCGAAAGCTCGCAACGGAAAACCGAGTATTGCACCGGGTCGCCGAACCCGCACATCTTTCGGTAAGTGTGACGAAGCCGCTTGTCGTCGGCCACGTCATAGCACACCAAGTATACGCTTCTCATCTTGGTCTCCCCATATCGCAGATCGCATATCGGCTGAATCACCTTGTGCAGAAACTCGGGTACTGTTCGATTTCATCCAGGAGCGTCCGAGCCAACAGTCGCGACTGGACTTCGAGCACGCGGCGATAGCTGATTCGATAACGAAAGATCGGATGCGTCACCAGTGAATCCATCCGCCGCTCGAAGGCGGCAATCACGGCGCGGCGGCCGGCGTCGGTCATGGCGACGCCGCCTGCCCGCCGGACGAAACTGGCGGGCGTCACTTCTCGGTTATTGACCAGCATCAATACGACCGAGTCGCCGATCAGGGGGCGAAACTCCTCGGCCAAGTCCAGAGCCAGGGAAGGGCGCCCATATCTGGGGCGATGGTAGAAGCCCAACATGGGATCGAAGCCGACCGCCTGCAATACGATGCCCAGTTCCTTGACCAAAATCGCATAGACGAACGACAGCAGCGCGTTGACCGGATCACGCGGCGGACGGCGGTTGCGGCCTTCGAAGTCGAACACTTCGTCTCCCTTCAGCAAGGCCGCGAAGCCGGCAAAATACACCTTGGCCGCCATGCCCTCGATTCCCAGCAGACTGGCCGCATCCGAGGCCGCCGCGGCTTTCTCGCCAAGATCGGCGAGTTGCCGTACCAGACCGCCGGCGTCTTCTTTCAGGTGGCGACGCATAAGAGTACGGGCGTTCTTGATCTTCCCGACCACGAATTGTCGGGCAACGGCCAGCGATCGCGATGGGTCGCCGGCTACCGAATACTGAGCGATGCGCAGCTCCACGTTCTTGTGAACGTGGCCGACCGTCATCGAATGGAACCAGCCGCCGTAGCTGAAATGGCACAGCGGGATGCCGGCGGCGGACAACTCACGCAAAGCCTGGGCGGTGATCTGAACGTTGCCGAAGACGCAGACCTGAGACACGTCGATCAACTTGACCTTACGAATCACGTCGCGTTGCCGCTTGACGGTAAGCTGGTCGCCGCTCTTGCCAAGGGTGGTCCCCTGGTCTTGAAGGTAAAGTGGCAGGGCCTCGTCGCGGGCGGGCATCAGTCGGCGAACCTCGGCCCGGTCGCTTTGGGGCTTGGCGTCACCGGCTCCGTCGTGAAAAGACTTTGCCAGCATGCCCGTTTCATCGGGCAAACAGATGCCCACCAGAGAGCAACGAGGACATTTCGGACTGTCGGCCAGCGGTGGCGGCATTTTCCCGTCGGTGGCCATCCTTCGCATTTCGGTGAGCAGTTCCCGAGTGCGATCGACCAAAGCGTCTTTGAAGGGGATCGAGACACGGCGTCGCGACTGGATGAAGTAAAGGATGCCTCCCTCGCAGAGATAGCCGCTCTCGCGCAGGATGAGTCCTTGGGCGCAGAGTTGTACCTGTTCGGGTTCCCAGGCTCCGCCGGGCACGTCAGGCACCCGGCCCCGCTTGTAGTCGACCGGGATGGCGATACCCGCCTGGACCTCCAGCAGGTCGATTCGGGCGATCAGCCCCTCTTGGGGCGCGGAAAGCAACACAGACCGAGAATGGATGCGTTCGGTGTCGGGCTCTTGACCGTCAGGCGCAGTTTCCTCGGGCGCAGTGTCCTCGGGGTTGGGCACTTCCTTGTTCGACGGTCGATCCACCCGGCGGTGGCCGAAGCGTCCTTCGAGCGTGTCGAGGTTGTCGCGAAACTCGCCCTGCACCCATTCCAGGTAAGCCAATCGCGGGCAATAGGCGAACTCGTTGAGCATCCGAGCGGGGATCAGATCGGGCACGTCCGTGTCTGAATGAACGTCCGCAGAAGTGGTAATCATGGCACAGCCCTCCGGTTGAAGACGCGATACACGGGACAATGCCATCCATGCACGGCAGCAGATCCGTCGCCGACGCCGACGGGCCGGCGCTGCGGGACGGCGCAGCGGCAACCGCCCCACAGCGCGTTGAAGCCGGTCAGCCATCAGGCCTACATGGCTGAACCGGACCGGTCGTGCCTAGGAATGTAAGGTTGGTTGAATTGTCAAAGAGCAAAGCGATGGTGGCGTTTCGGCTATTCGTATGCCGCGAAAACACCCAAACCGCAATGTCGACCGGAGCCGATCATCAAGGGGCCGGGGACTTTCAGGCTGTCCCTGAAACAAAGGTATAGATGAACCGCGGTTTGGTCGAGCAAGTGATTCGGACGGATGTATCCAGTCGGCCGTTTGTCGCGATCATATTTATGTGCAGAGAGCGATTTAGGGAAGCGCGAAAACGCGCTCCATTCGAACTCGCACGGCTGATCGACGCCGGAGTGGCGAAGGGCCTTCTCGATGAGCTTGCGAGTCTTTTCGGGCTTGTGGTCGTCGTGTCCGGGGAGGACGACCGGAGTGACGCTGGCCCAGGCGTTGGCGGGCTGGGTGTAGAAGCGAGCGATGTTGTCGTGTCGGACGGGCACAAGCAAGGGAGGGTCGCCACCTGCGAACTCATCGCCCCGCAAGGGTTCCAACATCCGGCCCGCCAGGTGCCGTGTCACGTGGTCGAGCCATGCGTCGTCGCCCAACGGCGCAACGATCATGATTCGCCGCACGCCCGGATCGGTATGTGGATGTCCGATCGACGGCAACGGGAGATAGGACAACTGCCGATGCTCCGGCTCGTCCTTTGTCGCGTGCCCGGCGACATAGGTCTCGACCCAATCACTCCCACGGGCCGTCGGTGGAGATGTCTTCATCGCCTCGATCGCCAGGTGTCGAACCATCCCAGCGATGTGAACGAGCTTGCGGTGCGGGTAGCGAAAGCGGCTACCGTCGACCGAGCGGAGTTCGAAGACGCGATAGGGACGTTGGAGCGGTTCGTCATCGCGCCGGTAGCCACGTACGCGGAAGACCTTCAACGGCGGCACCGGCTTGAATCCATCGCTTGACAGTCGGTTGAGGAACGCTTCGTGCTTACGCAACAGGTCGTCCAGCGTTCCTTCAGTCGGCACGCGCAACGGCGTGCCGCCCACCGGCGTCGGTTGCCAACGATGCCCATCCAGCGCCGCCACCTGCTCACCCGACAAGATGCCCGCGTCACCGGCGACCACATCGACGCCCCAACCCAAGTGTGTGATGTTGCGCGCCGCAGCAGTAAGGATGTCCGAGTGCGGGCATTGACCGTTGGGAAGGGGATAGAGGTAGTGAACAGCTTCGCCTGACAGGCGCATCGGACAGACATCCTTTTCCGTGCGGTAGTCGGCGATGCTCGCCTCTCGCCCCTTAGACCACGACGCGGCCACCTTATCCGCCACGTTGTCGGGAACGTACAAGCGATAGGGCCGGTCCGAACATCCCGCATCGGCGGCCACGATCTCGGGAGACGTTTGGGTTTCGAGCCAGTTCAGCGCGGAAGCAGCACTCGTCAACTTGGTTCTCTCGTTCCAGCGTCCGGCTGACGATGCGACCATCGCCTGGAACAAACGCAGGGGCGATGGCGGCCACTCCGGATCGCCCCCGTCGCCTCGGCCATGGCAATACGGCTGGAGGAAGCGAACGGTGATACAAAGGAAGGTCGGCATCAGTCAACCTCCGTCTCGTCTGTCGCTGCATCGCTCTTCTTGCTACGCTTGGTCTTGGCTTTCTTATCACCATCGGCTTTCACGTCGCGCCTGGCGCGATCCTTCTCGAACATGACGGTGCGGCTCTCCCCGACGCCAAACGCCTTGGCGGCCTCGGTGGCATACGCCAGCGCCACGTCGTGGGGAATCTTGCAAGGCAGGCGTTTGCCATCCGGGTACATCTCGACGAACTCGCGAGGCTGATCGGTGGCGAGAACCAACATGCAACCCTGCCTCAGATAGTTTTCCGTTTTCGAGGTAAACGTCACGAGCGACAGCCCAAGGATGTACCGGCGAAGGACGAGAGTCTTCTGTTCGTCCCGATCGGCATGCAGTAGGCGTACCGCCGCAAGTCCGAGCGTGGCGTCGCGCCGGATACCGCCGTCGGCAATCACACCGCCGTGCGATCCCGACGCCGGATTGTGGACGAATCCGCGTTGGGCCAACGGGCTCTTGTTGTTGCCCTCAGCCTTTGCCTTTTCCTCTTCACTGAATACATCCATCTCTGCGTAATCAACAGGCGGAATATACACGGCGCCCCGAGTCAGTCGGCGTACATCGAAAGCTCGGATGGTGGATGAAACCAGTCGCGGCAGCTTCGCCTGCGTATTGCGCGAATCCCATACACCGAAGACCAGCGAAGTCGGCGCGATCCTCGCCAGCGGCTCGGCGTCACCCGCCAACACCGCCTTGAAGGCATCCTGCAATTGCTGCTGCAACTGCGAGCAGCGGAGCAGCGCGTCGCCGGCACGGTGGCCCGCTTCCAAAATGTTCACTTCGTGCTCGCCCGCCTTAACCACGATTCGCGGGACGAGGTGCTGGTACTTCGCCTGCATGAACAGGGGTTCGAGGCGGTTCGCCTGCGAACCGACGCTGTCGATCAGGCAAACATTCTTGCTGCCCTTCTCATCGGCGAATGTGTTGATGTTGTACCCGCCGGGGAACCCATCACCAGCAGCGAAGGTGGCAGGAAACAACACGCCGTCGGCCCCTTCGACCGGCATCAGGTGCTCACGGATGACGAGGGCGGCGGGGCCGGCGTCGGTTAGGTAGTGATCGAACTTGCTTAGCTCAGACATTGTCTACACTCCTCTGGTAGGGTTGAGCGGGTAGGAACGCTTTCATGTATTTCGTGCGTCGAAATAACTTAAAGCAGTATTGAGTACTATTTGTCAACTGAAGGTTTCCCGATGCGGCGGCTCCAGCAACCGATACAGGCAGCCGAACGCTCCAGACGCAATAGGTGAAGTGCTCTTGCTTTTCTGCGGTGCGAGGACGGAAACGCTGCAAACCAATGAAGGCCAGCAGTTCCAGCAGTGGTCGATATTCGGATTTCAGGTTCAGCGTGTCGGCACTAAAGCCCGCATCTCGCGCGTTCCCAGTTCTGCACAGATCGGAATCGAAGTTAAATGGGAGAGAGTCATCTTGCACAGGATGAAACAGCTTGCCATCTCCTTGAGGATTGTCCGCAAGATTACGTTGAATCGCAACCATCATCCTACACGCCATCTCGGACACCATTTGCTTTGCTGCCCAGGTCTTTAGCTCCGTTCGATTCCCTTGGTCGTCCCGCCACCAATCAAGCCAGAGGTTAAACGGGGGCGACACACACAACCGCTCAATTCTCCATGCTGCCTGAAGCTGCTTTTTCTCGTCTAGATCCTTGGTTGTTAGACTGGTCTTTGCAACACTGAGTAATGTGGCGAGTCGTTTTTGTTGGTCGGGTGTAAGCGAACTGGAAATCTCGACCTTCTTGAACGCATTTATTAACTCGTCAAGTGTTCCATTACACGCGATATGAAACTCGCTTCCATCGGCGTTGAACCACCCCTCAGCGCCCGGCCACAGGCGGTTGGCCAGTTCCAGGAGGCCGCAGCCGGCGAAGAACTGGCCGGGGTTGGTTACGTCGACGTTGGCGGTGATCGACGGCTTGGCGTGGTCGGTCATTGCGACACCTCTTTGGTTTCAGTCAGAAAACTCGGATGGCTCGGCGCTGGCGGCCCAGTCGGCGGCGCGGAGCAGGGATTCGAGGTACGCCAGACCCCAGCGGCCGTACTTGCGCTGCAACCGGGCAAAGCGACGAGGAACCTCGGCGGCCATCGCTTCCGCCTCGCTTTGAGAACGTTCGGAGTCGAACGCCTCATCCGTGGAAAAGTGCGGTCGGGCCCGGCCATGGCTGGCCGCAATCAGGTGCAACACCAGATCTTGCGTCTCGTCGTTCAACTTCTGAAACTCGGGGTCAGCCCGTACGTCCAGCAGCGAACCGAACTCGTGCCGAACCGTTTCCGGCAGTTTCTCCCCGCTGCGCCCCGACTTGGCCAACACCAGTTCCGGATACGCTCGGTTACCCAGCATAAACTGGAACCGCGAACGCCACTTGCCGTGATCGTGCCACTGTGCCGCGACCCGAACGGCCTGCGCGATCTCTTCGAGCAACGAGAGTCCTGCCAAGATCCGATCGGCTTGACGCACCACGTCCCTGACATGGATCTTCCACTCGACCGGCTTGGTGGAAGACTTGGACAGATCGTCATCCGCCGAGCGCGGCCTCGTGTACCAGTGCCAGAATCGGTTCGGCGTCGATTCGCCCGTGTCCGTTTCATCCGCGTCGGGATGGGTGTCGATCGTTCGCACGCATCGCATGTTCTTGGGCGGAACCGGGTCGCGCGATTCGCCTCGGAGGCGAATGCGTCGCTTGATGGTGCGCTCCTTGTCTTCATACCACTGGTCCGCCACGTCATATTGCAGGGCATCGTCATGATCTGTGCCGCCATCCAGCGTGCCCGACTTGCTCAAGCCGCCGACGCGGGGCGGCAAAAGCACGGTAGCATCGTGGAGCGCGGCCTTGCCGCCATTGATCATCGCCTGCAATGTCGTCGGAGCGATTCGATCTCGCGAGTCGATGATCCAGGCCGGAGCATCAGGATGTTTCGTTGCGATCTTGGTCAGTTGTGCAAAGACGCCTGAGCCTTCGCGATCCGTGGCATCGCGCAGCAGTTCCTGCGGTTTGAGCGGGTAGTCTTCCAGCAGGTCGACGGACTTGTAGCTTTCGCGCAACTCCTCGGATTCCAGAATCTCCACTTCTTCGCGCCATGCGACGTGTGTCTCGAACGGCTCCCACGCGGCCAAACCGTGCAGGTAGGGCGCGACCGGCGGCCGGCCGGGCATCTGATCGCGGATCGTCGTCAGCGCCCAGGCGTCAAGGAGGATGTCGGTCACTGGAAGGATCGTCGGTTCGGGCGCAAAGGTGCCGTCGATCTTGCACGGCAGGTCGGAACGTTGCCGCAGGTCCATCAGGGCCTTGGGGCTGGCGACATAGATCGGGTCGCCGTTCTCGCCTTGAGCAGCTTCCGGGAGCTTGCGCAGCAGGTCAAGAGTCTTCTGCCGTCGCTTGTCGATCTCATCAGTCTTCAACTCGCCGGTCTTCTTGTCGATCTTGCCGAAGGATGCCGGATACACCACGTCGATGCGCGCCACGTGTTCGGTCGGCTCACCGTAGCGGTGTACCCGGCCGAGGCGTTGGACCATGCTCTCGAACGTGGACAGGTCGCAGACCATGTAGTCGGCGGAGATGTCGATACCGACTTCACCGGCCGAAGTGCATACGAGGTAAACAGTGCCCGACATGGGCTCGATTCTCCATTGCTCATGTTCGTCGGCGTCAGGCTTCGGGCGCTTGAGAAATCGAGCGAAGACACGGCTCCCATCGGTCCGTCGAGGGTTGGCCATGCGGTCGCGCTCAAGGCCGCGCATCGTGCCTGTCAGTTGCTGGACGCGATCGGGCGATACTCCATCCCTCTTGTCTGTGAGTTTGGCGCAAACCTTCAACACATCGTCAATGGTGCGGACATAGACCAAGACGGCAATACTGGAATTCTTGTGTTTCAGCGCCAGCTTCGCAATCTGCTCAACTACCTTGTCCCCAGCGACCTCGTGCAGCCGAAGTGATTTTTTCGCCTTCAACCGTCGCCACAAATGGTGGATCGGCTCCGTCGGCGGATCGGGAATCGCAACCGGTGGCTTCCTTTCCTGTTTCGTCAGTTCGAATGGCTTGCATTCTTCCGCTTGCGCGTTCGCGTTACCGCCTCTCGCCGTCGCGGACAATGCCATCACGCGCAACTTGGGCCAGGGCAGTTCGCCCGTTCGTTCGCGTTCGTGCTGTTCTCGCTCGATGTCTTCGACGAGCTTCTGAAACGCCGGCTCCAGGTGCGCCTCATCATGTACGAGCAAGGCGTCCTGCCCAAGAAATCCGGCGTGCAGCGGCCGGCTCTTGAATCCGATGCGGTACCCGGAGAACAGCAGGCGCGAGCCGATCATGTCCACAGTGCCGACGATGACCGCAGGCCGGGCAGGGTTGGCCGACCACTGCCGGTTGTCGGCGAATTGGCCCCGAAGAGTGCTGATCGCCAGCAGCGGCTCGCCGTCTTGTAGCGAGATGGCACACAACTCACTGAGCCGTTGTGCCAACTCAGTGTCTTTCAGATTCGCCCGCAGCCTCTCGACCTCATTGGTCGTCTGATCGACGACCGTCCTGCGGTTGACGACATAGACCAGCCGACGCGGCAGCTTGGCGGCACGATGGGCCAGGGCAATCAGCCAAACAGCCACGACAGCCGTCTTGCCAAGTCCCGTAGGGATGTCGCACGACGAAGGGATATCGCCTCCCATCAGCCACTTGTAGAGTTCTCGCTGCCAGGGAAACGGATCGTGGCCGGTCAGGAGACGAAATGTAGTATCAAACTCGGTGACTTCGGTCATACTTTTCCTCGGCTCGATGTTCGTGCGTATGTTCTGCAAACATATTCCGGGCTTCCTCCGCAATTGTTGTTCGCAATTCCTCCGGCCCCACCACTTCCGCCTCCCGTCCAAAGCTCAACACCCACCGCTTGATCTCTTCGGTCCCGTCCAGATCGAACTCGGCCAGCAGGCTGCCGTCTTTCTGCGGCGTGAGGGTTTGGCTGTGGTGCCAGGTACCCTCCCGTACATACCGGGCAGCCCGTGAGGAGAAGCGGATCTTCACGTGGACGTCCCCGTCGCCGTGGAAAACCCCAAACGACTTGGCAAAGTGCGCTTCCAGATCGAAATCCTCCCGACGCTCGAAACGCAGGTCTTCCAGATGGGCTGCTTCGATTCGGTCGACCTTCCAGATGCGGAACTGCTCGTGGCGCGGAGCCCAGCCGACGACGTACAGGGAATTGCGGTGATAAGCAAGTCCATGCGGGTATATGTCGTAGGCCGTTGATTCCGTCGCATTGAGCGACTGATACGTGATATTCACCATCCGACAATCTTCGATGGCTTGCGTCAGGTCGTCGATCAGGTCGTCGATCAGGTCGGTCTTGTCGGAATAGTCTCTTACGCCAACTGCCGTCTGGTGGAACATGGCGCGGAACTTGTCGACGTAGTTGCGAGCCCCCGGACCGAAAGAGACTCGGATCTTCCTGAACGCACGCCGGGCGGCCTCCCAAAACGGCGTGCCGGCCAGCGGTTCCATCAG
>Ga0307379_10009978_pt1 | contig 12638 bp, 12 predicted proteins | sample UN2MG_FD_202237 | JGI IMG/M metagenome (GOLD analysis project Ga0307379, IMG submission 202237) | Soil microbial communities from Risofladan, Vaasa, Finland - UN-2 | ecosystem: Environmental > Terrestrial > Soil > Coastal area > Acid sulfate soil | place: Finland: Risofladan, Vaasa | collected... | reverse complement strand
TTAGCTTCTTACACTCACTCTAAAGGCGTTGACACAAAACCATCATTCTCAATCACGGTAAATGATGGTGGTCCTTCTAAATGGAGATGTTGGAGTTGTGGGGAAGCTGCGAATCAAACAATAAGTTTGCTTTACAAACTAAAAGATCATGGTGGAGGCTGGCGTTCAGACATTCATGACATGATAAACCAAAATGAGCGTGGTTCGATTGTAAATAGAATGAAACGACTTGGCAGTTTTGATGAAGGCCGCAAGAAAAATTGGATAAAGCGAAGGCCGACGAGCAATGAGGCTTGGGAGGTGAAGGGCTATGAAGCAAAAATTGATTTAGCTGACTTTGCTGAAGATTTAAAAGAAATACCTCAATACGCTTTAGATCGAGGGATCACGCTTGAACAAGCGGCTGATTGGCATATTGGTTTTAGAAGAAACATGTACCCCCCAAGGCTGATGTTTTCGATTTTAGATGAGAGTGGAAAAATGGTTGGATGGTCGGGAAGATTACTGACAGATGATGGGGATGAGGGATACGGTAAGTACCATCATATGAAGTATTTCAAGAGAGAGAAATACTTTTATGGCGAGTGGAAATTGGACCATTCTAAAAGAGTTGGCTATTTGATGGAAGGTTTCATGGATGTACTGAACCTTGATCGTCTAGGATTAAAAAATTGCCTCGCTACGATGGGCGTTAGTCCATCGAGTTATCAGATAGAGAAGGTGAAGAAATGGTTTGATCACGTTGTTATCTTTCCTCACGATGACGAGCCGAACGAAAAAGGTGAGCGTGTGGGTTTAAAAATGGCCGAGGACTACAAAGTAGCGTTGTCAGTAGTAGGTGTTGACGCTATAGTGGGTCCGATAGTCCCTATAGAGCGTGATTTTTTAAGTGTCAACCGGAACCCCAAAGATCCTGGCGAGTGGTTAAAGTCAGATCTCGATTGGGTGTTCGAGAAACTACGAGGTCAGTTAAGTGAGCGCAAGCGCCAAGCAGAAACAACTGGAAAAGAAAAAAAAGAAGCGTGAAGAAAAAAAAATGAGTTTAATGAAGCTTGCTGAGAAGCGTATTGAACAGCGAGGCGCACCTGATTTTGGGATGAAGGAAGGCGACTTCTTAAACTTAAAAAATATAGTCCAGCAATTGACGGTATCGAACAACAACATAGCGGCTGAGATAGACGCTTATAGAAAATTCGAGCTACTGGAAAAATCAAAGCACAACAATTGGATGATGTCGGTTTTATTGCAGACCGTGGCAGATGCCGGTATTGCGATTGGTATGATTTCGGTGTTGCTGCATGAAAAAGATATAATCTCTGATTCTGAATTTGCTGCGATTGATGACAAGATCCCGACGACAGAGAAAATCCATGAAATGTCTCGTAGGGAGCAAGAAAAAGGTGAGGGCTTGGCCGATAAACCAAACGGTCGAGTTGAGGACGGAGATATCATTATTATGAATTTTGTCCTGTTTGATGAGAACGATAATGAATTGCAGAGAGAGAGTGGTGATTCTGGCTACACCGTTGGTAGCAAGGGTTTGCCTGAACAAGTAGACGCTGGTTTACTTGGTATGGGTGTTAGGGAAACTCGGATGTTTGATGGTGTTATTTTTGGGAAGGGTCAAGTTAAAGACGGCCTTGAAAATAAAGAATTGCGAATGCAGGTAACTTGCAAGGGGATCAAAACCCTAATTAAGGCTACGGCTTAGTTTTGTGCATTCGACTGCACAAAGGGGGGATGACCAATGCGAGTATTGTTTTATGCAAAAGCACCTGATGCCACAAAATATTATCGAGTGGATGTTCCGGCCAAATATCTGAGAGCCGTGGGTGTTGATGTTAAGGTCGAGTATGCTGAAAAACAGCCAAGGGTGCCCAATAGTGAGGGCTTCAATGTAAAAGACGTTGAGAATGCCGATATAGTTGTTTTTCAAAGGCCAGTGACAGGCGGCGTTGCGAAGGCCATTAACTATATAAAAAAGAACCATCCAAAGGTGCCGGTCATCTGTGATTACGACGATGACTATTATGGAGTGCCACGCTGGAACCCAGGCTACCCTCATATCAAAACAAACGAAGATACATGGCGGTCGATAATAGAGAAAGGTATTGACGGAGCAATATGCTCAACAGATCCTTTGTCTGAAGTGATTCGAAAACATGCGAAACCAGAGGCCGTGGTCAGAACGATTGGCAACGGTTTTGATTTTGATGAATTTGATTTGATAAAGCCCTACCATCCAATTCAGATGGTGGCACCTGACCCGACTAATACGAAAGATCAGATTGTTGGGATGTATGATCTCGACACAGATCAGTTTAATGAAATGGCCGAAGACCGGACTGTTTGCTTGTGGGCTGGGAGCAAGTTTCATTACTGCGATTTGGATTGGCTGCCATCGTCAATCTCAAAAATTTGCAAGGAACGAGATGACATAATCTTCTTATTTGTCGGGTACATGCAGGGCAATATTGTAAAAGCCTCGAAGGCAAATAGGTTGTTTTTGGCCAAAGGTGTTCCAGGCGTGATGCCGTTTTATAGTCTGCTATCGTCAATAAAGGCAGACATAATGTTAGCTCCCTTAGATCCAAATCCATTTAACTCGTCAAAATCAAATCTCAAGACAATGGAAGCGATGGCTCTAGGTCTTTACCCTTTGTGTTCAGAGTGGGACCCCTACGAGTTAGATTTAGATCCTGAGTTGAATGAAGATATGGACGATGTGCATGGCGGCTTGGTTGGATATGAGCCTAACGCTTGGCATAAGTCTATATTAGAAAGCGTTGATAAACTTAAAGATCCGGCTTACAAGAAGAAATACAAACGAGACAATGATGCCTATCTGCGATGTACTCATGCTGCCGAATTAAGGACTGATGACTACATTGATTATTTTAAAGAGATGATAGATCTAAAGGGACAGAAATGAGCATTAAGTACAGTCTAATTATCCCGACAGTCAGGCAAACGACACTTTTAAAAAGGTGCGTAGATACGATCAGGCAGCATGAAAAGGGTACTGATTACGAGATCATTGTAGTCGATGACGGATCTGAAAAAAATATTCAGACGTGGGTCGAGGGTTTTTGTAATAATAATAAATTCCAAGTGTCATTACAGTCAGAGAATAAGGGCTTTGCTCATACGGTAAATGTAGGGTTAAAAATGGCCCAAGGTGAGCATTTGGTCCTTGTTAATAATGACGTTGAGTTTATTAAGCCGATATTGCATTTGATTGATAAAGCGTTTGCGACATTACCAAAGGTTGGGGTATTGGGTGCGAAATTACTGTTCCCTCCTGGTGATAAAGTGCAACATGCAGGGGTTGTTCGCATTCCTCATACGAGGCATGGCGGTGCTTTCATCCATACTAATAAGCATGTGCCTCGAAATAATCCGGCAGTAAATCAATCAAAATATTTCCCATCTGTGACAGGTGCTTTGTATTGCATCAGGCGAGATGCCTATGAAGCCATTGGCGATTGGAATGAGGAATATTTCCTTAGTTGTGAGGACACCGAGTATTCTCTGAGGTCATGGCAAAAAGGCTGGCATGTCTACTATGACCATAATATTGAAGCCATTCACCATGAGGGAAAAACCAGGGGTGCCAATGACTTTCAGAAGAAAAAAGAATCTATAAAATGGTTCCAGAGGGAACGTGAGACGATACCAAAATTCCATGCTGACCTAGCTAAATATGATTTAGATCAAATAGACAAGACGCTTCGAGAGTTGAATAGCGGTAGTAGTACGAAACGGAAAGTCCAAAACATATTGACCCCTATGGCAGTGTCTAAGACTAGAGTGGTGACGAATGATTTGCCAGAGCCAGTGAATACGGCACCGAAAAAACTAGAAGTGGGTTGTGGTGAGTACGGCCAACCAGGATATATTCACTTAGATATCAGGCCGTTAAAAGGTGTTGATGTTGTTTGCGACTTCAGCAAAGACAGGCTTCCATACCAAAATAATGAGATTGATGACCTACTATCCAATCACTCTATAGAGCATGTTTCATTTCGAAAAATCCCTCATGTTGTAGCTGAGTGGTTTCGGGTATTGAAACCAGGGGGAAGGTTATTTTTCAGAACCCCTGATTTAGAATTTATCGCTAGGACATATCTTGAGGGCAAGCTAACGCCTGAAGCACCTCAAGATGAGAAATATATATTAGACAGTTTCAATACAAAAATGACACCTAGTTGGTGGGCGAATATCAAGCTTTTTGCAGGGCAGGATTACGACAGTAATTTTCATTATTTCTGTTTTGACTTTGCGATGGCCAAGGCGACCTTAGAGCATTTTGGGTTTGAGAATGTGACGAGGTTAGACATTGTTCCGAAATTCTCACCAGGGGAATTGCAAGTGGAGGCATTCAAGCCAGGAGCATCGACCAGGCAAGCTGAAGTTTCTAAGCCTTTAACGAAAGTGCTAGTTAAGAGAAAAGGTGCCGTTGGCGATGTGATTTTAACGACACCGATAGTTAGGCGGCTGCGAGAGATTCACGGTCAGGAAGCGATTATCAACTTTGCCACAAATTGTGGTTCGGTTTATCAAAACAATCCTTATGTTGATTCGGTGTTGCCAGGGAATACGCTGCAAGACGGCTACACTCATTTTATCGATTTAGATACGGCTTATGAAAGGGCACCTGAACAGCATATCGTCGAGGCATATACCAAAACAGCATTCGCAGAGGACGGATGGGAGTACGATAAAAAAACGGATTTATTCCCGACTGAGAATGAAAAGGACTTCGTTCATGGGAAGCTTGCTCAATTTAATTTGGCCTCGGACGAGATGTTACAAAAATGCGTGGTATTGCATCCGGCAGTGACGTGGAAAAACAGGACCTTTCCAAAGCAGTTTTGGCAGCGAGCAGCTGACAAGATGATAGAAAACGGTCGTAAAATTCTTATTATCGGCAAGGGCAATGACCATAAGATTACAGGCGATGCCGTATATGATATGCAGGGGGTGTTTACGATACAGCAATTAGCTTTCCTAATAAGGCTTTGCGAGACATTTGTTTCGAATGACAGTGGGATGCTTCATGTCGCTGGGACGACCAATACAAAAATAGTTGGTTTATTTACGTGTGCAAAAGGTGAGTATAGAGTACCGTTCAGGAACGGTGAGTATGGTCATAATTGTTTGATCATGAAGCCGCAAGTAGATTGCTATGGCTGTCTACATAAAGAAAAACCTCCGGTCTTTTTTACAGATTGTCGTCGAGGTGACTACAAATGTTTGACGGAGATAACCCCAAGTCAGGTGGCAGAGGCGGTTGGATGACTATAGAATTGACTACAGGTTGGCTAGTTGGGTTGTTTCTAATGGCTAGTTTTTGTAGTTTTTGGTTTGGAGTTGTAGGGTCATTTCTTTGGATTGCGAGGGATGGCACCTATCAGAAAGTAGCTGAGAGTCAGACGATTGTTGACAAAAGAGCGTTAGAAGAATTCGTCAGAAATGCTGATTCAAACAAAAAAAGATCACGTTTTGAATCAGCCATTCCAGAGGCAGGATCGTATGTTGCCGACGAAAATGGATAGGCCATTCCCAAATGATTTAAATGGTGCCATATTTTTTTTAGCGTTGGCTGTTAAGCATTATAAGGATGAATTTTCCCATAATGGTGCGGTCAAATTAAATAGAATGCTTCACGTCAGATCTAAATATTCCCAAGAAGAATCTTTTGCTTTAATAGCTGATGCTTTGGCAGTGGGGGTATTGGTCTTTGACAAGAAGAAACACAAAAGCCTTGTTGTCGATGAGGACGTTTTTAAGGTTTGGCGAGATGTGTTTTCGGATCGGGCATATACTTTTCAAACATATGTGGCATCCCCTCGATGGCCACTTGTTCGGGTGAGAAGAAATCTGACTGACGACGAGCGTGAGTGTTTAATAAAAAACATTATGAAGGGTCGGTTGTTTCGAGAGAAAATATCTTCCGAGTCGGCCAAAAATGACGACGATAAAGATTGGTCGGTCCTATAACATTTGATATAAAAGACCCTTGATGTCTTGTTTTAAAATATGATGTTTTGTGAGGTATTTATGAGCGACGGATGGGATGACTTAGATAAAGATGTAGAGGAAGCGAAGCAAAGGCGAAATCTACAGCCGTATCGGTTCTGGCTTGGTAAGGGTGAAACGAAAGAAATTTCATTCATCGATGACCGAGCGTATTCAGTCCGAGAACATAACTTTGAAAAAGATGGTCGATGGGGAAACCATGAGGTTTGCATAGGACCTGATAAAGGGTGTCCTTGGTGTTTGGGTGGCAATAACTACTATAAGCCGCGACTCTTTACGATCATGGATCATTCAGAATATACGAGTAAAAAAACAGGTGAGGTGATAACAGATCAGATTAAAATCCTTGCTGTAAAAGAAGATCAGGCTTTGTTGCTTAGAAATCTAATGAAGCAATTGGGCGCTTTAAAAGGTAAGCGCATAACAGTGTCGAGATCGAATGGAAAGAATTCTCCAACGTGGGGAGAAAGTTTCACGCCTGCAATGGAGAATGGTGAAATAATCAAAACTGATTGGACGTTATACGATCCAAAGATTTTGAAGCCGTTCGATTATGAGTCGATATATGTTGAGAAGCCGATTGATATGCTAAAGCGGATTTATCACTCCTCACGTAATTCGCAGTATCAGGGCAGAACCCATTCTGTTAATTCTGCGCCACAACAGAATGTACCTGCGTCAAATTACCCTGATGAGATCCCTTTTTAGCGAATAATTGTTTATATGCAATAGAAGCCCTCGAATGCTATAAGCCGCTTGGCTTGTAGTTTTTTTTATTGGGGAGAGATCGTGAGAGTGACGATAAGTAACATGGCGTGGCTTGATAAAAGGGATTTATCAGCAACGACCATTTTCATGATTAAGCAAAAAACGACGATCATCCCTAAAAAAACAACTTATGGGGATGACATTGTAAAACCCATTGAGATGTGGCGTGAGACGAAAACTCATCTAGGAATTCCTCGGCATTATTATCGCAAAAACAGTGATTTTAAAAACGAGGTGACATATGAATTGTCTGAAGGTAGGCCGCTTCCTAAAAATGTGAAATCGATTGCACTCCGAGAGTATGATCAAGAACCAGTTATGGATACTGTCCTGACAAGTTTGACTTGTGGGCCGTGGGGAAGTGGTTTGTTAGAGGCTTATACAGCTTTTGGCAAAACGGTATGTGCTATTGATTTGATATGTAAATTGGGTGGCAATGCTATTATTCTAGTGCATTCAGACGCATTACTGATGCAGTGGAAGGAGCGCATAGGGGAATTTTTCCCGAATGCAAAGGTCGGAACAATTCAGGCGAAAACCTGCGACTACAAAGACAAAGATATAGTCATTGGCATGGTGCAGTCTTTGATGAGAGATACTGAAGGCAAGTACCCAGAGGAGATCTATTCTTATTTTCGGACGATGATCATCGATGAAATCCACCGAATGGGAAGCGGTGAATTTGGCAAGGTAGCACCGAAATTTAATCCTAAATATTCATTAGGTATGAGTGGAACCATTAGGCGTAGTGATGGCTGTATCAATGTATTTAAGTGGGTGCTTGGCGAGATCATTGTCAAGGCCGACAATAAAATGCGAGTAAACCCTATTATATACGTGCGATATACTCCTTTTCGGGCTGCAAAAAAGAACTATCAGACGGTCGATAAGCAGGGCTTTATGGTCGATAAAAGTTTTGACATGAATGCCTTCACAAAGCCGACTCAGCTGAATTTTATAGCTAAAAGTAAAGAGAGAAATAAGTTTATAGCTGAAGACATTATTCGATCATTGAAGTCAGGCCGAAATCCTTTGGTGATGGGTGAGCGCAAAATGATTTTTCATTCATTGATAGCTCTAGTCAAAGAGATGACTGAGAAAGATCCTTTTTTTAAGGAAACGATATCTCAAGGTTTGTATATTGGTGGTAAAAGCAAAGAGACTAAAAAAGAGGAATTGGAAGCCGCTTCTCGTTGTAATGTTGTGTATGCGACAGTGCAGTTAGCAAAGGAGGGCATTGATATTAAAAGGCTTGATACTTTATTTTTGACGACACCTCTTGCTGATGTTGAGCAGATGGTAGGTCGAATATGTAGGCCGGATATAAAATTTGTTGAGGGCAAACCAGTGATCACTAAAAAGTCACATGAGGCTATGGTAGTTGATTACGTTGACGATGAGTTGAGATCCTTCGAAGGATTACTAATGTCGAGGATAAAAATGTATAGCCGCCTAAAATGGAAGGTGATTGGACTAAAGGAGTATGGGGAATGGTAGATTTAAGTAAGTATACAAAGTCGAAAAAAGATTTAGAAGGAATGGTAGATTTAAGTAAGTATACAAAGTCGAAAAAAGATTTAGAAGATGCTTTGAATGAGCCTGAGTTGGTCCCAATTGAAGATGTAGAAATGGTCCAGGGATCAATATCAATGTCTCAGTCCTTGGGTGAAAAGGCCGATGATGGTTTAGTTTTAGATAATTCTCAATCGTGCCCTACCATTGAAAGAACCATGTTGACACCGAAGGAATTCAAGGCAGGTCAATACAGCAAAACAAGTGTTAATTGCGGTATGACAGTCTCTTTAGGGAACTATGAATTTTTCCGATGTGATGTTGGAATAGAAGAATTTTGTCGTCCTGAAGAAAAAGAGGCCACAATCAACGAGATGAAAGAAATGACTAAAGAACTTTTGAAAAATGAGATACAAAAGGTGAAAGCTAAAAATAAAGAGAAGCGCACAAAAGACCGAGAGCGATTCGAAAGCAAGAATCGATATAGTTAGATAGGACCGCACCTATCTTTCTCAAGGGGGATAGGTGGCAAAAAAACCAGCCAAGTCTAGTGAAGTTGAGAGTGAGCCAGTAGTCGAGCAAAGCCTTTTAGAAAAAAGGAAGGCGGCTCAAGAGAAATTACTCGCAGCCATAAATAAGCAGTATGGTACTGGCACTGCCTCAGTCGCTTCCAGTCGAGAATATATAGGCGCACCTAGAATTAGTTCGGGTAGTTTTTCCTTAGACCATGCTTTGGGTGGCGGTTGGCCGAGAGGTCGGATTGTTATTTCATGGGGTCAAAAATCTTCGAACAAAACTACAGCCTTCACTAGGGCTATAGCTGACGCTCAACAAAGAGACAGCAAAACCAACAAATACATTTGGGCTATGACCGACGAGGAAAAAAAGGATGCTACGCCTTGCGCTATAGCTTGGATTGATGCTGAAGGCACCTTTATGGAGTCATGGGCAGAAGGTTTGGGTGTTGATCTTGACAATCTATTATTGGTTAGACCTGAGTCGCAGGAAGAAGCTATTGATGTTTTGGATGCTTTAACCAAGTCGGGTTTGTATGACGTTTTGGTCTTAGATTCGCTGGCAGCAATGACTCCTGTAGCAGAAATCGAGGGTGCAGCTGGCGACCATCATGTTGGCTTGGCAGCAAGAAAAAATAATATGATGTTTCGCAAACTTCAGTCAGGCATTAACAAGATAGCCAAAGAAGAAAAAAAGATACCTCCGACCATTTTGATTGTGAATCAGGTGAGGCAAAAAATCGGAGTGATGTTTGGCGACAATAAGATAAAGCCAGGGGGTAATGGTCAGGACTTTTATAGTTCAGTTGAGGTGTTTTTTTGGGCATCTAAATTGGATTATTGGGACGCTGATTCAAAGAAGGTTCCCAAGACAATCACCTTCAATTTTAAAATAGAAAAAAACAAGGTAGCCGCTCCGAGGGTGCATGGATCTTACCAGCAAGCTTTATCCGATCATCCTCATGACCAATGGAAATTAGGTAATGTGATTGAAATATCCGAGGTCATGGATTTCGCTGGCAAGATGGGAATATACCGAGAAGCCGTGGACGAAAAAGGCAAAAAAACCTGGGTAATGTACGAAGATATATTTACTCGTAAAAAAGATGTTATGGAAAAATACTGTTTGGATAAAAATAATTTCACCTTGTTAAAGCAAGATCTCATGAAAAAGATGTTTCCAAAGCAATGAGCGGATTTATAAAGAAAAAGAAAAATACTAGCCCTCTACAGGCGTATCGAAATGTCGAGAGATACGACGAGGAAAGTACGCCTAAGACTGTCTTTGCACAGGAAACAGAGGTGGCCGAAGCCGTAGGTGGCCGAAGGCATACTGGGTCCGGTGCTTCGATGTATTCCAAGTCTGATGGTAGTTCCAGTCGTTATCAGATTGAGGCCAAGCAGACAAAACATTCTTCGATGAGTATCAAGCTGGAATGGGTCATAAAAATAACTAGGGAAGCCATAGCTAGGGCAAGGGTGCCTTTGTTGTCGGTGAGATTTTTGAATATTGGTTTTAAAGAGAATGGCGTTGAATCAGATTGGATTTTGATGCCGTTGTCTGAGTTTAAGGAATTATATGAACTGGCTAAGGGTGACAAGCCTGAATTGCCTAGATGGACCGAGGGGGAATAATGAACGGTATAGTGAAGATGAAGGATGAAGAATATTTTGCTCATCCAAATATAAGCCAAAGTGGCTTTAAAAAATTCCTCAAAAGCCCTCATTACTTTAAACATAATATTGAGTTTTCGGGTCCAAGATCGAAGGCATTTGACGATGGTTCGGCCATTCACTGTTTTGCCCTAGAGCCGGATCTTTTTGGTGATTACTTTGCTGAATGGGATGGCGACTTTCGGACCAAAGAATCGAAGGATTGGAAACAGGCAAGGCTTGACGAGGGTAAGACGGTTGTAAAATCAAAAGACATTGGCCACCTAAAAATCATGGGTGAGTTGTTGTATAGTGGTTTAGGTTTAGCCGATATACCGCCAGAGAGAAAAGAACTAGCTGCATTTGGCGAGATTGGTGGCGTGGCTTGTAAGGCTAAAGCTGACTTCATTGATAACGATGGCTATATCTGGGATATCAAAACGACCAGAGAGTTAAAGATTCATCGATACGACGATGGTAGTAGTGTTTGGCGAGATATGGTGACATACGGCTACCATATTCAAGCGATGTGGTATCTAACTCTCTTTGAGCAGTTCATGGATATCAAAGGCTATAGGTTCGCTGTGATCGAAAAGATTGCGCCTTATGACTATATGATTTTGAAACCGAGCGAGGCTCGGCTAGAGGAAGCCTACGATAAAATGACAGATGGTTTAGTTAGGTATGCTGAGTGCATCGAAGAAGACTGTTGGCCAGGATACGACAAAGACCTATTGGAAGTATCGTGACGTTTCAAGTCTGCGCTGGCCTTGACCTATCTCTTAGGTCAGCTGGTGTGGCGATTATCACCGCACCGTTCGAGGCCAAGTATTTCACTTTCGGCTATGCTTTAAAAAAAGGCGCAACAAATAGAGATCATCTTGAAAGAGTGATAAACATAACTAATAATGTCATGTTTGTTCTTAAGAAGCATAAGTGCGACCATATAGGCATTGAGAACTACGGCTTCGCCTCTAAAGGTAAGATTTCCATGCAAGCTGACTTGGGAGGGACAATAAAAAGTCAAATCTACGTTGGTGGAAGCCTGCCAATTTTGATAGCGTCTTTAACTGTTAGAAAATACTTGTTAGGCAAAGGCGTAGCTAGTAATTCTAAGAGTAAGGTTTTGGTGAGGGATTGCCTCGTAGAGAAGGGATATCCGATGCCAGGGAATTTAGATGAGAGTGATGCTTTAGGTGTTGCTCATATTGTTTATGAGTGGGCTAATAGGTGCGCTGATTCTTCTGCGTATAACCAAAAATTGTTTGGTGAAATAGAACGTCACCGAACCAAAACTATTTAGGGGAATGGGAATGGAAAGTCAAGTAGCCAGTGAACTAGAAGCAGCACCAATCGATGACGCTCAGAATGTTTTTGATCAGCCAGTAGAAGCTGCGGAGTTGGAAGAAGAAACAGGTAGTCTCGAAGTGATCGCTGGCTCATCGGTAATAGCTGGTGGCGTTGAAGATTCGGACGAGGCGAGAGAATGCTTAAAAAGAATTAAGGAACACTACCAAACTATCGATAAATTCCAGGCCGAGCATTATTGGTCTTTGGCTGAAGATGCGAATAGCGTCATAGTAAATAAGTTATATAAATTACTGGAATATAAGAAGCTTGATGACTACCTTTCGGCTGAAGTCGGCATACAAAAAAGGCGTTTTTATTACTATTCCAAGGTGTACCATTATTTTAACAACACTTTGAAAGGCATTTTAGCCGACAAGCCTGACTTATATGCCAGCTTTTTAGCTGAAGTCAAAGCTATGGGCTGGACTAAGGCTTCGGCTATTTCAACTAAGAAGACGATAACGAGTGACAATGCTGAAGAGGTCATCGCACAGATTCTAGGAGGTGATGAGAAAAAAGCCTTAAGCGTGAAAAAGGTCGAAGACTTACTTGACGATGTAAAATCGAAACTCGAAGAAGGCGAATTAGAGGAAGCCGATGGGGGAGAAGAATCGGTAGATCGCAAGCAGAGATTGAATTTCTCCTTTACCAGAGTGCAATACAATGACGTTGTAAAAGCGATGGAACACGCAGGAAAAATAGCTGGCACTGGAGCAGAGAAGGCAACAGTGTTAACCTCAATATGTAGAGACTATCTAGGAACACATACTATTGGGGATGACGACAAGGTTTTGGCGA
>Ga0307379_10009977_pt1 | contig 12638 bp, 8 predicted proteins | sample UN2MG_FD_202237 | JGI IMG/M metagenome (GOLD analysis project Ga0307379, IMG submission 202237) | Soil microbial communities from Risofladan, Vaasa, Finland - UN-2 | ecosystem: Environmental > Terrestrial > Soil > Coastal area > Acid sulfate soil | place: Finland: Risofladan, Vaasa | collected... | reverse complement strand
CTTTGGACGATGCAGCTCTTGGATCCAGCGCTACTGTTCAGATGAGTACCATTGTGTACATAGGATTGGCGCTATCCGGCAATAATCCCGAGGAGACTTGTACCGCCGTGTTCTCAGACGTCAGTACGACCGGCGCAGTCACAGGGCAATGGCAATCCCAGGACATAGGCATAACGAGCAACGATCCTGAGCCGATGTATGTGGCTATAGCCAACAGCACAGGCGAGCTTGCGGTGGTGTACCACGATGATGCTAATGCGGCGACAACAGATGTCTGGACGCAGTGGATCATTCCTCTGCAGAAGTTTGCCGACCAGGGCGTGAACTTGAAAGATGTTGACAGCATCTCTATCGGCCTTGGGGACAAGAATAATTTGCAGGCCGGCGGTTCAGGCACAATATTCATTGACGACATCGGCGTGGGCCGGTCCGCTCCGTAGTCTCAAGCCGGTTCCAGCAGCAGTTGAATTTATCAATTCGGGGCCTGCACCAGCTCGTTTGGTATGGCCCCGTTATTATTCGACGTTGGAAAAAAGATATCTGCACTCACTATAAGGGAATAAACATGGCACATTACCTTTCACGACGCACTTTCTTAAGATCAATCGGCACTGTTGTATGCGGAGCGATGATGGCTCGATCGCTTCATGCAAACAAAAACAAGCGGCAATCCCCGAATTTCGTGATGATTTTGACCGACGACCAGAGTTGGGTCGGCTCGTCCGTTCTAATGGACCCCAATGATCCACGAACGCGAAGCGACTATTATCAAACGCCCCACATTGACCGCCTCGCAAAGATGGGAATGCGCTTCACACAAGGGTACTCACCTGCACCTTTTTGCTGTCCCACGCGCCGCAGCCTACTCATTGGCCAGACTCCGGCCCGGCACATCTATCAAAAAGACCAGGAGAACTGGCCAAAGCAATACCGCAGGCAACTGACCATTCCAGGAATGCTCAAACAGGCAAATCCGGAGTATATAACGGCCCATTTCGGTAAGTGGGATTTCCGGTTCGACAACGTAACGCCTGAAGAAATGGGGTACGACATCAGTGACGGCTACACAGGTAACTTTACCGGCGGAGCGAAAGGCACCGGCGGCCCCAAAGCAGTTGACGATCCCAAGAAAATTTTCAGCGTCACACATCGCGCGTGCGATTTCATCGAAAAACAAGCGCAAAGTGGCAGGCCGTTTTTCGTGCAGGTATCCCATTACGCTGTTCACCTGGATATCTACTACCGACAGGAATCCTTTGACAAAACCCGGGAATGGCAGCGTGGAAGAAAACACACCATGCCCGAGTTCGCGGCAATGACCAGCGATGTGGATAGCGGGATCGGAACAGTAATCGACAAAATCAAGGCCCTGGGTTTGCAGAGCAATACCTATATCTTCTTCATGTCCGACAATGGAGGCAGACTCAGCATGCCCAGACAGCCGAAAGCGGAGCTTGCCCGCAACCATCCTCTTCGCGACGGCAAGGGATCGATGTACGAAGGAGGTCTGCGGGTGCCGTTCATTGTGATCGGTCCCGGTGTGAAGGCCGGCAGCGTGAGCAAAATCCCGGTGACGGGTCTGGACTTTTTCCCTACGATTGCCGAAATTGCCGGATACAAAAAAGCCCTGCCGGACTCGCTTGACGGTGGCAGTATGACTAATGTGATCTTTAACGACGAAGGCGCCGGAGACGTGTGGCGCAAACGCCCTTTCCTGCTGTTCCACCACGCCATCCAGCGCAAGCCCCAAACGGCGCTTATTCTCGGCAAGTTCAAGCTTGTCAAGACTTGGCAGGACAACAAGCTGGAGCTTTTCGACCTTTCAAAAAATCCAAGTGAAAATGATGATCTCTCTATTAAGCTACCCGGTAAAACCCGGGAACTCCACTCATATATGCTCACTTTTCTTGAAGAAGTAAATGCGGAAACCAGGAAAACTTCGAGTAAAAAGGAAGGAAAATAGAACAGAAAACCTCTTAACCAGTAAGGCAGATGGCAAACTCCACATTCTTCCGGAATGGTTTTCAGTATGTAAGTCCAGAACTTATCAAGGTAATCGAGATCATCAGTTGGCTGCGTACGATAAACCCGAGGTAACGTGGATGCCTCAAAGAAAATATTTGTGGCAACAGAGATTTTAGTATTTGACTTTGAACTCTTCATAGGTGGCCGTTTCGACTTCATCTCATATAATGATCACAAACTAATGCCTTATATCTACTTATGAATTTACAGTACGGTAGGGATGTTAGAACATTACAACCAAAAATACAACTAATTCAGGATTATCTATAACAATTGTCAACGTTTTTTGTAAGGAGACAGGATCTTAATACGTGGACTCGGTTTGCAGTGGACACAAAGAAGTGGAGCCCATACTGAAGCAATCAGTATGGGCCCCGAAGTGATGCAAATCCTGCTGTCGGTCCCGCGTAAGCAGGAAGTCCGGCCGCTATTATATCAACGCAGACCTCACAGCAAGCACATCCGACAACACTATTCAGTCAATCCTCGAAATCACGATAGCATCGAGCATCGCACCGGTCTCCCTGTAGCCAATCTCCAGCGTATACGTTCCGGCAGGCATCGTGAAGAGTACGGTTGCATCTTGATCATCGTCGTCGCTGAAAACATCATTCCAGAACCAGTTCGGTGTATCCGGAGGGTCGTTCCACCTGACCCAACCACTACTGTCGAGTTCCGTCTCGGCCGGAGTGGTAGCTCCCTGGATTTGGACCCAGAAAGAGTTGTTACCACTGGGGATATTTATGCGGCCACTGATTTTGTAGGTTCCACCGGCAACCGTAAATGTGTAACTGGCGGTACCGTCAGGAACTGGTGGACTATCGCTGCTGTTGCCGATATCATCAGTTGTGCCGATATACTTTCCACCCGATGCCACAGAATCATCATAAATCATCATGGGTTCGCTAATCGTATCGGCCGCCTCTGCCTCGATCCAAATCTCTTCGGAAGGAACCACAATCTCCGGGGTCAGTCGATACAGCCGAATGTCGTCGATAAACACAGTGCCTGTGCCGCCGCTTGCGCCGGTCCTCTTGAAGCCGATACCAAGCTCTGTGATATTGTTGAGGCTAATGCCAAAAGCTGCGAGGTCGATATTCCACTGCTTCCACCTTGGTTCGGCGATGTCCGCCACATCGCCGGGATATTCAACCTCAACGCCATTGAGCTTGACGTACATCTGCTCAGTGACAGCATTGTCCGGAGAACCATGGAACCACAACACCAATGTTTGAGGCGAACCTCCTGTCCAGTCCCGGCCAGTCGGAATCTCATCAGTGTTCACGGTAGCCTCAGAAAAGCTTGCACTGCTGTTGTTGTAAAACAATGGCATTGACTGCTTACCGCCGTGAACAATAGTTTCCTCTGTATATGAAGCAGTGGTTTCGTCACCTACAGCCGAGCCTGTGCCATTGCCAAGGTAGACCGGTTCATTATCATGCGCGGCATAGCCAAGGCCATCTTTCCACGCCCACCATATCTCGTTGTTACCAACGTCATAGGACTCGAAATCATCCACGACAAGATACTCTTGCGTGGAAAAGCTCCAGATATCACCCGGCCATGTTCCCAGATTCTCGGCATCATTTACCTCATCAATACGCCAGTAGTAAGTGCTTGCTAAATCAAGATCAACGGAGGGAGTATAGCTGGTTCCGGTCACCGTAGTAACCGGGGCGGTACCGTCTATCACTGCCTGCTCATCGGTATCCAGGTACACATCGTGCTTATCTGCCTCTCTTCCGGCTCTCCAGCCAAAGATCACATCTATGTCCACATCAATAAGCGTCCATATCCGGATATGGCTCTCTTGCACGCTCAGGTATGTATAAGAACTGTACCTCGCTGAGACCGAACTGGTCGGAGAAACCGCCGCTCCAGTTGCTGTTCGCATAAATTTTAACAGACTTGACGGGGATACCATCGAAAGGAATGGTCGTATTTGGGGCATAATCATCAAGACCGCTTGCCCGAGCAAATTCATTGACACTATCGATTTGCACCCAATTAGCGCCATCGGAGGAATATTCGACAACAACATCCTTCAGACCGACAGCAGTCAGGAATGACTGTCCGTTATAGTTCCAAACGAGCATTTCATGAAGCTTATATGCTTTATCGAAATCATATTGTATCCAGGCCGGCGACGGTTCTCCGGTAGCAGTGAGCCACATATCTGTCAGGACAGTTGAGTGAACGTTATCAACCAGACCTGAGCCGTTCACGGTATTTTCAGGACTCTTATCTTCTTCGAAGCTGGAAGCCGTAACAATGATGTTCTCACCGGCGATTGGATAACCGAAAGGCTCGACTGTGAAACTCCAGACATCGCCTTTGTAAATCGCCGAATCAGGCGCGATCTCATCGATCCGCCAGTAATAGGTCTGGCCGAAGTCGAGGCGACCGGGGGGATCGTATATATTCGCGACCTGATCCTGGCGGAGCAGTACGTCCAAAGTATTGGTCCTACCGGCATCGTTGACATAGTTGAAATCGGTGCTAAAGTAAACATCATGCATGTTAATTGATTCCCCGGGTGTCCACGCAAGAATAGCGTCGCGGGAGGCGTCCGTTTGCTCATCAGCAGGGCTCGGCTCTGTTGCTTTCGGTTCACCGGCGAGAATTCCGAGCAGCATGAGGACTGCATTCTCGAGCATCTTTTTACCGTCATCGGTGAGAGTCGGAAAGTATTGGTAGGGTCTTAGCATCAAGAATGCGATGCGCGGACCACCGGCAATTTGCCCGGAACCGGGATAGTACTCGATACCCGGATCCCAACTGGCAATCATTACGTCTGTACTGCCCGCGGGGGTCGCGATTAGCATGCCGTTGCCCGCCGAATCCTGTGTGGAAACATCAGTGTTGTCAATAGCACTTGGGAAAATCTCCACCTGGCCGCCGGTGATGGTCACACCGTTGAAGATCAGGTTGCTTTCGTCAACCACAGCTATATGCGTTAGTGCGTCCGCATCGTGTTGGTCACCTTGTAGCCATCGCCATATACTTTCTCGGGAAAGGTAGGCGCTCTGCAGAAGGATCGGTGTTTCCAGGCCGTTCCAGAACTCGATCTCCCCATCATAGGACCCGCTGCTTGTCTTGCGGGAGACAATAATCAGGTCCGCAGAAATTAGATCGGCCTTAGCTGCGGCACTCAAAGTGTCTCGGTACTTCTCACCATTTATCTCGACGGTAATATCATTGCCAAGGATTTCCCTGAGGAACGGTTCGAGGCCTTATTCATTGTCGGGAGTATCAGTGACGACGATAATTTTCGTCGTGCCCCACCCGCTGTTAGCGAGACCAAGTACTAAAATAAAAACCATTAAACAAATCAACTTCTTAGACATGACAATTCTCCTCACAAGAAACGTTAATATAATGATGGTTTATCCACTCATGGAAAACATGTTTTCTTTTCAAATAAAATGTGCGGCGAATACTTGCATCTCGCCAAATTTAATGTCCGCCAGGGACATTTTTCTTACGGCCTGATGCTGCCTCTTTCCTTCCATTTCCACTAATAGTCTTTGAAGCTCCTCATCCACTCGGGCCAGTCATCCGGCTGGACATGGCCGGCTCTCGTCCATGGACCTGCTGTGTTGCATCGCACGTACCACTTCAAGGTCCATAGTTCTTTGAGTCCGACCTTTCTCGTGGACCAGTCCATAAAGAGAATGTTCACAAAGCCATAGTGGCGGTTAATGCAAAAAATACGTATTTCATCGTCGGCGACCCCGCCACGCCCCTCTCCTTCGTTAGACGGAGGATTGTCGTATTCGTAAGGCTGGCTGTCGGACCGCCAGGCGCCGTCACCCATAACGGGTACATTGTTCAAGCCCTTGTGGTTGATGCTTCTCCAGTAATCCTGGAGATCGCGGTCACTGCCGGTGTCGTCGCTGTCATAGATCCACTCGTTGAGTGAGTAGCTGCCGCGGCGCTGGCCATCATTAGTCTCAATGATAGCATAGCGGGTCGGTGCTCCTTCGGAAAGTGTCTTTGTAGTCATGGGGCAGTAGAGCAGCTTATCACTTTTTCGGTAGTAGTCAACGAGGCTTTGCATCCAATTGGCAGAGAGATAGTCCGGGAATTTGCCATTGTTTTCGTCCATATACATTGCCCAGACGAGGCCCCATTGCTTGAGGTTGGCCTGGCAAAAAACCGTCTTTGCCTGTTTCTTAACAAGCTGCAATGCCGGCATCAATATCGCCATCAACAGAGCAATAATAGCGATCACTACCAGAAGCTCTATTAGCGTAAAGCCCGGTTGAGATCTCCTGGCCTGGCGATTAGAAATCTTCATCCCTAACCACGTGAATCTTCTCCGGTTGCCCATAGTGAATCTCATTCTGCTGTCAATGATGAAGTCTTTATAAAGCTACAACCTACCTTCTTGTTTGTACCATATTATTAGCTGCCAGTCAAGCAGGAAACCCCTACATCGTCATCGAAGTTGCCGTATTAAATCCTCCGCTCGCTCAAATCTCCGAAAACCTACTCGGATTTCAGAGGTTTCGGTTTGCTCCGGGGGGCATTGCGGAATCCAACACGACAGGCGCAATCGTTACCTTTCTGGAAGTTGCATTTTTCAAAAGTGACATTGTCCCCGTCGTCGACAACGAGTGCGGGCCGGTCGTCGTTCTTCTCGAATCCGAAGCGGCAGTTAAGAAAACGAATATTCTTAACGTGGCGGAGGTACCATGTGTAGGCGCCAATAGCCCCCACGCGGCGAGGAAACCGCTCATCGGTTTCAGCCGGGTTCAGTGAAGACTCAGAAGCCGGGTGCCCGCCCTTGGCCGTGATCCGGACATTCTTGAGTTCAATGTTCTCAATGGGACTTCCGGATTTTCCCCAGATAACACTGGGCATTTCCCGGCCCTTGAAATAAGAGAAACAGTCGGTTGCTGTTATGTTCTCGAAGGTGACGTTCCGAATGACGCCGCGTTTGTACGTACCTTCAGGTACACGGGCAACATCGGAGACTTTCATGAAGATCGGCACGAATGTCTTTTCCATGGTTATGTCTTTGTAGTGAATCCCGTCAATGACGCTACCGTCGTTCGAGGTGATGCTAATGCCGGCTTTACCGGCGCGCATGATCCTGATGTTCTCGAACCGGATGTTTTTGAACGAGCCTATGGTCTCGGTGCCGAATTGGAGAGTGTTGCACCCGCTCGCGAGGAAGCAGTTTCTGACGGTTATATTTTCGCTGGGTAATGCTTTGCCGAGGGACAGATCGCTGCCGAGTTTAATCGCATCGTCCCCGCCGGCCGGGTAGCCGTCTTGATACCGCACGGCGTCGATATGGCAGTGAACGACCTGGACGTCTTTACACTGGGACAGGTTGATCCCATCCCGGCTGGTTTTGATGGTTACGTTGTCGATAAGCATATCTTCGCAACCTGTAGCAAGGATGGCGTAGTGACCTCCTTCTCGTATGTTCAAGTTTCGGATCTCGATGTTCTTGCAAAGCTTGAGAGCGATCCCTTTGTCTCCCATTCCCTTCTTCACTTTGCTGCTTCTGGTCAGTGCTGCGCCGTCGAGCGTGCCCGGCCCGAAAATTCTCACGTTTCTCAGGTTTTCGCCCCATATCAGTGATGCCTGCCAATGGTAATAAGCCGAATCCATAAGGCCTTTGTCATTCGGATTCGGTTCCCAGGGATTCATCACTCCATGGAGGGCCTTCAGGACAGCGCCCTTGTCCAGGGCAAGCGTGACGTTGCTCTTCAACCGGATTGAGCCGGAACCGTAGATGCCCGTCGGGACGAAGACCGTACCGCCGCCTGCTGCGTTGCATGCATCGATAGCTTTATTGATAGCCGGCGCATCATTAGTGATCCCGTCCGCTTTAGCGCCATAGTCCCGTACATTGTAAACGTGAACCAACGCGAGTTTCGACGCGCTCAGCTCGCTCATCACATCATCGGCCTTGCTTCCGGAAACCTTTTCAAACGCCCGCATCGTCTTGTCGCAACGATCCTTCGCGTCTTCGCTGAAATTATTGAGAGTCTCCAACGTGTAGGCGAACCGACGGTCGTCCACTTTACCTTTAATCCGCTTGAAGATTTCCGGCAGTTGCCCGGCCAACTGCACCGCCTCATCCAGGTTCGCGTAGAAGTCCTGAATCACGGTGCGCCCGATCGAAAGACGGTAGTCGTGCTCGACGAAATGAAAAGACGTGAGAAACTCTTCACCCTTCATGCGGTCGCCATAGACTTCGCGCAGGCCGGGTGCGTACTGTGCCAGCGTGCGTTTCTGTAATTCGGGGCTCTTGACGCCGATGCCTTTACGATTTATCGTGTGAGTGGTCTTGTCCTGGACCATATCCTCATCGTCGCCCGTATCGATCCAGATGCCGCGGTAACCACGGTACATGTACAATTTGCGGGTCACGTCATCAGACAACAAGAGTATCGTCTTGAGGGTCTCGAGCACCTCCGGATCGTCGCCAAAAGTCTGCGTAATCCATTCGGTGTAAATCTCGTCCACGGAGCGATCGGGATTCCATGAAAGGCGACCGAGTCCATAATAGTTGACCATATTAAGCGGACATTCTGTCCATGCCGGCGAAGGACTGATCATTGAAACACCCATGATGCAATCGGCATCAAACTTATTCAGACTCCCCGGGCCACTGCGGTAATTGTCCTGTTCCAGCCACCACTTCCATTTCTCGATCCAGGAAACCGGCCAGCCTTTATCAATGACCAGTTCGCTCCCGGAAAGATTCTTCTGTATGGCGCCATCGAGTGCGGGGATGGGCGCCGAAAAATCCCAGTCCAGCGGGCTACCCTTCGATATGATGATCACGTTATCACGGAAGTTGCCGTCTTCAGGAGCGAAAATATCATGAGGAATGAGGTTGCGATAGGGCTCTGGGGTATAGCGGCTATTGCCATAGACGAAACCACGGACCACAGTATTGCCGCCATAAGGCCGTAGAGTGTCGGCTATACGGTTGACCATCGCCGGACGCGGATCGCCATTCTGTTTCTCAGAACCCAGTTTGAGCAAATAGCCGCCGAAATTGGGAACCCTGGAATATATTTTGTCGGCTGTTTCTCTCTCCAACGCAAGCAGATAGCTCGGGCTCCAATAGAGTTTCATGCCGTAATCCCTGAGAATCCCGGCGAGGATTTCCACCTCATCGAGATGTTCGAGAAAATTGTTACGGTAGCACCAGTTGACCTCGCTCGGACAGATAGCATTCCAACCGGCAGATGACATCATGCGCACCCATTCGCGGATCAGCTTCGTATCGCCCGTACGCAACTGCTCCCAACTGTAGATCGAGTTGTCTCTGCCGCCTCCGCGCCACTTGTCTCCGAGGAAACCGCGAAAGTAGGACCAATGATCGACCATTCGGATCGGAATCTGAGGATTCTCCAGGACATCGAGCCGTTGCGGATCCTGTCCCAACTGTATGCGACGAATCAGGTCGAATGTACCAAAAATTACGCCTGCCGGAACGTTTCCCGCAACGACCAATGTTGTGTCACTGCCGTCTTCCATCGTTTTAATAATGAATCCGTCATTTTTGATCCGGTCCAGTTGCAGCTTGTCAGCTCTGTCGCGGATCCAACTCGACGTTTCGGCCGTTCCCAGGACGATTTTCGGGCCGGAGACGGCCTTTGTCATTACTGTGGACTTAAAGCCGAACATGGATTCTACAGCATCGGTCAACTCAGATGCCGCCGTCCGAACGGTTGAATTCGATCCTTCAGCGACGATGTGCTTCAGCAGATTCTCCCCGAGCCGCCCAGAGGGCCGATTGTATTGCAGCCATGCCCGATAGAGAATACGACCCCCTCCTGGTACTTGTATACGTCCATTCCCATGTCAGTAGGATTCGTGTCGTGCCGTCCCGCATAAACGGATTTAGTCGAGTTGAATATCCTGAGCATCTCCGCGTCCGTGAGCACCCTGTTGTAGATGCGAATGTCGTCAATGTACCCGACAAACTCTTCACCTATAACGATCTCCTTCAGACCCTTGCGTAAAAGCGGTTCTGTCGCAGTGGTTGACAAATCGATTACAGAGATCAGCTCGCCATCCCGCCACCCGATGATCCTTTTGTTCTGATCATCGTAAGCCACGGCGAAAAGGTGCCATTGAGAATCGCCGACAGCAGCCTTCACATGAGGATAGAAGGCCCACTCGCGCATATCATATTTTGGCCAGTCGTAATCCAGAATACCACTTGAATACTCGAAATCGCCCTCGCCCTTGAAACGCGGCTGGAAATGGCGGCGATAGACCCTGAACTGAACGGCGCCGTTGTTGTACTTCAGGATGTTTTCCCCATCCCATGCCATGTTGAGCCACATGCAGACCGTGCCGTGCGAGACGGCCAGCGGCGACGTTTCCGACGCGGGAATCCGCATCGGCTTGGCGTCTGGCATAAACATCAGGCACTTTCGTCCCGCGCCGAGAGTATAAAGATTCGCCCCTCCCAGGTCGGCGTCACCGCCTTTTCCCGAGAGGTCCTTGCCCGTGTCGTCGTCAAAATCCCATCGGCCCACGAGTCCTTCCGGTTCTTCAGCGCCGAATGCCGCCTGTAAGTCGATAATCGTGAAAAACGAAGTAAAGATAACCGCTATTGCGGCAAAGAGAACGTATCGGAATTTCATGAATTATCTCCATTATAATTTTTTGCATGATAGCAGGTTTCAGCGTTCAGGTTTGAAAGTTGGTCAACTTAATTTTCTTTCCGGCGACCGAATCCGTCGCGGCGAGAGGGGATGAGACAAACGCCGGAAGAAGGGCGAGCGTCAAGAGTGTGAAAGTTGAGTTTCCTGGGACTGTTTTTCTAAAGATCGTCTGGCTCACGGGTCTGTTGTTCCTTTCTGTGAGATTTCTTTAACGGATGTCTCTGCTGGCAATTTGCGGCCGCGATAACGTAGCATCTCGCGCTGCAAAAAGCTACATTGTGCAATTTACAGCAACGTTGCTGGGAGAATGCTTTAGGCATACTCTTAACACAAGTCAATGTACATGGAAACCATCAAATGTCGAGAGGAAAATCGGGGCAAACACATCTTGATTATTGCTTTGAAGGTTTTCACACTTGAAAGAACGGGTAATCGAAGTGGCTGTGCCGCAGACGCTCTTTCGGGAAATCCTTGACCAAATCCGGCAGTTGCGTTTCTTGGTAATACCTGCAATGCCGGATTAATGTGAGGTCTTTCAAATTCCAGTATGTAGAATTTCCCTTATTGAGCGCTTTTGGAGAAGGCACACCAGCCTATTAGTCATAAAAAGGCACTCTTACCACTAACTGCAAACGATCAGAATTCTCCGAAAAGTAAGCTTTTTCATGAGTTGAAAAACACCGCCAAGACCAGGGGACATCCTGTCACTAAAATGTCTCCACAGACACCGATTTTTCCCATATCGAGCATGGATGGACATCAATTTTTTGGCTAAAAGCAAATATTTTATAGGAATTTTATACAGCCAAAGGATTCAATGAACTCTGTCGATTACTGAGTGGATGCAAGTAATTCAAGCTGATTGATATGTCGCATGGCTGATGCCTGAAATTTGCGGCAACAGGAATTTTAGTATTTGACTTTGAGCTCTTCATAGGTGGCCGATTAATCTGCCACGAACGCCTGCCCGTTTTTCAGGACACTTGCATTGGGGATGTGGCTGTTTTATAGTAGTCCGATGTTCGCTTGACAAGCACAAGCGTCCCTATTTCCCCACTCGCTCGATTATAACCTCGGTGTAATACTCGGACTTGTTGCTCACCGTGTCGTGGGCACTGTGGGCGCTGCCGCTTGCCGTCGGCTCCATGGATCATGACTTAGGGGCATCGACTTCGGCCGTGATGATCCCGAACGGCTTCAACGTAGACGCTTGCGGCTGAGACGCCTCCAGTACCTTTTTCGCCCTATCCCGCGTCTTTTCGTTCTGGACGGTTTCGGCTACCTTCTGCATCACCGCCCGCACTTGGTCTTTGTTGCCTCCGCTGATCTTCTCAGCAATCAGCACGGCGACGAAACCCGCGTCTTCCACGATCGCGGGATGGTCCAGGCCGGAGGCAACCATGGCCAGGGACTCCAGCGTCGGGATCGTGCCGAGAGTACCCAGCACCATGACCTTCTCTTCTTTGCGCGTGGCCAGCTTCATCGCATCGCTCAGCGCGGCAAAGTCAGCCGGACGGTCCTTTCCCGGACTGGCCAAGCGGACTATGCCGCGGATCGCCAGAACATGATTCCTCAGATTCTTGACGTCACGTGCCAGTTCCTTCAGGTGAGGAATGGCAGCAGGATCGGGCCAGCCGGCGAGTACACGTACGGCTTCAACCCTGACGCCCTCGTCATCGTCCTTCAAGCGGGAGACAATCTCGTTCAAGGATTTCGGTCCACCGGCTGAAGAGAGGGCACGCATCATGAAAATACGTGTCGCCGCATCGGCCCCGTCAAAACCGGCAATCACGGTTTCGGCGCATTTCGTTCGTCCGCGTCTGCACGTGGCCTGCAACGCAAGTGCCGCCTGCTTGCGTTCTGATTTATCCTTGGCCGATTTGAGGCGCTTAACAAGCACCGCCGTGTGATTTTCATCCCCCATGGCACGAAGCGCGTCCAGGACCGCCAACCTTACTGCGAGGT
>Ga0307379_10009976_pt1 | contig 12639 bp, 15 predicted proteins | sample UN2MG_FD_202237 | JGI IMG/M metagenome (GOLD analysis project Ga0307379, IMG submission 202237) | Soil microbial communities from Risofladan, Vaasa, Finland - UN-2 | ecosystem: Environmental > Terrestrial > Soil > Coastal area > Acid sulfate soil | place: Finland: Risofladan, Vaasa | collected... | reverse complement strand
AAATATCTTACAGACATTTATCGAGGTCTTACCATCTAACAGGGTAAACATTGTTGAAGATTTTCTTAACCATCTGGACAGCATTTATAACAGCCTGTTCAACGTGTATCTAATAGTTTGCATTCTAACAGGTATTATCGGGGCTGTAGGTCTTACGCTAATAGGAGTTCCCTATCCAGCCATGTGGGGTGCTATTATTGCCATCCTGGCTTTATTACCTATCGTGGGGCCGGGTACTTTCTATGTGCCGGCGTCGATTTATTATTTCCTGGCTGACGAGCCGGTCAAAGCTGTGATTTTGTTTATTTTTGGCTGGTTGTTCCTTGAAACCATACCTGGAAATATTATTAGGCCCAGACTAATGATGCAGCGCGGACATATACATCCGATTATTACTCTACTTGCATTTACTGCACCCCTGTTTGTTGTTGGAGCCATTGGAATTATTGTCGGCCCGGCAGCATACGGATTCATACTGGCAATATATAGGACATATATGGGTTTTGAAGTGGAAAAGAAGCAGGAAAATAATGACGAGATCGAAATAAATGACACAGATTAATTCCATTAATTGTAAAAAGGAATTAACCAACCACATGATTTTTTAATATACCAATACCCTGAATTTCGATCTCTACTATATCACCGATGTGCAGAGGGCCAACACCTGCGGGTGTGCCTGTGGCAATAATGTCACCTTCCTCCAAGGTCATTATGTTGGAAATAAATTCAATAAGGAATGGAACCTCGAAGATCATATTATTAATATTTGAATTCTGTCTGATCTTGCCGTTGACCCTGGATATAATAAAAGCATCACCCAGGTTGATCTTATCGGGTTCGATAATATACGGGCCGATAGGAGCAAATGTATCAAAACTTTTTGCCCTGGTCCACTGGTTATCTATTTTCTGGAGATCCCGGGCAGTAACATCATTGAAACAGGTAAATCCCAGTATAACGTCTTTTGCCTTTTTTGCCAGAACATTTTTACAGCGTTTACTGATCACGACTGCAAGTTCAGCTTCATAATCCAGCACCTGGCTGTTTGGTGGATATACAATATTATCTCCATCCCCTATAATGGACGAAGGGGGTTTTAAGAATATTATTGGATGATCAGGCAGTGCCATTTTCAATTCTTTAGCATGGTCAATATAATTCAGGCCCACACAGATAATCTTACTGGGGATGGTTGGCGGGAGTAGTTGCAGGTCTTCAAGGTTATATGTATCAAAGTATAGCTCCTGCTTTACTATTACTTTACCATCCGTAATTTTCCCTGTAAATATCTGATCTTCAAATTTGAATCTGCCGATCATAATTTTATCTTCCTTCCGGTGGCATCCCTGTGGTATTTCCCCAACTCGCTTTCAATAAGAACATCTCCTGCAAAAACAGGTCCGTCCCAGCACACCCGCAAACCAGCAGGGTCAATAACACATGCTCCGCATACTCCAATCCCGCATTTGAAATACCTGTGAAGACTGAACTGTGATCTGCCTTCAAGGCCGTGGAGAATATCCAGCACTCCTCTCATCATCAATTCAGGACCGCACACATAGAACTGGTCAAAATCTTCCAGGTCGTACTTCGACATAAGCCCTGTGAGAAAACCATGATACCCTTTACTCCCGTCATCGGTAGCCACACTCACGACACCGTATTTTGAGAACCGACCCTCAAAAAGCAATTCTTGAGATGTTTTTGCCCCGATCAGGGTGTGCACTTCAATATCATGTGCTTTTTCTGCCAATGGTAATAATGGAGCCCCGCCCACCCCTCCGGCAATGATCATTATTCTGTTTCCAGTTATTTCAAATCCCTTCCCGAAGGGACCCCTGATACCTATACTATCACCCACACACATATCTGAAAGTGCACGGGTTGCATCACCTACCCTCTGTACAGTAATACCATTCGAAAATGATAGTGCCATCGGGATCTCATCCACTCCCCTGACCCAGACCATAACGAACTGCCCAGGGTCGGCATCTAGTTCAATATCTGTTCTTATAGTGGTAATTGAAGGTGTCTCCCTGATAATTTCTGTAATTACAGCATTCATTGGTCTCATTGAACCTCTCTCCTGTGGGCAAGGCCGATTATATCGTGCAAAGTGTAATTTTTATCAGATAGGTATCCGGATAATCCAGTGCAAATTTTATTGAAAATATTGACATCATCATAAACGGCAGAACCGATCTGTACTGCAGATGCTCCTGCCATCATGATCTCAACTGCATCCTGCCAGTTTCCAACTCCGCCAACACCTATTATTGGTATGTCCAGAGCTTTGTATAGATCAAACACGCATTTTACAGCCACAGGTCGAATAGCCTGTCCTGACAGTCCCCCATAGATGTTCCCCAGTATAGGATAACCACTATGGATGTCCACTGCCATTCCCCTTACCGTATTGATGGCAACCACTGCATCTGCGCCCCCTTTTTGTGCAGCTTCACCTATCACCACGATATCTGTAACATTGGGTGTCAGTTTGACCCAAACTGGCGCCTTGGTAGCTTTTTTTGCAGCCCTGGTAATCTCTTCAACCAATACAGGATCAGTACCAACGACTGCACCATATCCACTGGCGTGGGGACAGCTCACATTTAATTCATAAGCATCTGCTCCTTGAAGACCAGTGATAATTTCTGCAAATTCATCAGGATGCGCGCCAAAGACACTGGCTATTACCGGGATACCTCCCTGCCTGGCTATTGCCAGTTCATCCTGGAAATCTTTGTGGGACGGGTTGGGCAGACCCATTGCATTTAAAAATCCACAGTCCAGTTTTACCATAGTTGGATTTGGGTGCCCCTCTTTTGGCTCCGAACCTATGGACTTTGTGACCACTGCCCCGGCACCCAGGTCAGCCATTCGTTTTAGAGATGAACCAGTGGTGCCCAATACACCGGCTGCCAAAATAATTGGATTTTCCAGTTCAAGTCCTGTTATTTCAAGGGCAAGAGAAGGCATATTATTCATAGACCTCGTCTACAGAATAATCCTGATGTATTATTTTGAAGATCTTTTCCACAAGGGCTGTTGGATCATCAGCCTGGAATACGTTTCTTCCAATTGCAACTCCCCGGCCGCCTGAGTGTATTGAATCATAGACCATATTTAAAAGATCACGTTCGGTTTCCACTTTAGGCCCTCCGGCCACGACCACAGGTACCGGACAACCTTCCACCACTTCCCTGAACGAATCCGGATCACCTGTATAATTTGTCTTAATAATGTCAGCACCAAGTTCAGCACCAACCCTTGCTGAATGTTTTACATATTCCACATTATGTTCTGCCTCTACTTTTGGACCCCGTGGATACATCATGGCCAGCAAAGGCATACCCCATTCATCACATTTCCGGGCAGTCTTCCCTAATCCTTTCAGCATCTCAGCTTCGTCATCAGCTCCAATGTTTATATGTACAGAAACGCAGTCCGCTCCAACCTTAATAGCCTCTTCAACAGTGGTTACCAGTACCTTGTGATTAGGATCAGGTCCCAGGGAAGTGGATGCGGAAAGATGTATGATCAATCCTACATCCCTGCCGTAACCACGATGCCCGTATTTGGGCAGTCCCATGTGTCCAAGAACAGCATTGGCACCACCGTCTGCTACTTTATTCACCATATCTGAAAGATTTACCAACCCTTTAATAGGCCCGGCTCCTACACCATGATCCATTGGAATTATGATCGCATTTCCTGTTTTTCTGTCGAAAATCCGTTCCAATCTTACTGTTTTTCCTATATTTCCTGTGACATATGTGCACATTTACATCACCTAATGACATTCTAAGGTTCTGATGATATTTATTAATTTAGATTTTATTATCAGTTCCACATTTTTAATTATGTTAAATAATTATATATTCTATCAAATCAATAATAATCATTGGATGAGATTAACAATCATGGGATGAGATTAATAATTATGAAACCAATGAATAGACTATTAAGAGATGTTATGACCAGGGGTGTTGTTTCTGTTTCTATGGATCTTTCTGTAAGGGAAGTGGCAGAAAAGATGACACAACAAAATGTTTCTGCTGTTACAGTTACTGATCACAACGGGGAGATCATGGGATTAATTTCTGAAATGGATGTACTTAAAGCTGTTATGGATCGATCGATACTTAATTCTGCAGCAGAAAGCATAATGAGTTCAAATATTCAAACAGTTGGACCATCCATCACAGTAGATGAAGCTGCCAAGATCATGATGACTAAAGGCATTCACAGGTTAGTCGTTTTATCGGAACAAGGCGTGGGAGCTTCAGATCGTCCGGTAGGGATACTCAGCACCGGTGATATTGTAAGAGAAATTATCAAAAAATAGAGTAGATTATCTCCGTTCAGGTGGCAGCCTGCAAAATCTTGAACTCATTTTAGCGTGCTCCCTAATAATATCAGATTTGGTTAACAGGCCGAGGAGTCTTTTTGGGTCTTCCCGGTCTACCACAGGTAGTCGTCCGATACTGTTATCAAGTAGCCTTCTAAGTGCTATTTCAAGATTTTCATCCTCATATGTCACGATCAACGAGCGGCTCATGATCTCTTCAACCCTGACCTTATCCCGCTCGTCAAATGGCACTTTTTCCGCATCCTCAAATGTGACTATACCTACCAGTTTCAGGTTCTCAAGTACAGGATATCCCAGATGCCCGTATTTGTGAACCAGGTTTAATACAATCTGCACCTTTGTGGTAGGATCAACTGTAATGACATCGGAAACCATGGCTTCTTTTACTTTGACAAGTTCAAGTACATCTATCGTCATTTCACGGCGATGGGCTGGGGAATCAACCCGGCTTTCAACCTGTTTTTCATAGATCGACCATCTGCCAGATATGACAAAGGCCAGGGTTGAGGCTAACATTAGAGGCGGCAGCAGGTTATAGTTCTCTGTAAGTTCTGATACCATTATTATTGCAGCGATGGGTGTTTTGGCTACACCTGCCAATAGTGCTGCCATTCCTACCAGCACAAATGTAGCAGACTCTGGCACGATTGCGGGAAACAGGGAGTTAAAGGTAATTCCCAAAAACCCTCCCAACATTGCGCCGATCACCAATGTGGGGCCGAATACACCACCGCTACCACCACTGCTAACACTGAATGAAGTGGCCAGGATCTTGGCAAATACCAATACCAGCATTAATCCAACCACTAAATTCTGGTTTATTGCCTCCTGTATGAGTCCATATCCCACACCGAGACTTTCGGGTAAGAAAAATGCCAGTAGACCAAGTAATAATCCACCTATTGCTGGTTTGAAATGGTTAGGAATATCAATCTTTTTAAAGATATCCCGCAATCCGTAGAAGATATGAATGTATAGAATTCCAACTGCTGCACATGCTATTCCAAGTAAAGCATAGAATATAAGTTCTGAAGGATGAGTGAACTGGTAATCAGGCATAGTAAACAAAGAATCCCACCCAAATACGGAAGAGAAAATAGAGTAGGCAATGGTGGATGAAATAAATGCCGGGACAATGGCTTCAGATTCTGAATCCTGTCTGTACAGCACCTCTATTGCAAATATTGCGCCACCTAACGGGGCTTTGAATATGCTGCCAACCCCGGCAGCCATACCACAAATTAGCAGAATATGCTTGTCTTTATCTGACAGCTTGAGTTTTGTTGCAAGTACTGAACCAAAACCTGCACTGATCATGGCGATGGGACCTTCCCTGCCAGCACTTCCCCCTGAACCGATTGTTATCATGGAGGATATTGCTTTGATGAATGGTACCCTGCCCCGAATAATACCACGGTTATTGTGATAGGAGTTTATGACCGAATCGGTACCATGCCCTTCAGTCTCTGGTGCAAAACCGTAAACCAGTATGCCAGCTATCAGGCCTCCCAGCGCTGGGATCAGGATAAGCAGGAATCTGTTTGGATTATTTATCCCGGGAGTTAGCAGATCTACATCTCCTGCCGGGGTGGCGGGAAAATAACCGCCCACACCACCCAATAAGTAATGAGTGGTATAGAATAAGCCTGAGTAAAAAAGAATGGCAGCTACTCCTCCAACCACGCCCACTAATGTGCTTAGGATTGTCCAGCGCTGGATCTGTTTGATATCCATTTCGCGAATTATTGATCCAATTTTCTCAATAATGCTCATTAGTAAATACCTGCTAAAATAAATGTAAATGATCTATTCAAGGAAGTATTTAATAGGAAAGTAAATTTGGATGAAAATGAGTACAATAATCTTAGATTATGTCGTGAGGATGTTGTTTTGACAAATTCCGTTGCTTAAACCTTCTTTAGTTTTTCCAGTTCTTTTGTTACGCCATTCTTAATAAGGTTAATGTAATTTATTAAATGTTAAAAAGGATGTTACGTAATGGATGTCGGTCGGTGACAATAAATAGCCAATTTCTTCTTGAGAACCATGTTTTATTTCTCTTCTGTCAAGAATCATAAAGATACAAGCTGGAACACAGCAATCAATAATATCTATTAATTTATTAGATTTACGAGCGGGGGCTATTGCACATAATTCAGGGGCCTTTCTATCAATTGGGACAATTTTAGTATATTGAAGGAGAATTATTTGTATTCAATAGTAAACGAATTCACAACATGACCATGCTCCATCTTACCGACCAAGGACGAGCTGCATTTAAGGAATATATTCAAAAAATGAAACAGTTATTTTACGACCTGATTTAACACTAAATTTAATAAGCCGCCGCCAGCCACTCGTAGTGGAGCCCCCACCTGCAAACTCCTTCCCAAGCAACCATACCTTTTCAAATAAGGTTGGCTGCCACTTTGCTGCCCTATCGGGCATTGGTGGCAGGGGCAGCTATACAAAGCTACACCCCCAGACCACCAGATCAATCGAAAAGCCCCTGCCACCCCCCTCACCACAAGGGCAGGCGAAGCAGATCGGAACGGGCACCCGGCCAGAGTGAAGGCAGAGGGGGCGGCAGGAGAGCTGAAGAAGGGATGGGGGAATTATTTCAATATTAACTACTAAGAGTGAGAAGCAAAAATGCTACAGCCCCTTGTCTTCATTCCTAACACACACATGCTGTATCACTCGTTGTCTCTAACGTCTCTTTGATCAATTCCCCTATTTTTTGGGCATCAGCCATCACATCAGGTTCATCCTTCACAGACCTGTAAGGTTTTAGGAACTTGGCATACCCATGTTGATATGGCACATTATCGGGTAAGATCTCAAGATAATCCTTATATGCCTCCTCAACTCCCAGATCCATGCCAGTCATTTCTTTTGAGTAAGCGTTCCAGACTGCAAATTCGCATGTCTCACCGGGTCCGCACACAAAACAACATGGAGTTCCCTTGGCAGTTAAACTCCCTAAGATCTCCATACTACCAGCCATGAGGGCATTGCCCATCCATTCAGCCACATGAAATCATCATTTACTACACATTTATTTGTATGGACGCATTCCATACAGGCGATGCAGGACCAACATCTATGTCAGAGAGTTTGAAAAATTCGATTTCAGCTCCTGTGGCATTCATGATGGCTTTTATGAGTGCGTCTGTATTACTGTCCGGGTTAAGGCTTCCGCTGATTCCAAGTACATTCATAATTTTCACCTAAAAAAAAGGACTTACAGCCCTGCCCTTTCAACAATTACGTCGGCTACATGCTTAGCATCCTTAAAAGGAAAATCATTGGCTTTCAATAGTTTTCCTGCCTCACCTGCAGTCACTTCAAGATCACCTGCTTTGCAAGTGGTATTTGCACCGTCAGGGAACGCTGCAAGCAGGTCTTGCGGCGATTTTATGGGGAACTGTGCCCCTGTAAGTCCAATAACGATCTGACTGTGTATTTCATCTCTGACGTTCATGATTGAGTCTCCATCATTGCTTTTATCTCACCTGCTGTTTTTGAGATCACACAATCGTTACTATGGTTCTCACACTTGAAACAGGCGCTTTTTACTGCTACCAAAGATTCCTTTGCATTTTCTTTTGTTACACTTTTGTTTGAATTTTTCCATACAGGCATTCATTACACCTCAATACAATATGGAATGGTTATGATTATATATCTGAGCGTTACTGAAATGTACTAACTATAGTTTTGTACACTTGACTAACCTTTATAGTTATAATGGGAACCTTTTTAATGTCTTATTATAAAAAAGTTAATCATGGACAATGATGAATCTCACCAGGAAATCCTCGAAATAAAACAAAAGCTAAAGGATATCCACACCGACATAAAACGGTTTATGGAAAATGCAAACCAGCAGCATCTGGAAATAGTACTTGAAGGGTCACGACAGAATATTTCAAGTGCTGTTATCGGGCATGTAATAGGAGATATAGAGGATGACCTGGATTGCGGGATGGTAAAAAAATGCGAGATGCGTGATACGTGTAAGGCAGATTTCAGTGCTTTTCTGCAAAAGAACGCTGGCCTTCTCAAGCACAATAAAGTGCTGGAAGATGTTATTTTGGAGAATAGCTCCCAATTAACTGAGATGAAAAATAATGCACCATTTAATCAATGCAGCAAGTGTTTTTCAGAAGTTCAGCATCTATTTGGAAAACAAGTAGGTTTGATGCGGTCTCTGCAGATCTACAAATCTGCAGAAGGGGAGAACCATGAAATATCCCAGTTATCAGAAGATAATATGGTAACTGATGTGCTTGAGCCCTTATCCAACAAACAGCGGTTGCAGATATTAAAAGCTGTGTCCACTGAAACGAGGACCTTCTCAACCCTGTCTGAACTTACCGGACTTCGCGGGGGCAATTTGATGTTCCACCTGCAAAAATTGATGGACACCGGAATGATCTTACAGAGACATGAACGGGGCGATTATATGATCACTGAAAAAGGATTTATTGTGCTTAAGGGTATCAATGATATTTTTTCCACATTAAATTCCTGAGGATATCCCTTGATCGGGATGGGTACCCGGTGAGAGGGCGGCAGGAAAGCTGAAGAAGGGAGGTTTTTGTTCAAACTAGAGTTTTTAGATTTCTTCCTCCACAATAACTAATTTTACGACATCTGAGAGAACTCTGCTAATGTGTTTATCGTTCTCGCCTGCTTCTATAAATAATCCATCTCCTGGATTGAATATAACAATATTCCCATCAAAATTAACTTCCAATTTACCCTTTGCAATAACTTTTTTTAAAAAAAAAGCGCCAGCCTATGAATAACAACCAAATAAAACCTCATAAACAGTAATTGGCGAAACTGCAAAATCACATCCTTCGTTGTTTAGTGAAAAAATCGTTTCGGTTACTGATTTTCTCCCTTTTAAAAAATCAATGACGACATTGGTATCAATGCATACCATTTAGGTGCTCCGTTGTTTCACCTGTTCCATAAATTTCCTGTCTGCATCAGCTCTTTGTTCTTCAACTTTGCACCTGATACCTTCAGCAGTTTCATTATTGAGCATACCTGCAAAAGACATTATATTGTGTCTTGTTTTTTTTCGAGACAGCTGACCTTCCATGCGCTCAATAACCTCGTCAAATCCTTCATTCCCGTGTCTTCTTCGGTTAAGGATATTGTAAGTATGGTCAGAGATTTTAATAGTCCGTGATTTCATATAATTAAATCAACACAGATGGTCAAGCAACTACGGGTATCGGCAAACGTTATCCAAAATTGCCAAATGCCAAAATTCAATGTTGAATACCATGACTTTTATTATATACAGATTAAAAAACTGAAGTCAGCGAAGCGATGGAAATGCCAAGAGCATCCTCTTTGATGCCCCGTTTTTACAAAACGGGGTCCGTGACGTTCGAATCCCACCCCCGCATCAAAATTTTCGGGTTATAGGTCACTCCCAAAAAGAGTATGCAATTTCATGTATCATCCTAGTCAAAGCCGTTAGCTATGGGATTTACATGAATATTGAAGATAAAAAAAATTCAGCTGTAAACGGTCATCATCATAGATTTTTAAACTGGTGCAAAATAGTTATATAGTTTGCAATACATATCAAATAACTGTGATAATATGGCAGGAAAAACATTTTGTTCCAAATGTGGTTTGTTACATCATCCAATGGGATGCAAAGTAGAAAATTCGCAAAAGAACACACGACGTAAAACAATTGACGCATTAAATATCCTTTCAATTACTACTCCCAAAAAGTGAATAGCAAGATTATTTTTTTAGTTTCAAATTTGATACTTAAAAATAATGAGATTCTTCCTTGACTTCCGCAGTTTGATAGTCAAATGTTCAGAATCACACTTTTTTAGAGTTAACTAAAACCCCACATCAAAAAAATCGTCACGATCCTCAAAGGATCATTTCATCTTTTTCTTGGCCTTGGCAAGTTTCTTCTTTGCATCACCGCTTCCGGAAGCAGCCTGTTTTTCAAGTTCTGCCATTTCACCTTTTTTCTTAGAGGCTTTCCTTCCCATATCTTTCTTAGACATTGCCATAGAAGATATAAATTAAATGCTAAACTACTTAAATGATTCCAGAAAAGCCCGGTAGTGCAATATCCTAATATAATATTTTATATCTCATGTAATCGTCTAACACCCAGGTGAACCTTAAATGAAATACGTTGTACTCCTGGGCGATGGCATGGCAGACTATCCTATGGACGAATTAAACGGTCTGACCCCCCTGCAGGCAGCAGATACACCAAACATGGATCTGGCAGCTTCCAATGGACAGTGCGGACTGGCAATAACAATCCCCTCTGACATGCCTCCAGGATCGGACGTCGCAAATCTCTCTATCCTGGGATATGACCCTAATAAGTACTACTCAGGCAGGGGTCCCCTGGAAGCTGCAAGCATAGGAGTGCAGCTGGGACCTGATGATATCGCTTTCAGGTGCAATCTCATAACCGAAACTGACGGGATGATCGCAGATTACAGCGCCGGCCACATCACCACACAGGAAGCTGGAGAATTGATCAAACTGGTGGATGAAAAACTAGGCAGCAGCACGGTCAGGTTCCACCCAGGTATCAGTTACCGTCACCTCCTGGTGCTGTCCAACAGCCAATGCCAGGATGTGCAGTGCACCCCACCCCATGACCAGGTGGGTGGGAAGGTCAAGGATTTCCTGCCAAACGGTAAGGGTTCTGAACTGTTGCTCAAACTAATTAACGATTCCAGGCCAATTCTGGAAGCCAGCCACATTAATAAATTGCGTGCCCAAAATGGCAAGAACATGGGCAATATGATATGGCCTTGGGCACAGGGCAGAGCACCTACAATGCCTACTCTAAAAGAAATGTATGGTTTAGAGGGCAGCATGATATCAGCAGTGGATCTGTTGAAAGGTCTGGGTGTGTATGCAGGGCTGGAAGTGATCGATGTACATGGTGCCACCGGGTATCTGGATACCAATTATCAAGGCAAAGCCGAAGCTGCAATTCAGGCACTGGGATATCATGATTTTGTATATGTACATGTGGAAGCTGCTGACGAGGCAGCTCATATCGGCGATCTCGATGCAAAGATAAAAGCTATTCAAGATTTCGACCACAAAATAGTAGGACCTATTCTGAAGGGACTGTCAGCCTTTGAAGATTATAAGGTGCTTATAATGCCAGATCATCGAACCCCGATCAAGCTCAGGACCCATACACACGATCCGGTACCCTTTGTCGTATTATCCAGCAATGATGCCAAGGATGAAGTAACCGAATACAATGAATTCTCTGTAAAAAACGGTTCATTGGGGATTGTGAATGGTCACCAGATAATGAATTATCTAATTAATGGAAAATTCTAACTTTTAGATTTTCAAATTCCCTTATACTATTTCTCTTGCATATACCCAAGTGCATTATTCCAATAATACTCAGCAGCTTCCCTGATACCTGAGATCTCTTCAACCGTTAATTCCCTGACCACTTTTCCGGGACTGCCTATGATCAGGCTCCCTGCAGGGAATGTCTTACCTTCAGTTATCAATGTCCCGGCACCGATCATGCAATTATTTCCAATATTTGCCCCGTTCATTACAATTGATCCCATTCCCACCATGCAGTTATTTCCGATACTGCAACCATGGAGGATAGCCCCATGACCTACAATGCAATATTCACCGATCCCAGTAATTGTATGCGGTCCGGCATGCACTATACAGTTATCCTGGATATTTGACCATGAACCTATGCGAATTATAAGGGAGTCACCCCTGATCACTGCATTCGGCCATATACTTACATGGTCTCCCAGTTCCACATCCCCGATCACAGTGGCAAGTGGATCGATATAAATGGGTTCATCCATCTTTGGAAATTTTTCTGCATATCCCCGGATCCTGTCACTCATCTCATATCACCAGCACTTTGATCATATTTGTAGGGCCTCCAGCCGGTACACTTGCAGTGATCACCAGCTTATCACCCGGTTTGAAACCATTCTCAACAGCCGCTTTTTGTGCCATTTCCGTGATAACATTCATGTCGTCAGAATAATCGACCTTCAATGGATTTATACCCCAGATAAGAGAGAGCCTTCTGAGTGTCGTATGATCAGAACTCAGGCCAAGAATGGGTATCAGGGGTCTGTACCTGGACACAGTCATAGCAGTTTTTCCATGGCCGGTAGGCGTAATAATTGCATCGGCACCGATCTGTTTTGCGATCTGGATAGCCGAATGACCGATCGCTTCTG
>Ga0307379_10009972_pt1 | contig 12641 bp, 8 predicted proteins | sample UN2MG_FD_202237 | JGI IMG/M metagenome (GOLD analysis project Ga0307379, IMG submission 202237) | Soil microbial communities from Risofladan, Vaasa, Finland - UN-2 | ecosystem: Environmental > Terrestrial > Soil > Coastal area > Acid sulfate soil | place: Finland: Risofladan, Vaasa | collected... | reverse complement strand
GAATGATCAGTAATATCATACATCAAAATACCTCCTTTGGCTCCAGCTATATAATGAGGAAACATAAATCGAAATCTTTCTTCACCGGCAAAGTCCCATATCATCAATTTTACACTCTTGCTATCGATTGTTAAGGTCTTATATTCAAAATCAACCCCAATAGTCATGCACCTATCCGGAATAAACGCATTAGTCGTAAAACGCTTCGCTAAAGCAGTCTTTCCACAACCCGCATCACCAAAAATGACCACTTTAAAAATCGTGCTACTCATTTTTATCTTATCTGTTTTATACTTTATATATTAGGTCTGGTAATATTGAATTTGAAAGGTAAATCTACCCATTAAATACAAAAGCATATCGCTAACCCTGTTAATTTTAAATATATAAACTTGCCATTTTTGTAAAAAATATCTCAAATTTAAAAGTAACAATATTCATATTTAAATCTTTTTAATTAAAATTACCGACTAAACAATTTTTTTAAATATATTAACTAAAAGACTATATAGTGAGAATCTTGAAGATCCTTTTCCTTTTTTTCTTATGAATAAAGGGTGAAAATTAATGAGGTGGATTTCTTATTGAGTTAGAATTTCAGGAATGTAGTGAGGAAACTATTTAAAAATTCAAATTCCCTCTCCCTAGCCTATTTATCTCATTTTTCAATATCTCTATTGAACCTTCTTCCCACATAAACGACAAGCTTTTTGTTCTTTTGCTAGTTTGCTCCCGCAATTCTTGCAGTAGAGTTCATATTCTGATTCATTTTCCTTAAGAACCAACTGTTTTTTTAATTTAGAGCGCCCTAATCTGGTTGGAGGATCGTGTGGAATGACTGGAAATGATGATACTGTTCCATAATCCGCTCCAAATTTGTTAAAATCTCTCAAAATTTGTTTTATTTTGGAAATTAAACCTAATTTTATATCTACAGTTGTAGAAACAGCTAATACAGCTTTTGATCCTATTTGTAAAATTAATAAGCAACCCTCACTCCCTTTAACATAAAGTTCCTCGAATTCCATTTTTCTCATCTCTAGAATTGTCGCTTTGGATATGGAAAGTAAGGCTGCAGTTATTGCTGCGAATTTCGTCTCATCAACACCTTGCGGGAGCGCAGATGAAATGTGAAATCCTTCAGCAGACACAATTGCAGCATATTCTACTTCGGGAACCGCTACTAAAAGTGATTCCAATATGTCTCCAGTTATCGGTCCCATAAAAGTCATTTTCTAGTTACTTGGTATTTGTATATGAAAAAGTAATACTTAAAAATATACATATTTGTATATAAGAAATTATTTTATTATAATTATTTACTTTTTTCTTAGTGCAAACTACCTCATGCTTAGTCAATTTTGTCCAAATCCTCATATTGAGAAATAATTTATAACTTAGATTATTAAAGATATAAAAATACAATACTTTTTTTTTAATATGACAAGGATAAATAGTGTAGATACCATTCGTGGGCTCTCTTTATTTTTCATGATCTATGGGCACATGATTCTATTTTGGTTAAGACCTGAAGATCAATGGTTAAAATTTTGGTTGTTTGCATTTCTAAAACCTGTAGGAGCAACAGGTTTCCTTTTTGTATCAGGAGTTAGCGCTACTTTAGCTTTTAAAAATAACCAGTTCTCTCAAAAAATATCAATGACAACTATGAAAAACATTTATCTTTTGAGAACAGTCTTCATTTTAATAATAGGATTATTTTTTAATCTTGGTGTTGCCTTTACGTTTGAGGAAGGCAATATTGCACATATTTGGAGTTGGAATGCTTTGCAAACCATAGCAATATCATTATTGTTATTATGGCCACTTTTGCAAACATCAAAAAAATTTAGAACTATTTTAGCAATTTCAGTCATCCTATTAAATCAGATTCTATTAAATATGCTTACACCCTACAAAGGACAGGGTAGTATATTGGGATTCTTATATCATCTTTTATTTAATCCTTCAGATCAGTACGTTATCCTGAACTACTTTGGAATTACTCTTTTAGGATCTGTAATTGGAAATATTATATCTGATCTAAGTAAAATGAATAGCCAAGAAAAAAGGGCATTTTTATTTAATGATATGTCTATTATTTACACATTTTTCGTTGGGATTATGATAATGGTTTTTGGTATATGGTTTCAATTTCCAAACTTCTTGAATTATGGTACATTATCTTCTTTTGTTTATTCTATTGGTTTTATCATAGCAATATTAACCATGCTCATTATAATAGAAGTTCTAGAAGTTTTTAAAACTAAAAAAAGCTATAGATACCTCTTCTTTTATTCTTATTATTCATTTACTTTATTCTTAACTCATAATCTACTACTCATGCTATTTTTCCAGCAACTAGATGCTTATTTTACAATTTGGATCGTAATAGTATTTTTTATCATTGTCTTAGGATATTTACTCAGAATCATGTATCATAAAATAGGAATGTACGCTTCCGTAAAAGCAGTCCTAAGCATCATAAGTGCATATATAGTCACTAAAATTGAAAAAAAAAATATCCATACAATTTTAGCAGATTAACATTATTTTTCTAAAACATTATTTTTGTTAAAAAAAAAAAAGAAATCTTTAGTAGAGTTTTTCACATGATATTAGACTCTTATTCACAAATAATAAAAAGTTAACTTTACTTCTCATATATTAATTATACAATAAAAATGACGAGGGATAAAAAATTAAGGATAGATACCCAGTAGAAACTGGTTTTTTTGAAGATGGTCTACCTTATGCTAAAATTGGAAGTGAACCAAAAATACTGCTCAATATTGAAGCGTTATCATTTGAGCACGAACCACCCTCAGGATTCACGTTAAATCAATTTAAAAAATCAAATAGTCCATTCCTGGAAGATTACACGGTATATCTTGTAGGGCGAAAACCAAACTTGCCAGATGATTATTTAATGGATAAGATGGCAGATGACTATGCAAAAATGATTCGAAGGGAATTTAAAGGGCCAGTTGATGTCGCTGGAGTATCAACAGGTGGACAAATCGCTCATTTTTTAGCCGCTGATCACCCCGACACAGTTCGAAAATTAGTCATTATCTCAGCAGCGTATCGATTGAGTGAAAAAGGAGTAGAGATCGAGAGGAATGCGGCTGAATATTTTCAAAAAGAAAAATATGGAAAGTCTATGGTAGCTATGATGGAATTATTATTTCCCTCTGGATTTAAGGGAGTTATCATCAAATTTTTCGCGAGATTAATAGGAAAAATGATGCTCGGGAAAGCAAAATATCCAAACGATTTTTTAGTTGAAGTAAGAGCCGATCGCGAGATGAACTTCAAGGACAGATTATCTGAAATTAAAGCCCCGACCTTGATATTGAGTGGAGAATTAGATATTGGTTATACGGCAGATGATGTTCGCATGACCGCAGAGGGAATACCAAATTCAGAATTGATCATGTATAAAGGTTATGGGCATAATCTTACAATGTCTAATAAGGAGCAAGTGCTCAAGGACGCGTTAGAATTCCTAAAAAAAAATTGAAATTAAATTTTGATTTGGAAAAGTATGGCTAACTTTTTAGAATAAAATTCAAACATTTCTTATATTTTATTCTATCCAAATCGAGTTTATTTGTTTAGTTTTTTAATTACATTAAATATTTCTTCGTTTTCGGGAATATCATCCATCGAATCGCTATAATATGCATATCTTATTATTGCTTGCTTGTCTATTATTAGAAGTGCTGGCATTCTCCCTAATTTCAAAGGTTTTACTTCTTGTTTTAACATTTTATTAACCTTTTTTTTATCATCATAATATATTGGGTATTCTTTTGCAAATTCGGATTCAAATTTTTGCGCATTTTCAAGCTTATCGGGTAAGATTGCGTATAAGACTGTATCTAATTCATTGAATTTTTCAAAATCTTTTCCCAACTTTTTTGAATGAGCTTTGGCATACGGTCAAATTTTATTTCTGAATAATACTATCATAACGTTTTTATTCCCTTCAAATTGAAGTATATTTGTTGTTTCATTTCTAGAATTTGGTAAACTAAACTCGCTGATTTTAGTACCCACTAAATTAAATTTATCTTTCAATTTGATTTCACATTAGTTTTTATTTAGATATCATGATATCTTTTGAAACAGTTAAAAAATTTATTCTTCTAAATTAAAAATATGAAAGTTATCTCTCGGAAAAAAAAATCCCAGAAGTTTGCTTAATTCTAATTTTTAAAATGAAAAAACCAATTTTAAAGATGCTTAGAAATAATGATGTTAAAAAAGTCACCCTAATTTATTTTCGAAAAATAAAATCGAACCTTCTGGGAATGGAAGTATTTTCACAGCAACTCTTGACTTTCATATGGGAAATTTACTCTCGAGATTTCTAAAAAAAAAAGTAAGCGAAATAACCCAGCATATGATTGAAGAAGGTCAAAATCTGAAGTCTATTTTAGAAACTTAAGATGGAAACGAGTTAATTTTTGAACCATATAATCCCTTTAATCAAAATTGTCAATTAACAGTCCTGGTCTCAGTTTTCATAGGAATATTGGGTGTTTACCATGATTAATTGGAACGAAATCTGTTTATCGCGATATGCTAAGAATTTGTGTTTAGAGTCATACCTAATTCTTGAGCTATCTTCTTAAATTTGTTATATACGATTTGATTTATAGTAAATTTTCCTTCACTATGCAAGATTTCTAAAATTTTTGCTCCATAATAGGTTTTAGCAATATTAGAGATGTCATATGAAGTGAAGCTTTCATCTTTTTGTTCAGAGATGGATGATTGTTCAAATTCATATTTTCGAATATCCAAGATTTCGCTATAGTATTTCGAAAAAGTGGTATATTTCATTTTCTTCAGATTAAATATGTATGTACTCCCAAATTCTTTTTTTTTAAGAATTTCTTTTACAAATTCATGAATAATATTAAGAATTTTTATTCGAAGTTCGTTTTTAGTTATCTGGGGTGTTTTAAACAAATTTAAAATTAGACTAGGGGGAATTTGAATTCCAGAAATGGCTTCTTTAAGATTTAAAAGATTTAGAATCATATCAAATTTAGTATGAATAAATTTTTCATTATCATTGAATAGATAGTCTTCTTCCTTTAATATTATGTTAAATAAAAATTCCTTGAACTCATAAATAAATTGATAAAAGTGAGGAACATATTGTTTCTTGGGACTTTCTTCTAAAATTTGAATTGCTTTAAAAGGATCTAATTCTTTTTTCAGCACTTTTTGCACTAAAGATAAAGGATATGAACCCTCAACGAATTTAACCCCTTTTGAAACACTATTTATCGCATCTTTAAAGGAACATTTTGATATTACATCGATTATTTTATAATGTTCCTTGGTTATCTCTTTAGCGGTTTTTTTGCAGTAACAAAGGTCAAAGGGCTTTAAATCAAAAAACAAATGGTTTCTAAAATCCGGAATTAATATGTGAGTTTCATATGCGATAACTTGGCTTCCATGAATAAGATTACCAGCAAGATCCCATTCAATTATCATTGTATCATCATTGTTTAGGAATTCAAGTCCAACATCATGAGTGTAATCAACACCGTATCGTAATAATGGTAATCCTTGTTTTGATTTTATATTTTTATTTGCCGATTTCCCCCAATATTTCATATTAAAGTAAGTAATACTAGGATTTTTTTTCCAATCAACTTTAAATAAATACTTAAAAAGAAAGAAATTTAACCCAATATCTCGTGGTTTAATAAGATTTTTTTTTTCCCCGAAAAATCCTAAATTTGATAAAAGGTATTCTAAATAAAAATGATCACTTGAGATATTTCGATCATGCTCAACAACTATTAGATTATTAACTTCTTTTAATTCAATTTTTGATTTTTGAATTTTATTTTTCTTGATTAAAAATTTTAAAAACCCAAATTTTCTAATATAAAATGTTTTATCAATTTCTTTAACTTTTTGGTAATATCTTTCAAATTTTGTGATATCTTTTTCAAGGGGTATACCAAAAACTTCCAAATGTGCTTCAATCAGGTTTATATATTCAATAGGATAAAAACCGTTAAATAATTTAAAGATTAATTTTAATAGATGATTTTTAAAAGCCCTATATTTTTTGGCTTCTGACTCTCCAATTGTATTAAATTCTTCTAACTTTCCTTCATTGGAATATTTGTTCATAAAATAATAGAAAAAGTAGTTTTCTTTAAAATTAGTCCTAGAACCCAATGAATACAATTGATTTAGAAATGAATCATTAAATAATTTGAGAAAAATTTCATGATTTTGAAGCATCTTATCAATAGCTGCAATTATTTGTATTATATCAAGGAATTTCCAGTCTTTGATAAAATTAGAACATCTTGAAAAACCATCTATAAATATTTCATAATAATTTTCAAGAAAATAATGAGGAAATTTCTTGGAAAAAACACCTAAGTAGTAAAAAAAGTTCAAGAATTTATTTTGTTCAATGAGAACGCTTAAATTTTCTTTAAATAAAGTGTTATTGTTAATAAGGGGCCCTGCTTTGAATGAAAAATCAAGTGAATCTAAAATCAATCCTGAATCTTTAGATTTTTGCGCAAGTAGGAGAAAATTTTTGCTTTTTTCTTCTGAAGAGGAATCAATGAAAGAAATGCCGTATTTTTCTATTAAATCAAGAAGTCTACCCGCTAAATTTGGTTTAATCGTTAATATGAGTTTAATTAAATGAACGCATAACTTTCCTTCAATAGTTTCATTCATAAGAATAGAAGGACATTCATGATAAATCTTATGTAAGCTTTCCTCGACAATAATATGATAGATATTCGCTTTTTCAAAAATAACTGCGCGGATCTGCAAAGGGGCTTCTCGTAGTAGTAGAATCTTGAAATTATCGTTAGGAAAGCTTTGTGCTTTTTCATAGAGATCATCACCAAAATAAGTCTTTAGGTAATCTGATAATTTACTTTCTTCCATTTTTAAAATCTTGAGTTGATTATTTTAGTAATTAATTCTGGAAATAGTTCCCAATCTTTTACAGTTAATAATTGTCCACCAGCAGTTTTTACAATTTTTTCTGATTCTTTTATATTAAATTGTTTTTCTGGACAAACAAGAATAAAATCTACTTGTAATGATTTGAAGGCTCTCAGTATTTCAGTAGCATCAGGTAAATCGAATATTTCAGAATCTGTAAACAATATATTTATTTTATGCTTTGAGTTAGAAGATTTTTTAAACTGGTCTCGTGCCCAAAGCAAAGCTTTTTCGACAAATGTTGTCCCACGCGACTTTAAACTTAGAAGTTCATCCGCTATTTTTTCTAATTCAATTTTTTGATTGATTTCCTTTAATATATGAGTATTTTTCTCAAATAAAGTAATCCCTAACTCGTCTTTTCTCATCCCATAAACAAGCATGGTCACACAAATTGCCATATAAGCTAATTTTTCACCAGTCATGCTCTCTGAAATATCCATTTCAATACATACACTTCTCGTACCGCTTGAAGAGATTGACACGTAGAAGTCATCATATGTAATGTGATCTATTATTTTACCTTTCTCGAGGATATTAAACAAAGTTGATTCTAAATCAATGTCTTCATAATCATCACCCGTTTTGTAAGGTCTCACTAAATTTGTTTGGAAGAGACCTGAAGATAGACTTCCGAGATAAGATTTTGAATAATTTATTCCTAAATCAATTAACATGGATTTTGTTAAATCTTTAATTTTGGTCTTCAAAAATGGTGGTATTTCATCTCGGTGTAAAAACCATTGTTTTATTAGATTTTCTCCATCACCTGCTGTCAAAGTAGAAATGAGTTTTTCCATTCCTTGCTTTCCTTCAATTAAATTTGCAGCCTCAAGCGATTGCTTCAGATCAAAATTACCCAGAGCTGCTAAAGCTTCCCTATTATTGATGCCTAATGCTAAAGTCATTAATTCTAAAATTTTTTCAAAATCTAATTCAAATTTAATTTTATTGATAAGATCCTGTATCTTTTTAAAATCTGATTGAGGTTCATTCATATATAACTTCAAAACGTCATAGGGAGGGTCAATCAGCTCTGCTATTTCTTCTTTAGACATTCCAATTTTCTCTCCAATCATCTTTACAGTTTGCTTTTTTGGATGTAATTTTAGTTCTCTTAAGAACTCCATGACATCTTTAAGTTCTGTTGGAACAATACATGATTCGATTGTGAGATGTATTAATTGGTTAAGAAATTGGGATATAAATTGAGCACAAAAAATATTTTCACAAGAGTGTGTGAACTGTACTATTGTATGAGTAAGAATTTTAAAATCCTCATGAGGTCGGAACGCCTTTTTAGCTTTTTCTATCTCTAATAGTAACACTTTCTGAAATGTAGATATCCAAGACGAAGATTTAATAGCATATTTGTTCAATAATTCAAGTAGGTTATAATCTTCATCGAGTTTTAGTTTAAATAGATCCTCCTCTGATAACTCTTTATTTAGAACCATAAATAATGATTTTCTGATATTCATGCCTGAGGATTGATCTAATGATTTTGCTAATTTAAAAATTAAGGGAAGGGAAAGGGAATTAAGAGAACATTTTAAAATTTCATCTAGTTTAACATTTGGGATTATATTTAATTCAATTACAGCATTAAATAAATGCTCAATAGTCTGTATTCTTTCATAAAGAATTTTTTTTAATATCGATATCTCTTCCAAATGAACAACATTAATTTCTTTTAGATATCTAATTGTTTTAATCAAATCTTCAAAGGACCCTTCCTTTTTAATTATCTCAAAATCCTTATCCCGGATTAGATTGCTTAGAACTTTAGTAGTAATTCTTTCCCATTTTTTACTTGAATATTTATCAACTAAATCGTTAAAGCCTAATTCATCAATTGCTATTAAATCTCTTGGTGTTAAAGTATTTATTTTTTCAATTACTCTTTTTTTAGATACACAAATCAGATCTGCTGTGGTCGTAATTTTTTCTTCGTAAAAACCTGAAATTTCTTTGAAAAATAATAAAGCAGATTTAAAAGGGACTTGATTTTGATTATTTAACACCCGTTCTACAAATATATCAACTTTATCAACTTTTGCAAAGTCAAAAGAATTTGAAAATTCAATCTCATCACATAATTTTTGAATTTGACTTGTTATATATTCTTCTTCAGAGCAAATGTGTGCTTCATAATCAAAATCACCAGAATTTTCCGGATCATCTACGAGAGTATCTAATTTTGCTATTGAACAGTTAGGAAATAATATTTGAAAGGCAATTTTTTTAGCTAAATCTTGATTATCGGGGAATGAGGTTGCAGCTGCAATTTCTACATAATCTTTTAAGGAGAGGGAATTACCCTTACGTAAGTATCTAGCAAGTAATAATTGTGGTATTGATTGTAATTGTCTAGAGGAGGGCATTTGAATAATATCGGGATGCTTCCTCATTTTGCTTATGAATTCTGCACTAAATTCGGAAGGATTATAGGGATAAATCTTCATAATTTAATGAAAGAATATTTTAATTATTATCAAAACCATCAGTGAATAATTCGTGACATTTTCCTCCTTGAATTATCAATAGACTATGATAAATAACAAGGATCATGTGTATTCACCCTTAAATTTCAACAAAAATCTCTTTAGTAAAGCATAATTAGGGATACTAACTATTTTTTTTAGAATTTTACCCTTTTTAAGAAAAATTAATGAAGGAACTCCTTTAATAGAAAATTCTTTGACTAATTCCCCCGATTCTTGAATATTGATTTTATAGAAAATGATTTCTTCACCGAATTCTTCTCGAACTTTTTCAAATATAATATTAGGAGCAAAACAATTTTTACATGTATTTGCCCAGAAAAACAAACAAATAAGTTTATCTGGGACCTTTGAAGCTAATTCTATTAAGTTTTTAATACTGATAATTGGAGGTGAGTTTTCAAAATTATAAGAATTTTTATTGTCAAAAATAATTTTTTTATTACCTTCCAATTCATCATTCATCTTATTAAATAACACCTGAATAATTATTTGGAATTATATAAATCGGAAAATAAATCCTCATCTTTTTTATTAAGATATTTTCTTACTTTTTCTTGATGTTTTTGACTTTTTACTTCTTTCCCTTCTTTTTCAATTTGTTCATATAATTTTCGGTCATAAACCATGACTAATTTATCAACACGGATAATTTGCCGTGCAAGTTCACTAGCTATTTTTACTATGTGTTTCTTTGTGAAATATCCATCGTAGATGCCCGCTTTTTCAACATCTACTATATCATTAACAGTACAATCGAAACCCGCATATTTTTGGTCATTAGAATGTTCTGCTCTTAATTTAGGTATTAGATCAAGAGGTTCAGCCGCAGAATTCATAATTATGTGGGCTGGTAGATTCTCAATAGCTTTAGCATACTCTTTAATTACAATTTGATATTTATTTGAATAATTCAGAGCAAAATTTTTAAGTTTTTGAGAAATCTCACATTCTAAAGCACCACCCCCGGGGAGTAGTTTTTTATCTTTTACTGTTTGAATCGCAACTCTTAAAGATCCATATAAAATCTCTTCTAACTCATCCATTAAATACGGAATTCCACCTCTAATTAAGAATGTAAGAATTTTTGAGCTTTCAATATTGATGAAAAACATCTCATCTCCAGATATCTTCTTAAATTCGACAGAATCAGCATTACCTAATATTATATTAGAAAGATCACTAAAGGTTGAATTAATGTTAACCCCTAATAATTTGGTTAATTTCTTTAAATCTTCCTCGCCCACTAGTTCTAAAGCAACTATTCCTATTCTAGCACAACAATCAACAAAAAAAGGATTAATTTTTTTCTGACATAAAATAACATTAACTCCTTTTTGCTCTAATGACCGTGCTAAATTACCATAATAATTGCTCTTAAATTGGGAAAACTCTTGATATGTCTCTTTACTATTAATCTCCACCTCTCTTGGAAATAATTCTTTATTTCCTGGAATAAAAATATCAAGAGATTTATTAATTAAAAGTATTCCCGCATTTGTAATTTTATCGGGTAAAGTTGAACTTGGTTTATCCTTATATATTATCATCCCATTGATTAATTCTGAATCATTTACACTTTTTCCCGGTACTTTCCTAAATAAAATATCAGAATAATTAAAACTATTTGATTTCAAGAAGAGATCAGTATTGTTTTTGAGTGTTTCTACGATTAATTTTATATGATTATCTTGATAACGATATGTAAATTTATGATTCATGACACTTTTAATAATGTCTACTAATTGATGATCGTTCTGAAAATCAAATTGAATAGCGTTATCTTCTAAAATTTCTAGGGCTTTATTCATAGCAATAGAAAAGCCTTTATTGATTACTTGTGGTGCTATACCCAATGCTAACATTTCTCTAGTTTTTTCAAGTAAAAATGCGGTGAGAAGTAACGCTGTTTTTGTTCCATCACCACAATTTTTTTCTTGTGTTTTTACGAGGTCTATTAGCATCAGAGTTATTGGGATTCTATTCTTGAAAGTTTTTACAACTTTATCTCCCTTTTGAGTAATAATAGGTTCATTTGAAAATGGAATTATCATTTTATTTAATCCATTAGGACCAAACATTGACATAATAACCTTTGCGATTGCTCTTGTAATGTCAAAATTCACGACTTGAACATCCTCTTCTCCTAAAGAACTCACTGCGTCATTAAATATTTTAGGATTGAAATTCTTGAGAGTGCTATCTCCTTCTTTTTTTATCATTTTTCTATGCACTTAAATTAAATTTTAATTTGGTTGATTTTAATAAATCAAAATTTTGGTGGAGGTGTTGCGGGATAATTTCCATATTGCTTTAATATTTTGGAGGTTTCGGGAAATTCATCCAAATCTGCATATGGAACGATATGGGAATTTAAAAAAGTTTTCTGAAAATCAGGGTCAATTCCAAGTTCTAGATAATCTATTTTTTTAGAAATTTCATTAGCTATCCTTTTGGCTTCTTCAGAAACAAGGCACATTCTTGCTCCTGTTCCAGCAGCATTTCCAACAATAATTATTTTTTCTAGATCTATTTCTGGAAAAATACCTATCATTCTCGCACTTTCTTTATTGATATGAGAACCAAAAGCTCCAGCTAAGTATACTTTATGAATATCTTCTTTTTTTATATTGTAATTCTTTAATAAGAGTTTTACCCCCGAGTGCATCGCAGCTTTAGCTAAAATTATCTGGCTTATATCCTTCTGGGAAAAGATAATTTCTCTTGTATTTTTTGTTTCATCTGAAGGAACTACGACGAATTCCATTATGGATTCTTCATTCTTGCGTATTCTAGGATTTTGAAGAGTACGATTGAATATTCCACTTACATCAATAATTCCTGTTTTTACCATTTCTGCAGTTAAATCAATCATGCCTGAACCGCATATTCCAATTGGAAGTTCATTATCAATAGTTTCATATTCTACATTTAAATTCTCAGGATCAATCTTAATTTTCTCAATAGCGCCACTAGCAGCTCTCATTCCGAATTTAATATGTGCTCCCTCAAAAGCTGGACCAGAAGCGCATGAAGCTGCTAACATCTTATGTTTATTACCAAGCACAACCTCTGTATTCGTTCCTATATCAATTGCTAGGCATATTTCTTCACTTTTATAAAGTT
>Ga0307379_10009970_pt1 | contig 12641 bp, 9 predicted proteins | sample UN2MG_FD_202237 | JGI IMG/M metagenome (GOLD analysis project Ga0307379, IMG submission 202237) | Soil microbial communities from Risofladan, Vaasa, Finland - UN-2 | ecosystem: Environmental > Terrestrial > Soil > Coastal area > Acid sulfate soil | place: Finland: Risofladan, Vaasa | collected... | reverse complement strand
GCCGGCATGGGCAAACCGGAGCACATGCAGTTCTGGGGTGTTTATTCCAGAACCGAGATCATTAATTACTGTCTGCCGGTATTTCTGCTGATTATGGGTGACGCCAACCAGTATCAGCGGTTCTTTGCGAGCAGGGACGCCGGGGGCGCCAAGAAGGCTGTCACGTTCATGATTCTGGCCGTGCTGGTGGTCGAAAGTCTCATCATCCTGGAAGCATGGGTGTGCTCGAGTATGATACCGAGCGCCGAGCATGGCAAATACGTGCTCATCTACGCAGCAAAGCACTTTATGCCGCCCGTTCTGGGCACGGCATTTATGATTACCGTCGTTGGTATCATCGTCTCGACAGCCGATTCTTTTCTGCTGGTGCCGTCCACGTGCTTCATTCGCGACATCTACCTGAATTACATCAATCCTAAAGCCTCCGAGAAAAGGACTATTTTGCTCAGCAGAATCATGGTTCTGACCTTCGGCGTCATTGCGTGGCTCGTTTCGCTTCTGTTTGCCGAATCCACGACAGTTTTCAAAAAAGCGCTTACGGCTTTCACCATTTACGGTTCTGCCATCACACCGTGCTTGGTCGCAGCGCTCTTCTGGAAAAGGGCGACCAGACATGGAGCCATCGCGTCGATTGTTTCGGGGATGGTTGTAGCTCTGGTTTGGGAGAACCTGTCATTTATCAGGAGCCTGCCCGCTCACCTGTCCGAGCTGGACGCGGTGTTACCCGCCATCACGGCTTCTGTTGTTGCTCTGATACTGGTGAGCCTGGCAACTGGAAGGCGGCAGACAATTCAGAAGGGCTAATGATGTTTTCCGCAGAAGTGTATCTCGAAAGAAGAAAACGTTTGAAGCAGCAGGTGGAAAGCGGCCTGATTCTTCTGCTGGGCAACAAAGAAAGCCCCATGAACTATCCGGATAATCCGTACCCTTTCCGGCAGGACAGCTCTTTTCTTTATTTCTTCGGGCTTGATTTTCCGGGCCTGGCCGCTGTGATAGACGCGGATGAAGGAACCGAGTGTGTCTTTGGCAACGACCCTACGGTTGACGATATCGTCTGGACCGGACCCCAGCCTTCCCTGCAAGAGAAGTGCCGGGGAATCGGCATTTCCCAGATTGCCTCCCATGACCGGCTGGCGGTACTATTGAAGAAGGCATCAGAGCACGGCAGAAAAATCCACTTCCTTCCGCAATATCGCGCTGATAACGTCACCCAGATGGAACAATTGCTGGGACTGCACCGTACCGTGGTTCAGGACTATGTCTCCGAAACGCTGATAAAAGCGGTGGTGGCCCAGCGGGCCATCAAGACGGCTGAAGAAATCGAGCAGATCGAAGCCGCCCTGGATATCTCCTGCGAGATGCAGACGACCGCGATGAAGATGTCCAGGCCCGGCGTGTACGAGAGGCAAGTCGCCGGCGCGATGGAGGGCATTGTCGTCTCTCGCGGGGGACGGCTGGCCTTTCCCACGATCTTCTCCATCCATGGCGAGACCCTTCACAACCATTGCCACGAGAATCAGATGAAAGACGGTGACATCGCGGTAAATGATTCCGGCGCTGAATCGCCTCTTCACTATGCCAGCGATGTTACCCGGACTATCCCCGTGAGCGGCAAATTCTCCAACAAGCAAAAAGAAATATACACGATTGTCCTGGATGCTCAGGAAGAAGCCATTGAAGCGGTGAGGCCCGGGGTCGAATTCAGGGACATTCACCGGCTCGCCTGCACGGTTCTCGCCCGCGGGCTGAGAGACCTGGGGATCATGCGAAGCGACGTGGACGAAGCCGTCCAGGCCGGAGCCCACACGCTGTTTTTTCAGTGCGGCCTGGGCCACATGATGGGCCTTGACGTCCACGACATGGAAGGTCTCGGCGAAGACTACGTCGGTTATACCCAAACCGTCAAGCGCAATCACGAGTTTGGCTGGCGTTCTTTGAGACTGGCCAGGGCGTTGGAACCGGGCTTTGTTGTCACAGTGGAACCGGGTCTTTACTTCATTCCCGAACTCATCGACCGCTGGAGAGCCGAACGCAAGTGCGCGCAACACATCGATTACGATGCACTGGAGAAATACCGAGACTTCGGTGGCGTCCGCATTGAAGACGATGTCCTCGTGACGGAACAAACCTGTCGCATGCTGGGCGAACCGATACCCAGGACCATTGCGGAAGTCGAGGCGGCGTGCCAGTGTCCTTGAGAAACCTGGCTACTTCACATTCGCCTTGTACTTCTCCCAGTAGTCGGGGAAGAATTCTTTTGCCTTGACTTCAAGCTCCTGGTCGCTGATGGTCGTCAGACGGCTCTCGACGTCGTATTGATCGATGACCCATCGGGCCAGCTTATGGATCCTGATCTTGTTTATGCGGTCGTCGCCCTTTAATCCGAAGAATTCGTTCAGCCAATGAGCCACACCATCGGCGCCGCTCTTGTCGGTAATCGCCACGCGCGGCGGCCGGTTCAGCAGCTTTGCCGTGTCGAAGATGTTGTATATCCGCTCGTCCTGACGCAGCCCACCGGCATGAATGCCGGCTCGCGTCGTGTTGAACGCCCTGCCGACAAATGGATAATTCTCCGGAATGGGCAGTCCGATGGACCGCATGTAGTCGGCCAGCTCCGTAATGGCCATCGTATCGATGCCGCAGGTGGCACCCTTTAGGGCTATATACTCGAAGATCGCCCCTTCCAGCGGAGGGTTCCCGGTGCGCTCGCCGAAACCGAACAGGGTCGTGTTGACAAAGTCACATCCGTACAACCACGCGGTCGCCCCGTTGACGTGCACCTTGTGAAAATCGTTGTGTCCGTGCCATTCCAATCTGTCGCTCGGCACGCCGCACTCGCGGTTCAGCTTGTAGATGAGTTTGGGGATGCTCCTGGGCAGCTCGGCCCCGGGGTAGCTCACGCCGAACCCCATCGTATCGCACAGCCGGATCTTGGCCGAAAGCTCATCCGGCACCTGCTCGCTCATTTCCATCAGGCGGTCCACGAACGGCAAAACAAAGCCCTCGATATCCGCGCGAGTCACGTCCTCCAGATGACATCGCGGACGGACGCCCGCTTCAAATGCAGCATCCACCACCTCACAATAGCTGTCGATGCACTCCTTTCGGCTGCGGAACTTGAGCTTCTGGAATATGTGGTAGTCCGAGCAGCTTGTCAGCATACCGGTTTCCCTCAGTCCGGCTTCTTTGACCAGACGAAAATCGCCCTTGACCGCCCGAATCCAGCCCGTACATTCGGGGTGCTCGTGCCCGAGGGCCCGGCATCGGTCGAGCGTCTCGCGGTCGTTCTTTGTGTAAAGGAAAAACTCCGTCTGCCGCACCACGCCGTTCGGGCCGCCGATTCGCGACAGCAGGTCGTAAATGTGTACCATCTGTTCGACCGTGTAAGGAGGCATCGCCTGCTGCCCATCACGAAACGTTGTGTCCGTAATCAGTATGGGTCTGTCCTTGACGGCTCCGAAGTCGAACTCGACGGGCTTGCCGTCGATGTATTCAACAGCCGGCCCCTCCAGACGAATCCGCGGCGGCAGATCGTAAGGAAAGATATCCTCCAGCAAATTCGGCTCCTTGGCGTCTGTCAGACGATGCTTCTTCTTGACTTTGCTCATCGAAAGTCCTTTCATCCTTCGTAGTATTTGCTTACTGCGCTACTGCTCAATCTCAACACCCTGCTCTTTGCAGACGTTGGTGATGAACTTCACCGCGTCGCCGACCGTTTGAACAGCCAATGCGGCGTCTTCGTCCATCTCAATGCCGAATTCCTCTTCGAACATCGCTACCAGCTCAATGGAATCCACGCTCTCGGCGCCCAAATCGGCGGTGAAGTTGTCCTCCAGCTTGACCTCATCCACGCGCAGCTTCCTGGCGGTAATCGCCTTGACACGTTCTTCTACTGTTGCCATAAATTCGACTCCTGTTTGTCAGCTCATTTCAACAACGTTTTGCGGCCCTTCTTGACAGCGGCGTTGCGTTCCGGCGCCGTCATTTCAAAAACCGCATCCCACATCGCCTCGGCCTCTGCCGACCACGTACATCCGCGCCGGCCCATCGCCGTCTTCGCCGCTTCGTACAGCCGGCCCTTGCCGAAACCTTTCGTCACGATTCCTTCCACGAACCAGCCGAACGACGGAATGTACTTCGGCAGCGGCTTGCCCGTGGCCATGATAACCGTCATCGCCCCCAGATAGGAGCCCGTATTGAGCAGAGTCCCGATGGACGTCTTAGTATGGTCTCCAATCAGCGAACCCACCTTGCTGGAGCCTGTATCGATGGGCTGCCGGCCGTCCAGCATCACCGACACACTCGAATAATCATTCTTCAGGTCGCTGTTGGTCGTCAGAGCGCCGAGGTTCACCCACTCGCCGACGTAGGCGTGGCCGAGAAATCCATCATGATACTTGTTGGAATATCCGTGAATGATCGACTCCTCGACCTCGCCGCCGATACGGCAATAAGGCCCGATGCTGTTGCCTTCACGGCACTTGGCGCCGAGCAGAATCGATTTTGTCCCGATGTAGCAGGGACCTTCGAGCCGGCTAAAGGGTTGTATCTGGGCACCTTCGTCGATATAGACCGGCCCGTGCTCGGCATCAATCGTAACCATCGGATGGACTCGGGCCTCGCGGGCCACATAGACGTTCTTCCTGCTGCCTCGAACTGCGGCGGGTTCTTCCACGTCCCCGTCAATACCGCTGCGACCCGCTGCCGCAAAATCGGTCTTCAGTTGCTCGCCGTTGCCCAACACCAGGTCCCAGGTGTATTGCCAGACGGGCAGATTGCACACAACATTCGGCAAGCTCGATTGGGCGGAAACGAGAAATTCCTCGATATTCGCCGCGCGAAGCCGCCCTGCATCGCCCCGCGCAATCCGGGCATATAGTAATCTGCCCTGCTTGTCCAGACCGACTTCGCTTCTCCCTTTGGCTGAAACATCGAGACTATCGGCCTTGAGCAAAGGATCCAGGACAATCAGGTCGTGGCCGGACACAGCGGCGATATCGTTCACAGGCTCGACTACCTGCGTCCCATAATACCCAGCCATGTAGTCAGGAACAAAATATGCAACGTCATCGGGCCTGATCTTGGCAACGAGCTTCTCTTTCAGTGAAGACATACCGCAGCGAAGCTCCCACAGCGGACGGCCCAGTGCCAGAGGAAAGAAGTTCCCCCTGATCTCGTTCGTCCTGTCAATCAGAATCAACCGCATAGCATTCCTTAATTCTTTCCACACAAACACTTACATCACAGCGGCTTGCTAATAGGCCTGGCAGCCTGAACAATTCTGCGGGATTCTAACAGACGGCTGCTATCGCGTCCACCCCAAACGCTGTCCTGCGCAAAAAATTTGCCCTGTACCTCGGTACCGATGCACACCAGGAAAAGACTGCCGGACGTGAAGTTGGGCTATTGAGCCGCCAAACGCTCCTCGTTAAGGATATCTCCATCCACATTGTAATGTCGAAATGTCAGAATCGGCTTGCCTTCGGAGCGATCAGCTATAACAGCGAGGAATCCGCCAATAACGTTCAGGTACTTGTGCTCGGGAAAACGCATGTCGTTAGTCCAGCCGCCGGCATGCTTGTCGCTGGCGGATCCGCATGAATACTCTCTCGCGCCGGTTTTTTCATCCACCGAGATGTATTGCCAGTGGCGGTCTCCGCAGATTACGTACATGTTCTTCTGCGTGGCGATAAAACTCCTTATCTCATCGCCTTCGTGTTGAAAAGCCGCGTTTGAATGATTGTCGTGCTTGTTTGTCCGGTCCGGCCCAACGATTGGCGTAGGGCTGATCAAAATATGAAACGTGGCATCTGATTCCTCGACGGTCTTCTTGAACCATGCTTTTTGTTCCCGGCCCCAGATCGTTTTGTTCGGACCGTCGGCCATCGTGTTCGGGCTACGAAAATCACGGCCCTCGACCAGCCATATCTGAAGGTCCTGCCCCCAGCGGAAGGTCCGCCACGTGCGATCGCCCATCGGCACCTGCTCCAGGAATATCGCCTGGCCCTGCTCGAACGTGAACTCTCCCATGAAGTTGGTCTGCATTCCGGGCCAGCAATCGTTCATCCACGTATCATGGTCGTCCTTAATGAAGTAGCTGGCGACCTGGCGGTGAAACTGGACATTTGTCGGCAAGCTGTACATCCGGGCCCAATGCCAGCGAGCCAGCGCCTCGGTCTTGGCCAGCCCGTCGTAATAAACTATATCGCCCGTATGAACGAAGAAACCGGGATCGAGTTTCAACATGGCGGGATAGATCTTGAAACCGCCGCCGGGGGCATCCTGGTCAGGGTACGCCTGGCCCGTTGTGACTGTGAAAATGACACGCTTGGGCTCGTTCGCGCGCGGCGCCGTTCGGAACGCGCCGTCCACACGCTGCCCCTCGGCCAGCTCGGCCTCGCCCCTGGCCTCTACGCGCAGTTGATACCTCGTATCGGACTGAAGACCCCTTAAGCTGAATTGACAGGTGTAGTCACGTTTTGGGTCCACGGCGCGCCAATCCGTGTCTCTCCAGTCCGAAGCTCCCGCCGCCTTGTACAGTACCCGGACTTTCCCCGGCGCACCCGGTACAGCCCCCTCGATTGTCTCGACGGTCGAATTCGCCGGGAATGTGGCAACCGGCGTCAAGTTTGGCCTTCCGCCCGCGGGCCTATCAATCAAGGCGCCACTCTTCGAATCACGGTAACGTATCCTGGGCATAGGGGCTTCTGCATCTACGCGCTGCGAATCGCGCGTCAGGCGCGTCCAGACTATTGCTGAGTTGTCTGTAACTTCGCCGATCTTGATGCCTGTGGTTAGATAGGGCCCGCTTGAGAGGGCCCTGCCGCAACCGCACGCGGCCAGAAAAGCGGCCATGACCGTGAACTTCGTAAATGGTTTCAAAATCATCAGAACATCCTTTCGCACTAAAAAGTTCCTTACTCCACTGAAGCATAACCACGGATCCAAAGCACAACGCCCTGGCTTTCTGCTTTTCCCCTAATGTACCAAAGCCGCCGAAAAAATAAAGTCGCTTCTTGTTTGCAGGCGAAGAATTCGTGCAGGAAATCAACGGTAATGTATTCTTGCTCCGTGAGCCGAATTTCATATAATCAGGCGAGATAGAATGATGTATAGACTTTGGGGTAGGTAGAGGTTTTATGGCAAGGCAGTACTGGAACACAAGCCGTCAGCGGCTTGCAGCGGGCGCGGCAATTCTCCTGTTTTTCTTGTTTACATCGGGCGCAAACAATGACGCCTCCGGTGGCTCGCCGGCCCAAAACAGGGGGCAGATGAGGAAGGTGCCTTTCCCGGCAGACGCCCTGGACCTTCGCGGAGTCCCTTACAAGATACTTTTTGAAACCTATACCGAGACCGAGGGCAAGAGAAACTGGGAAATCTTCCGGATGGACGCGGACGGATCCAATCCGGTCAACCTCACGCAAACCCCCCGCCTGGACGAAATGTATCCGCACGCTTCGCCCGACGGCACGAGAATCTGCTTCGTCGTTGACGAGGGAGAAAGAAGAGAGAAGGTCCGCTGTGTCTATTATATGAATATCGATGGGACGGGACGTGTGAAAGTGGCTACAAACGCGCGTCAACCCTGTTGGAGTCCCGACGGCAAGACCATCGCTTACCTCAAAGGAGAATATGAGCGCTACAGCACGAGGGAATACGCGACCGCTGAGTTTCTGTTCTATGACTGTCAGACCGGGCAGCACCGAGCACACCCGAATACGAACCTGCACCATCTTTATGCCATCTGCTGGTCGCCTGACGGCAACTGGTTGCTCGCGGCCGTGCACGGATCGACCGAATACAGCGACACAATTCTGGCTTTAGAAGTCAACGGCACACGAGTCTTCGATCTTGAGAGATGGGGCGTCCGGGGGTGCAGACCCGATTTTAGCCGGGATGGAAAAAGAATAACCTGGGGCGAGACGGATTGGGACCTGTGTGTCGGCGACATTGACTTCACTTCCGGCGAGCCCCGGGTCAGCAATATACGCAAGATCATCGAATGTCTTCACACGGCAAAAGTCTATCACGTCGATTTCTCGCCCGACGGCAATTATATCGCCTTCAGCTATGGTCCTTCCGCGGGCGGCCAGCAGGTCGGCGGTCTGGCCAGAGGCTGGAACATCTGTGTGACCGATATGGCGGGAACGTGGGTGAGAATCACCACCGACGGCAACCACAACAAGGAGCCTGATTGGGTGCCGATGCCAGCAACCGCTCCATGAGCCAGGGAGATACCATGACAAGTGAATGTTGGGCCGGAAGAAACAGTCTGTTTGTAAAGAGTCTCCGCGTTCTGTTTACGCTTGCGATAACCAGCGGAGCTTTCTGCCAGTCGCAGGCGGCGGGCGAGCTGAAGCTCAACACGACTCCGTCGCCCCGAACTGAACTGCCATTGAGCCAAATCGGCTTCAAGATCGTGTACGAAACGTTCCGCGAAACAAACGGCAAGGAAAACTGGGAGCTGTATATGATAAACGCCGATGGCTCCGACCCCGTGAACCTGACTCGTACGCCCGACGTGGACGAGATGTATCCCCATGCTTCGCCGGATGGCACGAAGCTTTGCTGCGTTGCTGACGAGACGGTCAGTGGCCAGAAGGTCAGAAACGTCTATTGTATGAATATCGATGGGACCGAGCGTGTGAAAGTAGCCGACAACGCCCGGCAGCCGTGCTGGAGCCCCGACAGCAAAACCATCGCTTACCTGAAGGGAGAATTCGAGCGGTACACAATCAAGGACTTTGCTACGAAGGGGGTGTTTTTCTACGATTTGAAAACCCGCCTGCACCGAGAGCACCCCAATACCAATCTATACCATCTCTACAATATTTCCTGGTCGCCCGACGGCAACTGGTTTCTTGCCACAGTCCACGGAGGAATGGGCTTCAAACATGCGATACTGGCGTTCAAGGTCGATGAAGCCAATGTTTATGATTTGACCCGATTTGGAGTCACGGGCTGTAGAGCCGAGTTTGGTCCCAATGGCAGGACGATGACGTGGGGACTGACCGATTGGGACTTGTGCACGGCCAGTATCGATCTGTCATCCGGCGAGCCCCGGGTGACGGACGTTCGCCGAATCGTCAAATGCGAAAAGGCATGCGAGGTGTACCACACCGACTTTTCGCCCGACGGAAAGTATATCGCTTTCAGCCACGGTCCCGAAGCCACCGAAATGGTGGGCGGCAAAGCGCCGGGCTGGAATATCTGTGTCAGTGACCTGACGGGCAAATGGGTCGTAATTACCTCCGATGGAAACCATAACAAGGAGCCCGACTGGGTCCCGGTCGCGGCGCCGCGCCGTTAGGCCATTGAGAAGCTGTTGTTGGGGAAACGAGTAGATGGGGATGCAATTGAATAGACTTGTCACGGCAATCTCTTGTTTGATGCTGTCTTTGTTGATTTCTCCCGGATGCCGCCGTTCAGAGGGCCCGGGCGGTGCGCCGGAGGTCATCCAAACAAAGAGCGGTCTCCAAATGGTTGTCATTCCCGCCGGGTGGTTTAAGATGGGAAGTGCCAAGGGGGCGCCGGACGAAGCTCCCCTACACAGGGTGTGGGTCGACTCTTTTCTCATGGACAAATATGAAGTGATCCAGGAGCAGTTCAGGAAGTTTCAGATTTCCGATCCTTCTCATTTCAAGAATCCAGACAGCCCTTTGGATCAGATCAACTGGACGGATGCGGCGATGTACTGCAACGAGCGTTCGCTTGCCGAGGGCCTTACTCCCTGCTATGACGAAGAAACATGGGACTGCAATTTCGCGGCGAACGGATACAGGCTTCCCACGGAAGCGGAGTGGGAATATGCCTGCCGGGCGGGGACGAATTCACAGTACTGCTTTGGAGATGATGCGCGCAGCCTGAAAGACTACGCGTGGTCTGCCGCGAACTCATCCGGCAAAACTCATCCCGTGGGCCAGAAAAAGGCCAACCCCTGGGGCCTTCACGATATGCACGGAAATACCGCGGAATGGTGTAATGATTTCTACTCCGCCAATTATTACGCCCAGGCCCCCCAGCGAAACCCAGGAGGGCCACGAGAGGGAAAAGAGAGAGTCTTGCGAGGCGGCGCCTGGAACTCCAGCGCAGAGGCATGCCGGTCGGCCTATCGTACCAGCGACCCTTCAATCGACGACACGTGCCTGGCCAACGATGCCATAGGGTTTCGATGTGTAAGAAATGCACCTGAGAACCTCTCGCGTGAGCCGACTATGCCCAATGAGAATCCGCTCCCGAGCCCAAAGGCAACAGGATTGATTTACGATGAAATTTACCTTGAGCACGAGACGACGCCGGGCCATCCGGAAAGACCGGAAAGGCTCGTCGAAATAATCAAACGATTGAAGACAAACGGGCTGTATTCCCAGTTGCTCGAACTTAAGCCCACTCCGGCTGCGCTGGATTGGGTTCAGATGGTCCACTCCCTTGAATACATAGAGCGGGCTCAGCAGAGATGTGAAAGCGGCGCCGCTTGTCTGGATTCGCTGGATGTTCCGATATCGCGGCGATCCTACGGCGCGGCGGTGATGGCCGCCGGCGGGGTTCTGACCGCGGTGGATGCGGTCATGAAGAAGGAGGTTGCAAACGCCTTCTGTGCCGTTCGCCCGCCCGGCCACCACGCGATGGAAAACCGGGCTATGGGGTTCTGTATCTTCAACAACGTCGCCATCGGCACAAGGTACGTTCAAGAAAAGTACGGCGTCTCAAACGTGCTCATCGTGGACTGGGACGTCCACCACGGCAACGGGACGCAGGCGGAATTCTATGACGACCCCACGGTTTTGTACTTCAGCGTTCACCAGTATCCCTTCTACCCCGGTTCCGGCAGCGAAGCAGAGAAAGGCGAGGGCAAAGGATTGAATTACACGATCAACGTGCCCCTTCCCGCCGGATCGGGTGACGATGTGTACGTGAAGGCTTTTGAGGAGAAACTCAAGCCCGCCGCCCTTGCTTTCAGCCCCGACTTTGTGTTTATCTCGACCGGCTTCGATGCTTGCGAGAATGACCTTCTCGGCGGGATGAAAGTCACCGCCGACGGATTCGGGGAGCTTACCCATATCGTCAAGACTATCGCCGAAAGGTGCTGCAACGGCCGGATCGTCTCAGTCCTCGAAGGCGGGTATCATCTTGAGGGGCTGGCCGCATCGGTGGAAGCACATATCCGCGTTTTGAGCAGAGAGTAAGGACGCCCAATGCTCTTTCAAACCTGGCCATTTGCACTTTTCTTCCTGATCGTCTATCCCACCTATCTGGCCCTGAGAAAAACCCGATTCAGACTTCCTTTCCTGCTGGCGGCCTCCTATTTCTTTTACGGATGGCTGAACCCGCTCTACGTTGTCCTGATCGCTTATTCGACAGCCCTGGATTACTTCGTTGTGGCCAGAATGGAAAAAAGCGGGAATAGAAAGTCCTGGCTTGCCGTCAGCATCGTGAATAACCTCGGCCTGCTCGGCTTCTTCAAGTACGGCGCGTTTGTCACGGATAACCTGAACGCCCTGCTGTCGTCCTTGGGAATCCCATACATGATCCCGGCGCCGGGCTTCCTCCTGCCCGCAGGCCTGTCTTTCTACATCTTTCAATCTTTGACCTATACCATCGAATACTATCGAGGCAATACCGAACGAGAAAGAAGTCTCATAAGGTACGCCACATTTGTCGCACTTTTCCCGCGCCTGCTGGCCGGCCCCATCGAGAGGGCCAAGAACCTGCTGCCTCAGTTGCACAAGACGCCTGCGATATCCGGCCAGGATATTGCCGACGGCCTGTCACTGTTTGTTGTCGGCTTATTCAAGAAAGTTGCACTGGCGGACTATCTGGCTCTCTATGTCAACAAAGTCTATGCCGCCCCGGAGCAGTTCCAGTCCCCCGCCCTGCTTTTGGCGACATTTCTGTTTGCCTGGCAGATCTATTTCGACTTCAGCGGCTATACCGATATGGCGCGCGGCGTCGCCAGAACGATGGGCTTTCGCCTGATGCTCAATTTCAACAATCCGTATCTGGCCGCAAGCCTCGGAGAATTCTGGCAGCGGTGGCATATCAGCCTGTCGTCATGGTTCAAGGATTACGTCTATATACCGCTGGGCGGAAATCGTAAAGGCACGTTCGGCACATACAAGAACATGTTCCTGACCATGGTGATATCGGGACTGTGGCACGGCGCCGCCTGGACATTCGTCATATGGGGGGCGCTGCACGCTCTGGGGCGATTTGCCACGCGAGAACTGGAAAGAACAACGTTCTACAGAGAGAAGGTGCCAACGCTCATCAAACAGTTGTTCGTGTTTGTCTTCGTGACTTTCGCCTGGATTTTCTTCCGCGCAACAAGCACAGGCGACGCATTCGTGATCGTATCGCGAATATTCACTTCAGGATTCGCAAATCCTTACTGCCCAGTGTGGGCGATGGTCATGATTTTCGCGGTTTGGCTCTATCAGTTCGTTCACGAATCCAGGGCCGGATGGGTCCTTGCGCTAACTCCCGTGCGTATAGGAGCCGTCGTCATGATGATCCTTTACCTGGCCGTTTTCGCTCCGTCCAGCGACCAGGGGTTTATCTATTTGCAGTTCTGATGGTTAGAAAGTAATGCAGAGCAAACAGAAAACAGAAAATGGCCGCGAGCATAGTTGTACTGCGCAACA
>Ga0307379_10009968_pt1 | contig 12644 bp, 3 predicted proteins | sample UN2MG_FD_202237 | JGI IMG/M metagenome (GOLD analysis project Ga0307379, IMG submission 202237) | Soil microbial communities from Risofladan, Vaasa, Finland - UN-2 | ecosystem: Environmental > Terrestrial > Soil > Coastal area > Acid sulfate soil | place: Finland: Risofladan, Vaasa | collected... | reverse complement strand
TAAATAGTCTTGAGGTTGATAAGAATCAGATGCACTTCTATAGTCACCTAAATAAGATGCTAGATCTGGAAATGCTTGCATCTCTTGAGTACCTGGTGTCATAGCAATTAAATCTTCCATAGAGAAAGGTTTTTCTTCAGATGATTTTCCCGGTGTACCATACTGATTCATTACAGCTTGTGCTTCAGTTAGCTGTTTATTAGGATTCATATCCTCAAATTCAGGATATTCACCACCATCATCAAAGTAACCACCATATTTAAAAGCACTTTCCTCTTCATCCTGTGTCATTTCCAAAGCAGAATTCTGATTCATTTGTGCATCTTCCTCATCATATAAACCACCATCAGAAATTGCTAGTTATTCTTGTTCTGCATCTGAAGCTGCTCTTTCATTATCTTCATCTACTTGTTGTTGTGGATCTACACCTTCTTCTGGTTGAGTTTTATCTTTAACTATTTCAGGATCTAAATAACCTTCTTCAGCAAGTTTAGACATAGCAGATTTAATAAGCATCACTGATGTATTCTCATCTAATGCATACTCATTAATAAGTTGATTATATAAAATATCAGGTGTAGCATCATTTTTTAATGATATATAAACCTGATCATATATTTGATTTAGTTTAGCCGAATCCATACTTGGAGCTCCAACTTCCATACCCATAGCTGCTTTCTCTAAAAACTTAGCAGTTTTGTTATAGTACCCTGGAGTTTCTCCTGGAAGTGCTTTTCTAATCCTTACTTGTTTCTTCATAACATGTTATATATATAAATATACTAAATTTTAATTTAATCAATAAACTTAATAAGTTTAATTATGTTCTTCTATTACATAACCTTGTGCTATTAAATCTTTTATTTTTTCTGGAGTTAGATCTAATTCTATATAATCATTAGTTGTTCCACCTTGTTTATATTGACCTCTAAAACCTGTATCAAAATCTTTGTCTAATTTTTTTAAAAATTCTTCATATTCTATTTGTTTGTTTCCTAAATTTTTATAATCCGTAAATGGATAAGTTTCATCAATGTCAAACATTTTTTGACCTTTTTTTCCTACTACTGTATTTCTATTTAATAGTATTGGTAAATCATAAGGATTATTAGGCATAAATTCAGAATCCCAATAACCATCCTTAACTGCTAATTTATCCCATTTTCTGCTTTCTAAATTATGATATTTATTAAACCAATCTTGATAATTACCTGTACTATAATCTCTTGGTGAATGCAGTTTAAACATATATTTTCCATAACCAGATGGCCTTTCTGAAGTATATAAAGCAGCTGCATTAGTAAAATCTCCCATACCAGCTGTATAACCATATTTTTGCATAGGTACATGAGTAGCTTGATATTTAGCAATTGAAATAGGATCATCAAAATTTACTCCTGCATTTTTCATATTTTCAAATTCAGATATTTCATTACTCCATGAAGGTTTTGACATATTAAAATTGCGTCCAGTATATTCCTGAGTTCCTATACCATCTTTAGGAACTGTGCCTTGAACACCTCTAAACTTAGTTGCTTCTCTATTTAAAGCTAATTGAGTTAACTTATTTGTTCTATCTGTACTTCTGGCTGCATAATTTAAATCTTGAAAATCTTTACCTATAAGCTTTTCTTTTTGTAAGTTTTTAATAAATTGTCTTCTTGGTAAAAAACCAGAAATTTCTTTTAAATTTTCAGGAGAAATATCATAATTTATTTCTGATTTAGGAGTAGAAACTGCATTAGGAGAACCTGGTAATTGTATAGGAACTTCTTGATATCCTTTAAACCAATGAGGTTTATCTCCAAATACTCTTATGTCAGATGCAGGAATTTCACGTAATGCAGCACCAGTTTCAGGATCTATAACTCTATGAGCATAATGTCTTCCACCAATTTTAGTATTTGTTACAGGATTAATTTCTCCTATTTTAAATGTAGGTAATTCTGTTTCAAATATAACACCACCTTCTTCAGGTAAATAACGTAAATCAGCATATCCTTTTTGAAAAGATGGAAAAGCAGTAGGTCTTGCTTTTACTCTATCTAAAAATGTTGGATTCTCAGGTAAAATTCTTTGACTTCTTAATACTCCTGTATTTTGAAAATCTTTAAGTGCATCTATTCCTGCTACTCTATAGGATTTATTTACATTATTTAATTTTTCTGCCAAAGGATTTATTTTATATAAATTATTAATTCCTGATTTAACTATTCTTCCTAGATTAGCTTTTACAAGACCACCTTCTTTTCTTTCAGGTTCCACCCAGGGGTTAACTATTAACTCTTCAGCTTCATTATAGACTTTTTTAATTGGATCTGTAACATATTCATCAAGATATTCTTGAGGTGTAGCCATACCCATACCAGCAAGAGCAGCAGCATAAGCAGCTCCATAACCATATCTTTCTATTAAACTTTGTAGATTTCCTCCTTGACTTCTCCAATCAAACTCATCGTTCCTAAGTTTATCCATGTTAACAGGAATGTATCTATTTGAAAAAGGTAATCTTCTGTGAAATGAAAGACCAGGTTCAGATAAAGGAATACTAGGCTTTCTTTTACCAAGAGCATCTGTAACTAAAACACCATTTCTATTAGAAATGGTTTGAAAACCTAAATCAGATCCCGGAACATTTTTATCAAATTGAGCACCAAATACTCCTGAATAATTTTCATTAGGTTCATTAAGTTCAGCCCAGTTACCTTCAGTCATAATTTGCGTTTTACCCGGTCTTAATAATGGACCATGTGAAGGATTTAATTCTTCAAACATTTTTACATAATCTAATGAATCACCAAATTTTCTAAATGCTGTACCATCTACAGGATTCATTTTGTTTCCATAAAAAGGAAGAGCATTTAAAGGACTTCCTGTAAATGGACCCATTTTTTCAATAGTTGCTCCAAACAAAGGTATCCTTGCAGGATGTATCATTATAGGTGCTATATTTTTAGCTAATGTATTTACAGTACCTATAGTTCCTATGTTAGCCATTCTTCCTACATTTATAGGGTTTTTACCTAAAGCTTGTAATCCTTTAACAATCATACCAGTTCTAGCTTGAACTAAACCACCATCTGAATAACCAAGCAAGGGATAATTACCTGTTCCAAAATAACCTTTAGGATTTTGTTTTAATACAGAAAATTCTCCAAAACCTAAACCTTTACTTAATTTATTTAAAGGATTTGTTACAGATTGAAAAACAGGTTGTGCTGTATTTAAACCAGGATTACCAATACCAATACCTGAACCAGGAGTTGCTGCATTATACATTCCTGTGTATTGAGTATTAAGATTAGGATTAGTTAATACAGTACCTGGTCTACGTAAAGCATTTAAATTTTTAAATGTATTAAATGCAGGAGTTACACCTGAAACACCTAGAAAACTATTCCATGCTGCAGATCCATAGTTTCCTGCTTTTACATCATCATAGGCATTTGAAAAATTTTCTGGTGCTTGTAGTAAAAGACCAGAACGCATTAATGGATTATTCAAACCAGATAAAACAGTTCCTAAACCTTTTTTTAAACCAATAGTATTTTTAAGTCCTGATCCAAGAAGATTCTTTCCTCCCACCATTCTATTTGCATAACGAAGTTTACCTAATGCATTAAAACCTTTACCTATTCCATATACTGTACCTACATCTACTAATTCATCACCAAGAGCTCCTAAGAAGTTTCCTTCATCATAACCTCTTCTTAAATTATCTCCAATTTTAAATGGATTAAATGGTTGTAAGGTTGCATTAAAAGCTGACATAACATTTGTTGGCATGGTGCCTAAATCAACTCCAAGTCTTTTTTCATCAGCTTTTCTGTTTCTGTAACTCTTATTACTATTTCCCCACATTTCTTCAAGAGGATTCATTGCAAAATATGCTGCATCAAACGGGTGTTTCAATACATCTCTTATTTTAGAACCTGTAGTATTTTCATTAATACCAGTTCCTTGTTTCATTTTATCACGATTCTGATTGAGTGTAAATAAAGTATTTACCCTATCATTTAATACGTCATTATATGTTTGTTTTTTATTACCAGTTTTTTGTCCTAATAATTTTTGCATTGCATCATTAGGATTTTCTTGAAATGATTTTAATATTTCAATTTTAGTTTTAGAGTTAGATCCAGCTGCATCTAAAGCTTGTTTAAGAACTTGTTTTGTTGTATCCATTCCTAAATTAGAAGCATATTCTCCAAAAGCATTGTTAAAGTCTTCAGCTTTAGCAGTGTTTGCAGCAGCTAATGCATTCTTTTGATTAAGAGTTTGGTTCCTTAGCATGTTAGTATTTCTAACATTAGCCATAGCATCATCTTTTGCAAAAGTAAGACCATCATACTGACCTGATTTTCCATACTTATCCATCCAATCTGAATAAGCTTTTTCACCTCTTTCAATTTTTTTAGATTGATAAGTAAGAAAGTCTCCTAAATTATTTGGTCCACTGTGATATTTTCTTTCCCAAGCATCCATTGGATCACTTGATTCTAAGAAAATTTTACGGTCCTGTTCAACTTTAGATGCATCTGAACCAGGTATAGAATCTATATTATTATAAAGTTCAGAAAAAGCATCATTTATTATTTTATTTGTAGGTTTTTCAAAGGTGGCTTTCAAATTAGATTGCTGCCCTAATTTAGGGGACAGTCCCTTAATAACTTGATCTACAGGTTTACCTTGCTCAATAGCTTTTCTAAGTATATTCTGAGTTACCTCAGCTTCATAATTTGCTTTAGCTGCTCCCATTAAATCCCCAAGTTGTTCTTTAACTTGTTCAGGATCTAATCCCCAGTAGTTTTTAAATTGATCTGCTTGGAAACCATTTGTAATAATTCTATCTTGAACTATGTTTTTAGGAAATAATTCTACAAAGCCATCTTTCTTATGAACAAGAAAATTATTTTTAAATTCAGCTTCTAGTTCTGGTGTAACTTCAGTTTCAGGAAATTTTTTATAAGGCTCTATTTTATCTTGTTTCTTAGATTTAGAAACTGTTTCAAGATATCTATTAGTATCATCAACTTCCCATCGAGCACGTTCTTCATTTGTTTTACTATATATATCATTTATTTGTTTAACAAAGTCTATTCTTCTAGCTAAATTTTTAGTGTCATAGTCTGCTTGTTCTTTATTCATTTCTGCATTAGATGCAGCAATGTATTCAGTTTCAGTTAAACATTCTCCATTAAACTCATACTTACCTGGAGGACATCCTTCACCCTTCATATAACCTGGCAATGAATCATTCCAATATGATGGTTGTTGTACACCTTGTACTTCTACCATAGGAGTGTTATCTGATTTTACAATCTTACCTTTTTTAGCTTGTGGAATACTTGTAATTCTGTACTTTGCCATTACTATATTTTTTCAAACGTATAACCTAATTTTTCTAACTTCTTCATAGTAGCTTCATCTATCTCATCTCCAAGTGTATAATCAATAGAACCTCCGTCTTCCCATTCTTTAATTGTTTTAAAAGTTTTAGGATCAACTAAAAAATTATTTTCAATATTAAATGGTTTGCCACCAACTAAACCTAATGCTTCTAAATTCTGTAATGGTTTAAAATAAGTAGAACTTAAATATTTTTTTGCTGTTGAACCAGGATTTATAAATGCAGATCCTCTTTTTTCAAAAGGATTTAAATCCCATTTATCATAAGCTTTCCATTGCATACCTTCTGGAGTATCACGGACATCCCATCTATAACCACCTCTTACACCATATGAATCATTATCATATATTGCATCTGTAAATTCTGGATCAGGACTTTTTCCAACCTTATATGTTTGCATCCATGGATGATGATAAGCAGGCATACCTAAGAATTCATCAATCTGACTTCTTCTTAAATTAGCCCAACGATTATCTCCAGGGTTACTTTTTTGCAGAGGGTGTGGACTTAAATCATAAAAGTCTTTTGTTAATCCAACTAACATGTCTCTTTTACCATCCCAAGCTTGACCTTTAAAACTGTTAGCTATTATATCATTTTTTCTCTCAGCAAAAAATTGAGGAGTATGTTGAAGATCTAACATCTTATAAGTGTTATCACCTATTTGTTCAAGAGTATTATATTCTTGTGGTTGATTTAATCCAACTGCCCATGCATCTAATCTTCTTTTACCTATATCCTCAAGTTTCTTCATAATTTCTGGATCATAATCTTTGATAGCCATCATTTTATCAGCTTCAGAAAATTTATCCCATTGAGTTTTTGATACATCTAAGTTATTAAGTAATTTAGATAGATATTCAGGTGCCCCAAATTTTAAAGACATACCTGTTCTGAAAGCTCTATTATCATTACTAAAAGTATTGTTATATAACTCAGACGGCATTCCTGTAAATTTTTCTATTATGTGATAATTAGCAGGATTAACTCCTTTGTATAAAGAAGCTCTTAATGCATTACCAGGAGTTAGTTTAGAAGCAACTTTTGCAATACCACCTAGATTATATTTTCTAGTAAGTTTATAATTTGGTATTCTTATTTCTCCCCAATCTCCTCCAGGAATATTTTCAAAATATGCTTTTTCCATTAAACCTCTACCCTGCAAATCTGTATTTATTCTGTCAATCATTTCTGTAGACATCTTTGGATTAAAGGTTCTTCCTGTACGAAAACCTGTTGGAACACCTTCTATACCATCAAATAACTTACTCTTTTCAGATACAAAATTTAAAGGAATATGATTTTCAAAAGTCATATCCCAGTCTTTTCTTTTTGCCATGTTTAACAATAGAGTATAAGAATCTAAACTTAAACTATGTGGTTCTAATATAGAAGGAAAAGCTTGAGGAAAAGCATCATTAGCTATTTTAAATGCTCTACCGGCTTCCATAGGATTAGTCATTTTAGTTGCAAAATGAAAAATATTATCTTCTACTTTATTATTAGGATAAACTGAAGTGTAACCACTTTCACCAGATATTATCAAAGGAAATTTTAATTGTTTTTCAATTGGTAAATTTCTTAAATCTGCTCTATTATTTTCAATAGGTAAATTATCTAAATAAGTAGTAACACCACGTTGATGAGGAGGTGTTATAAGAGTTCTAGATACAGGTCTTCTTGCTGTTTTAACAATTTTACCCAAGTTAGCTTTAGTCAGTTCTGGTATAGATATATCTTCTACTATAAATCCTCCTTCAGCATACTGTTGAATTTGTTCTGGAGTAAGTTCTGCATCAATATAATCTCCACCATCTTGTGCATGTACTAATCCTTGACCACCACATTTATGACATGTAGTAATATCATCACCACCATCAGCAGCATCCCATTTCCATCCACACTTTTTACATGTTACTTTCTTAGTAAGTAAAGCACCACCTGTTTTATATGGATTCATTCCTGTTGCATTTTTATAACCTTCAGAAGAAATATAATCAGCATATTGATTAGGAACTTGAATAGCTTCGTTATTAGGATTCATTATTGTAGGATACATCCAAGCTTGACCATTATCATCATCCCCCCATGCCATCTTGTGTGACATGTTTTGACCAAACTGTTCATCATCGGGTAGATTAAACATTGGTGTTCCTGGATTATCCCCTAATGCATATGCTCTATCTACAAAATCAACACCTCTATTTCTTTCCATTATCACTTTAGAAATAAGATCACCTTCTAATTTACTGATTCCTCCATTATTATAGTACTTAGCATTAGGATCATACACTTTATTCTTTCTAGACTTAGGTTTAGCAAAGAATGAATTTTCAGTAAAGAACTTATTTGTAGCATCTAAACTCCTAGAGTATGCTCTAGAGTTTTTCTTTCTAGGCATCTTTAGTAAAGAACCACCTTTTTTAAAATCATCTGGAGTTTCTAAAGTAGGGTCGTTATCTTCGTAATAGTTACCTGCTATTTCTTCTCCCGGTTGAATGTTCTTAAGAGCTCTTAAATATCTTTTGTTACCTTGAATTATAGAACCAGCATTGTATGCATCATCAGAATGATTATAATATGTCCCTATTACAGGAGTCTCTTTACTTTTTAAATAAGTCTCACCATCTTTTTGAAAAGATGATTTAATATGTGAAAGACCAATTATCTCACCAGCTCTGATTGGTTCATCAGCAAACAAACCTTTACCTTGTATATTAGATTTTTGTATACTAACTTTTTTGTAAGGTTTCTCATTTAAACCACCGTTACTCATCAAAGGGTTTCCACTAGGGTCTACCATCACATCTTGTCTTTTAACAGGTGCTTTAGCACTGCCAAGATTTTTGAGTGAATCTATAAGAACTTTTTTATTATACATTACCTAGGAGAAAATTGATTTTTACTATTAGACATTTTAAAAATTACATTGACATCATCACCTTGAAGTTTTTTTAAATTGATAAAATTCAAATAATGTCTGAACTTCTTTCTTTGCATTTGTGGCTTAATATAATCCAAGTTATTTGGATTTAATACTCTAGTAAATCCATCTGGCCCAGTAATCCATGTATTCTGTGAAGAATATGCTCCTTGAAGGACTGTTGTTCCAGGAACTACTGGTCCTGTTGGTGGATAATTAGATCCTATTGGAAACTCTGCTCTTTGTTTTGTTACATCCCAGAACTGATTAAATCTGTACTTGTTCTCTTCTTTAGAGAAAAGAATATCATAAGAAGATAAGTTTGCATTTAATTTTGGATACTGCAATGATTGATTAACATTATTTTTAGGATAGATGTTAAGATTAAGATATCCGGAAACTTGCTCTGTATTATATACTACAGCTCTATCAAAGTTATAATCTAGTACATGATGTTGATCAACACAGCTATCACCACGTCTTCTATATGCTTCTAGTATATATTCAATAGACCTAGTTGTCATTACAGATTGACCAGTTATAACAGGAAATTCAATTTCAAATCCATATTGTGTACCATAATAATTACAGTAACCATCACAGATGTAGTTATGTTTCCATAAAGTATTCTTTTTACTACTGATAAATATATCTTTTGTAGGAATCATTATATCTGGATGCCATTCATGAAATGATATAAAGAATTGATTCTTAGGGTCATAGCTTAATGTCCATGAAGCATCATCAAATAAATAAGGATCACCTAAATTAAATCTTAAATTTTGTTGACCATCTACTATAAAATCATCACCTGTACCATCTAGATTAAGTTCTCTATACTCTACTCTTCCTTTGAATATAGGTTTCAACTGATAATCTTTTTTACTAAAGTATAAGATTGTACTTGAACTATCATAAGTAGATTGACAACCAATACCGGCTACTGGATTATCTTGCCATGGGTAGTCAGGAAAATCATCTGTTAATTTATATGGCATGTACAATACAAACCACCATTTCAAACCAGATTGAGAAATTTCCTCTAGACCTTGACCATAAGAAAAAATTCTTCCTTGATTCTGAGACATATAGAATAACCCTACAGGAGTATTGATTACTGATAATCTATTTTGAGAAGAACCAAATTCATATGCATTATCTGCATTAGTTACAGACTGCTGTGGTTGACTAAACAAAAGACCATCACCAATAGTAAGCTTGGTACCTAAATCAGTTTCTAATGTATCAGTACCTTGGAACATTAGTGGGCTTTCATTTTTAAATGTAATGAAGATACCACTTTTGTTTACTGCTTTAACACCTGAGATCTGACCTGTAAATTCTTTATAGTTATTTACTAAGTATATAAACCAACTATCTTTAATTGCTTCCATTTGTTGAGGCAACGAATAAATAATTCTATCTGGATAATAAGTATAACATAACTTAGCTACATTAGGATCATAGTATCTACTTTGTACACTTCCTGCAGAAAAATACTGATTATAAAGTTTGGATACACTGAGTGAGTAATCATAAATGTACTCACTAAGCATTCCCATAACATTAGGGTTCATATTAAACATTGCTCTATAATCTGTATATCTATAAGGATCATAGTGTTTACCTCCTTCTATTGGGCTTTGTTTTCTAAAGTCAATAAGTACTTCAGACTCTACAAAGAAATCTCTAATACCTGAATTAGCTAAATAAAAATATGCTTCCTTTACAGACCATAGACCTCTATATCTATCACCTAATAATCCACTTGGTTGTGAAACACCAGTTGCATAGTTATATTTTCTAGTACTACTTACATAATAATCAAGAACATAAAAAGAACCCGGATATGCACCAGTACCTGGTGTACCACCACCAATATTAAATACTTCAGATAAATAACTAACATCATATCTTATACTATTCACTTTAAATCTTGTTAAAGGAATCATACTGTGCAAATAGTAGTTGTATTCAAATCCATCTGGTTGACTATATAACCAATCATAAAAAAACATCATATTGTTTTTCTCAGTATATCTATTTATATATGTATCACCACCAAATAGTATAGGTGTTCTTGCTATAACTCTAAAAGTGTAAAAAACATCATCAATAGGACATGTCCATGTTGGTTGAGCTATAGTATAATTTTGTAACTTCTGTTCACATGGTGTAATTGTAATTTGACTTTCACTACCTATTTGTCCATATTGATTTCTTACTCTTCCTTTTAATCCACCATAATGACTAGCAATAGTTAAACTAAAAGGTTTTGTTTTTGAATCTTCTTCAAAATTAGGAAGGTTTGTGCTTATAAAAGCAGGGTTACTACTATTTTGAACTATTGTTCCTAATGTAACTAATGACTTATCTGTTACACCGGATGTAATTAAATTTGGACCAATAGTCACACCATTTGGATATACACCATTAAAGTAAGGGCCTGATTTAGTTCTTACTACAACGGCATCAGATCTCTTCAAGTTATTTATATTATAACTAATAAATGTACCTGTATTAGTTTGATACTTAGGAACTTCTTGTACATTATCTCTAATGTAAAAACTATCTTCTATTCTAAATCTACTTAATGCTGTGGTAGGTAAACTTGCCATGTTACCATAAAAACCATGACTTACCTGTTGTAATGCAAACTGTTCATATTGAATAAAAGCATAAAATATTTTTAATACTAACTCAGCACCTTCTGCAAAATAAAATGATATAGCATTTAATGCACCTAAAGTTCTTGATACAGGATCTAAATAACCAAACTTAGGTAACTCTAGTGAATTAGCAGCAGCTATTGGTGCTATACCAGCATTATTAGCTGCACCATTAACTGATGATATAAGTGAACTTTGTGCATTAGCAGCAAAAGTATTCTCATAACCACCAAATATTGGTGAAATTGTTATAAATACATCTAATAATGCTTGACCTGAATTGTAATAATTATTTACAAAACTGTTATAAGTACTTACAGCACCATTTATAGTACCTAATGCAGTATTTTGTGCAGTTGAGTTTACTATTCTACCACCAGTTCCAGGTGTACTTGTTCCTGAAACAAATGATCCTATACCAGAGGTATCTGCTGCAAGATTGATTCCACCAATTCCAAGTGTTCCTCTATATTGTTCAGTATATGGTGAAACTGCTGGACTATTTATGGTTCTCTTTCCAAGCAAAGCAATAACAGTCTCTATAACTCCTCCTACAATCATAGCAGCTACAACAGCATTAGATAGTAGTTTCCATTTTGGATGACCATTAGGTTCTTGAAATGCCATGTTAGCATAACCATTTAATGTTCCATATACTTTAAATTCTGTAGTAGAGAGAAACGGTGTTCTAAACATTGTATCCGGAGAATGGAATGTAAATATGTCTGTAGGTATATTTTGATTAACCACAGTACCATTTACAGGTTCATTCTTAATGTATGGATCATTATAAAGATAATTATTATTTGAAGCACTGCTTGTACTACCTATTGGTATAATAGTATTATATGGATAGTTAGCATACAATCCTGTTGTGTTTTGTGCTAATGATCCTCTTGGTTTAAAAGTACGGAAGTTATTTACCATTCCTTTTGCAATGATAGTTTTGTTTCCTTCTCTAGAACCTCTTAATATTTCATAACCAGCAATACCAGGAATATCAATTCCGTCTTGATCTTTAGGTAGAGTTATATTCTCAAATACAACACCCATCAATCTTATATTATAATTTTGACCAGATGTTGCAATATTTGTATTTGGTCTAAAGTGTAATGCATCAGTTGTTGTACTGTTATTTATAAAATTTTCAGGAAACTTATGTTGTCTAATATGTTGACCACATAAATCAAATGGACCTACTGTATTATTAGGAGGCACTTGTGCTGCTGAACCTGTCCAACAGTATTCACTAGCGTTCCATATATCAGGTCTATTATCAGGATATATTTCTGAAGATTCCCAATAACCCATTTCCCCTATTGCAAGTAGTATACCACCATCATCCATTACCCATTGACCAGATGCATTTAAAGTTGCATTTGGTACTGTTGCAGGATATGGTAATTGAGTAGCAGTATTATATACCTCAAATACTTTGTCATCTGTTGCTAAAGAATTTGCTACATCAAGATCATCTGTTTCAAATCTAGAACCTACACCAGGTACATTAAAATTTCTTGGTGCTCTACCTGGAATATGATATGAGGCAGATTTATCTCCTGTAGTGTATACCCATCTAATATAAAAAGTATAAACCTCGTCTCTTAAATAGTTTGTTTTATTACCACCCTTCATATAATAA
>Ga0307379_10009965_pt1 | contig 12645 bp, 13 predicted proteins | sample UN2MG_FD_202237 | JGI IMG/M metagenome (GOLD analysis project Ga0307379, IMG submission 202237) | Soil microbial communities from Risofladan, Vaasa, Finland - UN-2 | ecosystem: Environmental > Terrestrial > Soil > Coastal area > Acid sulfate soil | place: Finland: Risofladan, Vaasa | collected... | reverse complement strand
CCCTCAGTCTTGAATAGCTTCATCGGGTACGCTGCTCCTTTCTTGTTTGTTTGCTTAACAAAACATTAGGAGCTCGTACCCTTTTCTACTCCTTCCCCGATTTTACACACAAGACGGTACACTACCGTGGGGAAACGAGCCTTGACAATATTCGACGCGCCTTACTATAATAGCTGGGTGTTTCCGTGAGGGGGCAAATGCGTCAGTCAGGAGGGTCCACACCGGGCGCGCCCGCCGGCACTGCCGATCTCGACATCGAAGTGCGGTACGTGAAGGGGGTCGGAGAGCGCCTGTCCAAGGTGCTGGGGAAAATAGGGATCTTCACCGCCCGGGATCTCCTGACGCATTTTCCACGCCGCCATGAGGACCGGACGCACTTCCGCAGAATCTCACAACTGAGGCAGGGCGAAACTGCGACAATCCGGGGAAAGGTCCTCGTGGCGGATAATACGCGTACCCCGCGCACCAAGACGCTGCTCACCAGAGTTGGCATTGGGGATGGCAGCGGCAAGGCGACGCTTGTTTGGTTTAACCAGGCGTATCTGAAGACCGTGTTCGTCAAGCTGCTCGGCAGGGAAATCATCGTCTACGGGACCGCGCAGTTCGGCTCGCGCGGCATCGAAATAGTCAATCCCGAATGGGAGGAAGTAGACGAAGGGGCCGATCCGCTGTCGTCCAACCGGATCGTGCCGGTGTATCCGCTCAAGGAGGGCTTGTATCAGAAAACGGCTCGCAGGATCATCTACCAGGCGCTGGACAGGTTCCTTCCGGCGATAGAAGATGCGCTGCCCGAGCAGATACTGGATCGGCGGGACCTGGTGGATGCAGCGACAGCCCTGAGGAATATTCATTTCCCGGAGAGCCAGCTTGCCCTGGCGGCGGCGCGTCTCCGGCTGGTGTATGAGGAGTTCTTCCTGCTCCAACTGGCGCTCGCGCTTCGGAAGCAGAACGTCGCGACCAGCCGGCCGGGCATCGCGTTCGAGGTAACGCCGGAGTGCACCAGGCGGTTCTACGAGTCGCTGCCTTTTGAGCTCACATCGGCTCAAGAGCGCGTGATCGCGGAAATCGAGCAGGACATGAGCCGCGCAACGCCGATGAACCGGCTCCTCCAAGGGGACGTCGGCTCCGGCAAGACTGTGGTGGCCGTCGCGGCGATGATGGTCGCCATTCACAACGGCTACCAGGCCGCGTTAATGGCGCCGACTGAGATTCTGGCGGAGCAGCATTACTCCGTCCTATCGGAGATGATGCAGGGGCTCGGCGTGGAAATCGCTCTTCTCACAAGCAGCGTCACTGCGAAGGAGAAGCGGCCAGCGAAGGCGGGAATAGCCTCGGGCGATGTGCAGGTCGTGGTCGGCACGCACGCCCTGATTCAGGAAGATGTGGAGTTCAAGCGCCTGGGGCTTGTGATAATTGACGAGCAGCACAGGTTCGGCGTGCTTCAGAGAGCGGCGATGAGGGAAAAGGGCTGGAATCCCGACGTGCTGGTGATGACGGCCACGCCGATTCCACGCACGCTGGCGCTCACGGTTTACGGGGACCTGGACCTCTCCATTATAGATGAGATGCCGCCCGGCCGGAAGCCGATACGCACTCATTGGAAGACGCCCGACCAGCGGGAGCAGGTGTATGACGCCCTCCGCAAACTCGTCCAGCAGGGGCGGCAGGTATATGTAGTGTGCCCGCTCATTGAGGAGTCGGAAAAGCTCCAGGCGAAGGCGGCGACGGATCTGGCCGAGCGCCTGAAGAAGGAAGTCTTTCCCGATCTCAACATCGGGGTTCTCCACGGGCAGATGAAGCCTGCGGAGAAAGACGATGCGATGCACCGATTTCGCAGCGGCGAAATTCAGATCCTGGTTTCAACTACCGTCATAGAAGTGGGCGTTGACGTAGCGAACGCCTGCGTGATGCTGATCGAGGACGCGGAGCGGTTCGGCCTGGCGCAGCTTCACCAGTTGCGAGGCCGGGTCGGGCGCGGCGAGCATCAGTCGTACTGCGTGCTGGCCGCCGAGCCGAAGACCGACGAAGCAAGAGAACGCCTCCGGGTCATGGCCCGGACGAACAACGGATTTGAGATCGCCGAGGAAGACCTCAGAATCAGGGGCCCCGGCGAATTTTACGGAACGCGCCAGAGCGGGCTCCCATCTCTGCGGATCGCGAACGTCTTGCAGGACGTGGACATACTGGAGAAGAGCCGGGAGGACGCATTCGCGCTTGTGAAGGCTGATCCGGGCCTGGAGTCCGCGGCGCACGCCAAGCTCAAGGCGGAGGTCTTCAGGCGCTTCGAGGGCTTCGAGCTGCTCTCGGTGAGCTGACAAGGCCTGCTGATACTCTTACTCTTGCTTGGTCAGCAGATAGGAGCCGAGTAGGAGGGATTACGGGATCCCTTTGAGTGGAAAGTTGGAGAATGGTTGACGGTGAAAAAGGCAATATATCCTGGAAGCTTCGATCCGGTAACGAATGGACATCTGGACGTCATCCAACGCGCCGCCATCCTATTTGACGAGGTGATAGTTGCCGTCTCAACCAATATCGGCAAAAGCCCGATGTTCACCACGGAGGAGCGCATCGAGATGCTGCGCGAGGCGTGCCGACATCTGCCTAATGTGACCGTGGACCACTTCGACGGCCTGCTCGTTCGCTATGCGGCCGGCCGCAATGCCAATGTCATCGTTAAGGGCCTGCGCGCGCTTTCCGATTTCGAGTTCGAATTTGAGATGGCACTGATGAACAGGAGGCTAAACGAGGGAATAGAGACTGTGTTCATGATGACCAACGCCGAGTACTCCTACCTTAGTTCCAGCATCGTCAAGGAGATTGTAAGCTTCGGAGGCTCAGTCGAGGGGCTTGTCCCGAAGATCGCAGAGGAATACCTGAAACGGAAAGTGAGTTCTTCACAATACGGCGTCAAGGCCGCGGGTTCTCATAACGGCCCAAGCCGAGGGAGGGGATTCGAATAGACACGATAGAGTTAGTGGAAAGACTTAGGGAGCTTGTTGAGAACAGCAGGCAGCTTTTCAACACTGCATTCGTAAACATTGACGAGTTCATCACTCTGACCGACAAGATCAGGGCGTCGCTCCCGGAGGACGTGAAGTCGGCGGCGAGGATCACTCGGGACGCCGATCACATCGTCAACGACGCGAAAGAGCAGGCGGCTCAGGCCACAGACCAAGCGAAGGCAGAGGCAGCCAAGATCGTCGAGGCCGCAAAGGCTGAAGCGGCCAAGATGGTAGACGAAAGCGAGATCAAGCGCCTGGCAACCGCTCAGGCGAAGGAGATCGTCGCCAGCACCGAGGAGGAAGCTCTCGGGACGAAAGCCGGTGCGGACGAATACGCGCATGAGGTGCTGTCAGACCTGGAGAGCTTCGTTGCCAAGGTTCTAAGCACCATCCAGCACGGGCGCGACAAGTTGGAACACAGGGCTGACACGGAGTGAGAGAATGAGCAGCGTCATGGACGGTATCTATGCCCGCGCGCGGCAGGCACGCAAGACCATCGTGCTGCCCGAGGGCATAGATACCCGAGTCGTCAAGGCGGCTGTGGACATCCGCAGCCGCGGCCTTGCCACTCCGATACTCCTTGCGAAGCCCGGCGAGGCACAGAAGTTCGCACGCGAGAGCGGCGTGGACATCTCAGGCATAGAGGTCATAGACCCGGCGACATCACCGAAGCGCCAGCAGTACGCGGACATACTCTACGAGCTTCGGAAGAAGAAGGGCGTGACACGCGATGAGGCATACCGCCTCGCCGGGGACACGTTGTATCACGGCGTGCTGATGGTGAAAGCGGGTGACGCGGACGGCGAGGTCTCCGGGGCGACGCACTCCACCGCCGACACAGTGCGCCCCGCTTTGCAGGTTCTGAAGACGGCGCCGGGCGTGTCCATAGTGTCAGCATTCTTTATCATGATCGTCCCGGACTGCACTTATGGCGAGAACGGGCTTCTTCTCTATGCGGATTCGGGGCTGGTGATGAATCCGAACGTGAACGAGCTCGCGGAGATAGCCGTATGCACCGGGAGAACAATGAAGACGCTCTTCGGGGTCGAACCCCGGGTAGCTCTGCTGTCTTTCTCGACGAAGGGAAGCGCAAGCCATCCTCTGGTGGACAAAGTCCTCGAGGCGACAAACCTCGCCCGGAGCAAGGCGCCGGACATGCTGATTGACGGCGAGCTGCAAGCCGATGCAGCGCTGGTGCCCTGGGTAGGCGAGAAGAAGGCGCCGGGAAGCCCGGTCGCGGGCAGAGCGAACGTGCTGATATTCCCTGACCTCCAGGCGGGAAACATCGCATACAAGCTCACCGAGCGCCTGGCAAAGGCCGAGGCATACGGGCCGATACTCCAGGGGATAGCAAAGCCGGTGAACGACCTCTCCAGAGGCTGTGATTCGGAGGATATTGTGAACGTCGCGGCGGTCACGGCCGCCCAGGCAACACAGACGCACTAAGGAAACGGGAGAACGTCGGAAGTCCAAAATCATCAGGTGCTAGATACCAGATGCTGGATGGGTAAATCCTGTATCCAGCATCCGGTATCCAGTATCTGGCCAGAGAGAGTGAAATGCTAATCCTTGTCGTAAACGCGGGTAGTTCCTCGCTGAAGTATCAACTGATTGACATGTCCAACGAGCAGGTGCTGGCCAAGGGAATCGCCGAGAGAATCGGCGAGCAGGGGGAGTCGCTCACCCATGAGGCGACGGGCAAGCAAAAGGTAAAGACCAAGGCACACATACCGGACCATCAGGCCGCGATGCGGTTGGTTTTCGAGGCGCTGATGGATCCGGAGACCGGCGCCATTCGGGATGTCTCGGATCTTTCGGCCATAGGACACAGGGTCGTCCACGGCGGCGAATCGTTCTCGGACTCGGTGCTGATAGACCGGAAGGTGATAGACACGATCGAGAGGCTGAGCGAACTCGCCCCGCTTCACAACCCGCCGAATCTGATGGGAATCCGAGCGGCCATGAAGCTCGCGCCACAGGCCCCACAGGTTGCGGTGTTCGACACGGCATTCCATCAAACAATACCGCCGTATGCGTATGTCTACGCCCTTCCATACGACCTTTACTCGAAGCATGGAATCCGGCGGTACGGATTTCACGGGACGTCGCACAAGTATGTGGCCCACCGCGCCCGGAGGATTCTGGAAGCGCTCGGCGTGCCCAGGGAAAGCCAGAGGATCATCACCTGTCATCTCGGCAACGGCGTGAGTTTCACGGCCGTCAAGGGTGGGAAATCAGTTGACACGAGCATGGGCCTCACTCCCGTTGAAGGTCTGGTGATGGGAACCAGGTGCGGCGATATTGATCCCGCGATCATCCCATTCCTCGAAAAGGAGCTGGGCTACACAGCCGACGACGTTGACGACCTCATGAACAAGAAGAGCGGCCTGCTGGGGGTATCGGGCGTGAGCAACGATATGCGCGACGTAGCGAGCAAGGCCGAAGCAGGGCACGAGCGCTCCAAGCTTGCGCTCGACATCTTCTGCTATCGCGCCCGGAAATACATAGGAGCATACGCCGCCGGCATGGGCGGCCTGGATGCGATCGTCTTCACTGCGGGCATAGGCGAGCACTCGCCGTCTGTTCGCGCGGGGATTTGCAGCGGGCTCGAGTTTCTCGGCGTGAGGATTGATCCTGAGAAGAACAGGAACTGCGATTCCGAGTGGGACATCAGCGCGGATGAGAGAGGCGTCCGCGTGCTGGTAATACCCACCAACGAGGAATTGGCAATCGCCAGGGAAACCATCAGGGTGATAAGCGGCGTGAGTGATAAATGAAACTGGATTTATCCGAGATCGCACGCAGCCCAGGCATGCATGCGACACAAGAAGTTGACGAGCCGTGCCCGGAGGATCTGGGCTTAGCGTGCGCGTCGCCTGTTAGTGGCAAGGTGGAGATCAGCAACACGGCCAGCCTCCTGCTGGTAGAGGGTGAGATAGCTACCGAAGTCAAACTCGAATGCAGCCGGTGCCTGACCGACTTCGCCCTGCCGGTTGAAACGACCATACAGGAGCAGTTCCGCCTCGTGAAAGTGGGCGACGCAGCCAGCGTGCTGCCGATGGACGAGGAAGATGCGTCCACCGAGGTGATTGACAACAACGTCCTGAATGTGGGAGAACTTATCCGCCAGAGCCTGCTGCTGGTGCTGCCGATTCAGCCGCTGTGCAGGCCGGACTGCCAGGGACTCTGCCCCACTTGCGGCGAGAACTTGAACGTGAGAAAATGTGCATGCCCGCCTGCGGAGCCCGAATCGCCGTTCAAGGCCCTGGCGGGCCTGCTGAAGGAAGTAGAAAGCGACACCGAGGCGTGAGGTCGTCGGTATCGAGAATCACTCATCACGTATCACATGTCATAGAGAGGTGAAATAATTGGCTTTACCGAAACGAAGGCATTCGCACGCACGTCAGGCCAAGCGGCGGACGCACTGGAAGTTAGCGGTGCCGAACGTGGTTGACTGCCCGCGCTGCCATGCGCCGCGCCTGCCGCACCATGCCTGCCCTAGCTGCGGCTTCTACAACGGGCGGCTGGTCCTCGAAGTTAAAGAAAGAGAAAAGAAGCAGGAGTAGAGGGGATAACCCGCTGCATGAGAATTGCCGTTGACGCGATGGGCGGCGACTACGCCCCAACTGAAATCATAAAAGGAGCAATCGAGGCGTCCGGCCGATATAGGATCCCGGTGACCTTGGTGGGCGACAAGGAGAGCATAGACCGTGAGCTGGCAAAGCACGCGGCCGCCGGACTCCCCCTCGAGGTCAAGCACGCTTCGGAAGTAGTACAGATGGACGAGCAGCCGGCGAACGCCATCCGCCGGAAATCGGACTCGTCAATAGTGGTCGCGGCCGACCTCGTCAAAAGCGGCGAGGCCCAGGCGATGGTCAGCGCAGGGAATACCGGTGCGGCCATGGCGGTGGCCACCCTCAGGCTCGGCAGAATAGAAGGGATAGACCGCCCGGCTATCGGTGCGATCCTCCCAACTATGAGCGGCAGGGCCGTTATGCTCGACGCCGGTGCCAACGTGGATTGCAGCGTCGAGAACCTGCTCCAGTTCGCGGTCATGGGCAGCGAGTTCGCCGAACGGGTGCTCAAGATCAGGAAGCCGCGAGTGGGACTGCTCAGCATCGGCGAGGAGGCTATCAAAGGAAACGAGCTGACCAAGGCGGCAAACGCCCGGTTGAGCCAGACCAGCCTGAACTTTGTCGGGAACGTAGAGGGCAAGGATGTGTTCAGAGGAGCCGCGGACGTGGTCGTGTGCGACGGGTTCGCCGGCAACATAGTGCTGAAGGCTGGCGAAGGGATGGCCGAGTTCGTGCTCGCCACCCTGAACCAAGAGATCAATCGAGGCTTGCTATATAGATTGGGCGCTCTGTTTCTTCGCCCGGCTCTTTGGCGGGCGAAGGCGAAGCTGGACTATGCCGAATATGGCGGGGCGCCTCTGCTGGGTGTGAACGGCGTCTGCGTGATCTGCCACGGCAGGTCGGATGCGCGGGCCATCTGCAACGCGATCCGAGCGGCAGCGGATGCAGTGAAAAATGATGTAGTCGGGTGCATCAGCACGTCACTCCGACGGAGCGAGCCGATCACGTCCTAGCCCGAACCACTCGTATTCGGACTCGGTCTTCCACCGGGCAAGTCGAAGACTCATAGAGAAGATAGACATACGGAATGGAGAATTGATGGCAACCGAATTACGCGGCGCGGGCATAATCGGCATTGGATCGTTTGCTCCACAAAAGGTACTGACGAACCTTGATTTGGAAAGAATTGTAGACACCACTGATGAGTGGATCTTCACCAGATCCGGAATCCGCGAGAGGCATGTTGCGGAGGAAAAAACAGGGGCCTCCGATCTGGCATTGGAAGCTTCGAAACGAGCCCTGGAATCCGCTTCGATTCGCCCGGAAGACATAGATCTGGTGATTTGTGCGACCATCACCGGCGACATGCCTTTCCCCGCTACCTCCTGCCTCGTACAGGACAGGATCGGCGCGACAAAAGCCGCAGCTTTCGATCTACAGGCCGGCTGTTCGGGCTGGGTCTATGCCCTCGCGACGGCTTCGCAGTTCGTACGGTTGGGCACCTACGACTATGTGCTCGCGGTCGGCGTGGATGTGCTAACCAGCGTCACGGATTGGACCGACCGCTCGACGTGCGTCCTTTTCGGCGATGCAGCAGGAGCGACGGTGATCGGCCCGACGGCCCCGGGTACCGGCGTGCTCTCCGCTTGCCTAGGTGCGAACGGCTCAAGAGGCGACCTTCTGAGGATTGACGCCGGCGGCTCCAAACTGCCTGCCAGCGAGGAAACCGTCCGGAATCGGCAGCACTACATCAAAATGGAGGGCCGCGAAGTTTACAAGTTTGCAGTGCGCATCATGGGCGAAGCCTCCATCAAGGCGCTGGAAATGTGCGGCCTGAAGCCGACAGACGTTGACCTCTTCGTGCCTCATCAGGCGAATATCCGCATAATCGAGGCCGCGGCCGAGCGCTTGAATTTTCCTCAGGAGAAGGTGTTCGTCAACGTCCAGAGCTACGGCAACACGTCCGCTGCCTCGATACCGCTGGCGTTGGACGAGGCTTACAGGCTCGGCAGAATCAAGCAAGGCGACATAGTAGCGGTGGTCGGCTTCGGAGCAGGCTTGACTTGGGCAGCCAGTGTGCTAAAATGGACGCTGCCCGGCGGATAAGGGATCCAGGGGTCTAGGGATCAAGGGTTCCAGGGGAACATATCCCCAATCTGCGATTCTGGATGTGCAATCACGGTTCCGCAGTGAACTAGTTATTGGGGCAGATTGACTTATGAGCAAGTTGGCATTCGTCTTTCCGGGCCAGGGGTCTCAGTACGTGGGAATGGGCAAGGATCTCTACGAGCTTCCCGATGCACGCGAGGTCTTCGACGCAGCGGACGACACACTCCACATGCCACTCAGCAAGCTCTGTTTCGAGGGTCCTGAGGAAGAACTGCGCCTGACAGCCAACGCCCAGCCGGCGCTGCTCACCATCAGCATAGCGTGTCTCCGGCTTCTTGAGAAGCACGGAATCCATGCCGATGTTGCAGCAGGGCACAGCGTCGGCGAGTACGCAGCACTGGTCGCAGCAGGCTCCGTCAGCTTCAAGACCGCGTTGCCCCTAGTGCGCAGGAGAGGCCAGTTGATGCAGGAGGCCGGCTTGCGGCGTCCGGGGGCTATGGCGGCTGTCATCGGCCTGGACGCGGATGGGGTCTGCACGGCATGCATGCGCGCCAGCGAAATAGGTATCGTGGGTGTAGCGAACTATAATTCACCCGAACAGGTCGTAATCTCAGGTGAGGTCAAGGCGCTGGAGGCTGCATGCGAATATGCCAGGGAAGCCGGAGCCCGAAAGGTCATCCTGCTGAACGTGAGCGGCGCGTTCCATTCGCCGCTGATGGCCTCTGCGGTTGAGTCCCTGGCCATAGAGCTGAACCACACTTCTTTTCAAGACGCGGCAATCCCGGTTGTCGCCAACGCAACGGCGGAGTATGTCCTGCGGGGCAGCGAGATCAGAGGGGCGCTGGGACGCCAGATCGCCGGCACTGTGCGTTGGAGCGAGTCCGTGGCCCGAATGGCGAACGACGGTGTGAGCCTGTTCGTCGAAGTCGGTCCCGGGAAAGTGCTCTCGGGCCTGATCAAGCGCACTGTAGACTCGGCCGAGGCGGCAAACGTGGGCGATGCAGCCTCGCTGAGAGAGTTTCTGACGGAGAAGCCGTCAACCCCGGACGAAGTTCGGACTGTCAACATCCAACTTTGAATTGGTTAGACGTTCGGCGTTCGGCGTTGGACGTTCAACGTTCATTCGTTCGTGGAGGGCCATCTTGAAACTCGACGGAAAAGTTGCTATAGTAACGGGTGCTGGCCGAGAGGGAAAGGGGATAGGTCGCTCGATTGCCTTGGCGCTCGCAGCGGAAGGCGCGGACGTAGCGATTGCCGACTATGTGGTAGAGGCGGCGGAGGCCGTCGCGCAGGAGGTCAGGTCCCTTGGCCGCCGTGCCGTCGCTGTGCAGGCGAACGTCGCCAATGCCTCGGATGCCGAGTCAATCGTCCAGCGTGCGTTGGATGAATTCGGCAAGGTGGATATCCTGGTGAATAACGCGGGGATCACCAGAGACGCGCTGATCCCCCGGATGTCCGAGCAGGACTGGGACCTTGTGATAGACACGAACCTGAAAGGGACATTCAACTGCACCAAGGCGGTCACCAGGCCGATGTTGAAGCAGCGCAGCGGCAAGATCGTGAACATCGCCTCGGTCATGGGCATCATCGGAAACATCGGCCAGGCGAACTATTCCGCTTCGAAGGCAGGCATCATCGGGCTGACGAAGACGACCGCCAAGGAGCTGGGCTCTCGAGGGATCAACGTGAACGCAGTGGCTCCCGGATTCATCCAGACAGCGATGACGGATGAGCTGCCGGAGAGCGTTCGCGAAAACATAGCGAGCCTGATACCGCTGAATACGCTCGGAACTCCAGAGGATGTGGCAAGGCTCGTGCTGTTCCTTTGTACCGACGATTCGAAATACATCACAGGCCAAGTAATAAACGTTGACGGTGGAATGGTGATGTGAGGAGGTGAAACCGTGTCAACATTCGATAGGGTAAAGAAAGTTGTGGCGGAGCAGCTGGATGTAAACGATGAGGAGGTCACCACTTCATCATCGTTTGTGGATGACTTGGGCGCAGATTCTCTGGATGTGGTAGAGCTTGTCATGGGACTCGAAGAGGAATTCGACATAGAAATCCCCGACGAGGACGCCGAGAAGATCTCCACTGTAGAGGACGCCGTGACCTACATAGAAGAAAAGACGAAGGGATAAACATCCTTTCTCCAGCGGACACGGATGTACGGCGAAGCCAGCATCTAGTAACTAGGTCATTGCCGTCGCCGTGTCCGTTGCGCAAATCAGGAGAGGTGCATGGAGCAAAGAAGGGTTGTAATCACGGGCATGGGGCCGATTACTCCCATAGGCACGGGCACAGAGGCTTACTGGCGTGCTCTACTTGACGGCATTTCAGGAGTGGGTCCCATCACCCATTTCGACGCGTCTGACTACAGCACTCGCATAGCCGCAGAGGTCAAGGACTTCGACCCGGAGCAATACGTCGAGCGCAAGGAGGCAAAGCGGATGGACCGCTTTGTCCAGCTCGCGGTTGCTGCAAGCAAGTTGGCCGTTCAGGATGCCGGCCTCGACATCCGAGATGACAATGCAGACAGGATCGGCGTCCTGATCGGATCCGGGATCGGCGGCACCAGCACGTGGGAGGAACAGCACAGCGTCCTCATCGAGAAGGGACCGAGACGCGTCAGCCCCTTCTTTGTACCGATGCTGATATCCGACATGGCGTCGGGGATGGTGTCAATACTCCTGGGCGCGAAGGGACCGAACCTGGGCGTCGTGAGCGCGTGCGCAACTGCGACGCACGCCATCGGAGAGGCATCTGAGATAATCAAGCGGGGCGACGCCGACGTGATGCTCGCAGGTGGATCAGAGGCGGCGATCACCCCGATGTCGGTAGCCGGATTCTGCGCCGCGAGAGCCTTCTCGACGCGGAACGATGAACCCGAACGCGCCAGCCGGCCCTTCGATTTGCACCGCGACGGCTTTGTCATGGGTGAGGGCGCAGGAACGGTCATTGTGGAATTGCTGGATCACGCACTTGCGCGAGGAGCTCGGATTTGCGCCGAGATCATCGGCTACGGCATGAGCGGAGATGCGTTCCACATCACGGCTCCACCCCCTGGAGGCGAAGGTGCAGCAAGGTCCATGGCAGCAGCCCTCTTGCACGCAGGTATCAGGCCGGAGCAGGTTGACTACATTAACGCGCACGGCACGTCTACCCAGGACAACGATAGCACAGAAACCGCCGCCATCAAGACGGTATTCGGAGGGCATGCGTACAAAGTCGCGATCAGCTCCACGAAATCCATGACGGGACACCTCCTGGGCGCAGCCGGGGCTGTCGAAGCGATCGCCTGCATTTGCTCTATCAGAGACGGAATCGTTCATCCTACTACAAATTATGAAACTCCGGATCCGGAATGCGACCTTGATTACGTGCCGAATACAGCCAGGAAGCTGGACGTGCAGATAGCCATGTCGAACTCGTTCGGCTTCGGCGGACACAACGCGACTCTGGTACTCGCAAAGTACGAAGGGCAGCCCGGTACCTCTCGCCGGGCCGGGTAGATGAAGATCGTATGGGAGTATGGGAGTGTGGGTGTATGGGGGATCCATTTCTCCCACACTCCCACACCCCCATACCGATCCCGCAGTCTGTTCGGAGGCAGGTGATTTGTATGCAGTGTCCAAGATGCGGCGCTGATAACAACGATGCGCGAGTGGCCTGCTGGAATTGCTTCGCACAGCTTCACGCGCCTGCCAGCGCCAAGCCGCGGAACATCGAGCTCACGAGGCCGAAGGCGGTTCCGGCAATGCCTCCGCAGCAGGAGCCGACGCCGACTCCACCGCCTGAACCCGTAGTCGCTCCGCCTCCGCAGATCGCGGAAGAGGAGCCCGAAGCCGCGGCTCCGGAACCACTTGATCTCGGCGAGCCGGCCGCCGAATCACCCTTCATCATCCCCGGCCTTGCCGAGCCCCTGCCGGAGGTCGAGCAAGAAGCCGAGCAGGTGGAAC